>JAEEGL010559455.1_pt1 | contig 19107 bp, 13 predicted proteins | sample 9134231 | NCBI WGS metagenome assembly JAEEGL01 (sample SAMN16246548, study PRJNA631951) | gut metagenome | biome: gut microbiome; feature: rumen; material: fiber-attached | host: Bos | place: Iran: Karaj | collected 2018-10 | reverse complement strand
TGGTACGTCAGTGCGGGAGCACATTTCTGGCAGCAAAGTATTTGTTGGACCTTTATTTTGCTGGCTGGATTTTGTATGCACTTTGCAAGGTCGCCCCTTAGAAATGGTGCGATCGTGTTCCTGTTTGGAGTAATAGTGACCTGCATTACGGAGATTTTTCTTCCTGAAGCACCGGTGCATTTTGGAGTGCTGACGCTTCTTGGATCATCTATGATGCTTATGGGAGCTTTTCTAAAAATCTATGAGAAGATCAATGGTCTCACTCCGGAACAGAGCAGGGAGCATAAGTATAAGCCCGATAAAAATGTAAGTGCATTTGGATTTATGATAAGCGCTCTTTTATTTGCGCTTACCAAGGGAATCAATTACGGAGTACTTAAGCTTGCCTTTATTAAGTTTGATCTGCCGGCATCACTTTATCAGGGCGGCGGAGCTGACGGAATGGGACGTTCATACCTGACCTACCTTGGCTTTATGCAGGACGGATTTTATTCATCCGATTATTTTTCACTTATGCCATGGTTTTTCCTTTTTGTGGCAGGATATTTCCTTTATGGAATTTTAAGGCCGTATTTTAAAGCAGGAATTTTTCATATTAATATTAAGCCGCTTTCTTGGCTTGGCAGGCATTCACTTTTAATCTATCTGCTTCATCAGCCTGTCTTATATGCAATCACATTAGTATTGCCATAGGTGTAAAAAGCTATGGGCTTCCATGCCGGATTTTCCGGCTTATCGAAGTGAGGGGAGAACTTCAAAAGGGAGATTTTTATGAAAAAAGGTTTGAATAAGGGTGTAGTTTTTGCGGTGGTATTTATATCGGTTTTTGCGATGTGCCTTGCGCTTATTATCTACATGCTGAATATGTCCAACACTCTAAGGGAGTTTAAGGTGGATCTGTTTGTGCTGTGCAATGAAGCAGACGTATGCGTGGCAGAGAGTTCCGAGGGGACTTTCAGAATAAACAGTGACAATTTGAATGCCATCAATCTTATCATTTCATCCACCACAGGCAGCATTACTAAAGGTGATCCTGCGATTCTTGATGAGATAGATCTGAATTTTACCCATGACGGCGAGGAATGGGACATGATCATTGGAGATGTTGGCGATAACAGAATGCTGGTGGAACTGACCGGACCAAGACACTACAAGGTTTATTTAAAGGAAAACAACAAGTATGCTGAGCTCTTAAAATGCGTTTCTGCAAAGGGCTATCATGAAGCTAATAAACCTTTTAATGTAAATAAGTAAAAAATAGGAGATTTTATGAGAAAAACTAAGATTGTTTGTACTATCGGCCCTGCAAGTGAGTCAGAGGAGATGATCGCAGCTCTGTGCAAAGCAGGAATGAATGTTGCGAGACTCAACTTTTCACATGGAGATCATAAGGAGCAGCTTGCAAGAATCAAGAGAATTAAAAAGGTTCGCGCTGAGCTTGGGCTTCCTATCGCTATTCTTCTTGATACCAAGGGACCTGAATATAGAATCGGCACCTTCAAGGATGGCAAAGTCAATCTTGAAGCAGGTAAAAAGTTCACCTTCACCACTGAGGATATCAAGGGTGATGACACCATAGTTTCAGTAAGCTACAAGAATCTTGCCAAGGAGCTTTACAGAGGCGACAGAATCCTTCTTAACAATGCTCTTTTGGAGTTCAAGGTGCTTGATACTGACGGAACCAGAATTGAGACAGAGATTATTACAGGCGGCGAGCTTTCTGATAAAAAGAGCATGAGCTTCCCCGGTAAGCACATCAAGCAGGTTTACCTTTCAGAGCAGGATAAATCAGACATCCTCTTTGGTGTTGAGAATGATGTTGATTTCATCGCATGTTCATTTGTTTCAGTAAAGCAGGATCTTGTGGATGTGCATGAATTTTTGAAGGCTCATAACGGCAACGATAAAGTTCAGCTCATTGCAAAGATCGAGAACCAGTCAGGTTATGACAATATTGAAGAGATCTGTAAAGAGTGCGACGGAATCATGGTCGCCAGAGGTGACATGGGCGTAGAAGTTCCTTTTGAGCAGCTTCCGGCAATTCAGAAGGATCTCATTACCAAGTGCAGAATGCTTGGAAAACGTGTAATAACAGCTACGGAGATGCTTGAATCGATGATTCATAATCCCAGACCCACAAGAGCTGAGACTTCAGACGTAGCCAATGCAGTTTATGACGGAACAAGCGCTATCATGCTTTCAGGCGAGACCGCTGCCGGAGCATATCCGGTACAGGCTGTTGAGACCATGGCTAAGATCGCCGAGACAACAGAGCAGAATATTCACTACAACAAGCGTTTTTATAATTATGATTTCCTTATTAAAAATGATGTGGATGCTATTTCTCATGCTACATGTGGAATGGCCATAGATCTTGATGCAAAAGCAATCGTAGCTTGTACACTCTCAGGACGTACAGCAAGAATGGTATCCAGATTCAGATCACCTGTTGATATCATTGGTCTTACCACCAATGAGAAGACTTGGAGATGGCTGTCGCTTTCATGGGCTGTCACACCCAAGATGTGCGATGTTTTCCCTTCTACAGACGTACTGTTTTACAGTGCCAAGAAGGTTGCCATCGAGACATTCGATCTTAAAGAAGGGGACAAGATCGTTATCACAGGCGGAGTTACCAACGGTCAGTCCGGTAATACCAATCTTATTAAGATTGAAGATGTATGATTTCTTGCGGCAAGAGCGGAAATAGCTCGCAAGAATTTATATAATTCATGAAGTGAAAGCGAGGAAAGAAGTAATGTTTTGTGGAAATTGCGGGACTCAGATTCCGGATGGTTCGAAGTTCTGCCCTAATTGTGGCAAAGCTGTAGAGGCACCTGTTCAGGTTCAGAATCAGGCACCTGTCCAGGCGGTTCCAAAGAAGGGTGGAACCGGTAAGCTTATTGGAATTATCGCAGGAGTATGTGTACTTATTCTTGCACTTGGTGCAGGCACTGTCTTCTTCATCTTTGGCAGAAAGACTACCATCAATCTAAATAAATACATGACCATCAGTTACAGTGGTTATGAGACAATAGGTAAGGCTTCAGCTGTTTTTGACAGTGAGAAATTTGAAGCTGATTACAAAGATAAGATAAAATTCACCAGGGCAGCAAAGAAGGAATTCGAAAGTGCCAAGGGAGAGTTTGGCGAACTTGGTGCATTTGTGGGAGATATTGATGATATTGAGGGAGCGCTTGCAGCATATGGCTTCACACCTGCATCAATTCTTGAAGATGGCGTTAATGGAAGCCTTGATAGAACAGAAGGCCTTTCTAATGGTGACAAGGTAGTTTATACTTGGAACATTTCAGAGCAGGATAAGAAGGATTTTGAGAAATACCTTGGCGTAAAAGTCAGGTACTCAGATATCGAGGGTGAAGTTGAAGGGCTTGAGACAGCAACATTATTTGATCCTTTTGAGGGCGTAGAGATTACTTACTCAGGAATCGCTCCTAACGGAACAGCACAGATTAGTAACAGTAACACAAATGGTGTTTACGGATACCTCGATTATCAGCTTGATAAGAATTATGAGCTCAGTAACGGTGATGTGATCACGGCTACAGTTACTACTTATTATGGGAATAACCTTGAGGATTACTGCCTCGAGAATTATGGCATGATCCCCAGCGAAACAGAGAAAACCTTCACAGTAGACGGACTAAGCAGCTATGTAGCTTCTGCTTCTGAGATTTCAGATGACATTATGTCCAAGATGAAGCAGCAGGGACTTGATATCATAACAGCTAACGCAGCTTCCTATTGGTCAGATCAGGTTACATTAAAAGAAGCAAACTACATCGGTAACTACTTCCTTGCAGAGAAACCGGGTGCATACGCAGGTTATCATAACATTGTCGATCTTGTTTATGAAGTTGTATCCACAATCGATATCAATGAAGAGGATGCTAAGTATAAGGCCGATGTTACATATTACTATTATGTTTCTTTTTATGATGTGATGCAGATGCCTGACGGAACAATCTCTGTTGACCTCAGCAACTACGACACAACCTATGACTATTTCAACGTAGATACAGGAGTGGATTCCGGTTGGTGGAGTACATATAATTACGACTTCAAGGGCTACGAGACCCTGGATACAATGTTTAATAAGATTGTTTCAGCAAATGTTGATGTTTATACCTATGAGGATAATATCCAGGAGGGTTATACACATAATAATAATTCTCAGGTGAACAGCGAAGCGGAAACCGACAATGCTGAGGACAGCGCCGACTACATTCTGCCTGACAGTGCCACAAGACTTTATACTAAGGCAGAGCTTGATAAGTTTTCGGCAGAAGAACTTAAAATAGCCCGCAATGAGATTTATGCAAGATATGGCAGAAAGTTCAAGGATGAAGAACTCCAGAGTTATTTTGATAGCAAAGACTGGTATGTCGGTGTTTATACTCCGGAAGAATTCGACAAGATCAGCAATTCCATCCTGAGTGATACAGAGAAGACCAACGCTGATCTTATTAAAGAAGTAGAAGATTCTAAGAAAGATTGATTTTTGACATGAAAAAGAGAAAGAACAGTCCTATCCCTTACATACTTATCGGGGTAGGTTTGATAGCTATTTTGGCACTTGTAGTTTTTGCAATTACAAGGGATCCTGCAAGTGTAAAAGAGGCAGAAGAAACTCAGGTTGCCATGGCGCAGGTAGACGCCTCCGGTGATGCAGACAGTATCACCGATGGGCAGGTAGATTCTGAAAGCAGCGATATGACGATGGACGGATCAGAAGAAGCTCAGGCTCGGGAGAATGATTCGCTGCAGGCTTCAGAAAATAACAAAGAAACAGATAATACAGATGCTGATTCATGGTCCACATCTGGTTCTGAGGACTCAGATTCAGCTAAGAATTCTGAAGGCTCATCGGATACTTCTGATAGTGATGAGAGTACAGATGGCGCGGCTTCTGAAAATTCAGATACATCAGTAGAAAATGGAACTTCTGATACGTTAGCTGCTGACAGCGATGCTTCTGCGACTGCTGGAGATGGCACAGATAAAACTGCAATAGATAGTGAGAATGCTGGATCATCTGAAAGCAGTAACGCAGATATTTCCGGTTCAGATAGTGAGAATACATCCGCAGATGCAGCGCAGGCTCAGACATCAACGCCACATACAGGTGGACATCTTGTAGTAATTGATCCCGGGCATCAGTCCCATGGAATGTCAGAGAAGGAACCCAACGGCCCGGGTTCATCAAATATGAAAGCCAAGGTTACAGGTGGAACTTCAGGCAAGACATCAGGCCTTACAGAGTATCAGCTCAACCTGACAGTAGGACTGAAGCTTAGGGATGAATTGGTCGCAAGAGGCTACACAGTTATAATGACAAGAGAGTCCAACGACGTAAGCCTTAGTAATGTGGACAGAGCGCAGATAGCCAATAACAACGGCGCAGAAGCCTTTGTCAGAATCCATGCCAACGGCTCTGATGATACTTCCACAAATGGCGCCATGACTATTTGCCAGACATCATCCAACCCCTACAACGCTGCTTATTATTCACAGTCAAGGAAACTCTCCGATTGTGTCCTTGATTCCTTCGTAGCAGCAACAGGCTGCAAAAAGCAGTACGTCTGGGAAACAGACACTATGACCGGCATCAACTGGGCCAACGTACCATCCACCATCATTGAGATGGGCTACATGTCCAATCCAACAGAGGATGCCAACATGGCTTCCGAAGCCTACCAGTCTCAAATGGTACAAGGCATCGCAAACGGTATAGATGCTTTCTTTGGAAATTGAATTAACTGAAATACGTTCAGGCTCCCTGGGTATTCCGGAAATGTTAATGCAACAACATTTTTGGATACCCGGGGAGTTTTTTTATGCAGTCAGAAAGATTAATCATTTCTTAAGATATTTCATATGTGTTTCTTAATAAACGAATGGAGGATTTGTGGTATGATCTCTACTACGTGATCACAGTGTTTTGCAAAGAAACTACAAAAGAATATTAGTCAAAAATGTTCGGCTTGATCATATAGGCGTCCGGTATATTCCCGATTATTTCCCCCTGAATTTGTTTGTAAAGGCATAACAGTAAGGTTATAATTTAATAAAGAGATAGATATCTACTGCATGTTCCTATATGATCTGTCGATTCAGAAGTATAGAGAGGATGTAGTATGATAGAAGAAAACAATAAAACCACTGCTAATGTAAAGTATAAGGATAGATTATTCAATTTCTTATTCGGCAGTCCTGAGAATAAGAAGTGGACACTAAGTCTTTATAATGCCGTAAATGGATCTGCTTATACAGATGAAAATGCTATAGAAATCAACACGATTAAGGAAGCTCTTTATCTGGGAATGCATAATGATACATCATTTATGATTTCAGATACAATTAATATTTATGAGCATCAGAGTAGTTTTAATCCCAATATGCCACTTAGGCAGCTACAATATCTCGGGAGTTTGTACGAAAAATACATTAAAGAAAATGAGCTGAATAAATATAGTAGCACGCTTTTACAGCTTCCGGTTCCAAAGCTGGTAGTGTTTTATAATGGCATTAGGGATAAACAGGATGAAATCATTTTAAATCTCAGTGATTCTTTTGATGAGAGAGTCAGGGCTGAAGCAGATGTTGAAGTCCGTGTAAGAATGTTGAATGTTAATTATGGTCATAACCAAAAAATCTTGGATGTATGCAGACCGCTTAATGAATATGCATGGTACATCGATACTGTTAGACAATACCATCGAACGATGGAGATAGAATCTGCGCTTAGCAGAGCTATAGATGACATGCCTAAAGATTTTACTATTAGGCAATTTATGATGATTCACAAATCGGAGGTATTTAGTATGCTTTTGTGTGAGTATAATGAAGAAGAAACAATGAACTTGTTCAAAAAAGAGGGCATACAGGAAGGACTACAGCAAGGACAAATGCAGCATCTTGTCGAGCAAGTTTGCAAAAAGCTTAGAAAGTCTAAAACAGCTGCTGAGATATCAGAGGAGTTAGAAGAAGATTTAGATGAGATAACAAGAATATGTCAGGTGGCAGATAAATATGCGCCTGAGTACAATGTTAATTCGATCATGGAGAATCTATGAACTCTTTGATAATTAGTTTTCTTACAATTGAAATAATCTCAGTATTTCGCGGCCTGAGAAGAGGAATCCGTGGAATGGTCTACGGAATCGTCACTTGGGTTATCATGATTTTACTCATACCATCGCTAGCCCTTAGTTTCACCCATAACCTGGAAAGACAGCCAAAGGTCAGAGAAAGAATTGAAGACAAAATCAATCCCTACGTGGATACAGTAACCATGAATGTTCTCGACGAAGATTCGACGCTGATTAGTACGGACATGGATGCTTTCAGACAATATATACAGAATTTTGTTGGAACAGAGGAACAGCTCGAACAATATGAAAAATATGTCCTTGGTGTATCAGACGACCCGGGATATTCATATCCTCAGAGCAGCACCTTTAATTTTGAAAATGGATCCCTTGATGCGCAGGCCCATGAAGAAGCCAAAAACACTCTTGTAGAATACACGATCTACATTATGGCAGTTGCAATCAGTTATATTCTTATTAAAATAGGATTAGCCATCGCCGCCACCATAATAAATAGCTTCATGAAGCAGCGCCTTAGAACATCCGCTGACAACATCGGATTATTATGGGGAATCGCTGAGGGAATTCTTTATATGTTTGTTATCCTGATGTTGGTCTCAACAGTGCAGCATACCGGCGCAGGGAAATACTTCATGAGCATGGTCACTGAAAACAACATTCTTAAATATATGTATGAAAACAATATAATACAGCAGCTTCTCATGAAGCAAAGCTTCATAGGGTAAACAATAATAGGGAAAATGCTATAGGCTCTTCGAATTCATTCCGAGGAGCTTTTTCATTCTTGGGACATTGACAAGGTATTCAGAAATTATGAGATAAACCACTGATCGAAGGGCCATATTATTTTGACAGAAAGATTAATCATTTCTTAATACATTTTATAGGTGTTTCTTAATAAACTTATGGAAAATTTGTGGTAATATCTTTCTTGCGCTATCCCGGCGCATTCAAGTTTCTTTCATTTTAAAGCGCCGATTATATCACCATTTATTTCATGATTTCTTCCCTTTGATATAATCGGCGCACTTCCTTTCAAGATTTTTGAAGAATGCCATTGGATTAACTCCAAACAGCTGCAGATGATATCTGGGGAGCTCTAGTATTTGGGGGCTTTTTGTGAAAATGCCTGAATTCAAGCGCATTCAGCGGCGATTTGCCCTGGAGGAAATCGCATCAATTTATGTTAAAAAAGGCTTAAATTTATACAATTTTTAGATAATTATAATCTTATTTCAATAGGATTATGGAAATAATGTCTGTAAAATAAAGATTATTAAGAGACAGTATTATTTATTGGTGACCAGGGTCAGATCAATACAGCCTGTAGTATTGGGTGATGTGAGCCGCCACGGAACTGCAAACACATTTTTATGAAACAAAGGAGACAGTGATTTATGAAAAAGATGTTAAAGAGATTAAACAGTCAAGAGGGATTTACACTTGCCGAACTGCTTATTGTTGTAGCTATCATTGCAGTTCTCGTTGCTATCAGTATTCCTGTGTTTAATAGTCAGCTTGAGAAATCAAGAGAAGCTACAGACGAGGCTAATTTAAGAGCTGCTTATGCTGAATGCATGGCTGCTGCACTTACTGAAGCAACAACTGGAAATGCTACATATGATGCAACTACACAATCAGCATCTGAAAATGTGACAACAGTCCAGAAAACAGCTGGTTGGACAGGTGGAACAGCTCCGAGTATTGGTGGAGTGGCTGCACCAAACAATATGGTAGCTCCGGGTACAGTTAAAGTAACAGCCTTTAATAGCGGAGCAGCACCTACTTTCACATTTGGTAGTGGTGACTGATTAGCTACTTAATATGGCTAATGTAAATGCAAAATTTCACCTTATGGTAATTCTAATAGGTGAAAACATATAAAAAACTAAAAGGCATAGCAGTTACATTTCGTATAAATGTAGCTGCTATGCATAGATAATTAATAATAAAGAAAAACTGACGCTTTAGTAACTCACGACGAGGGGGAAGTTATGGCAAAGAAACGTATCGGTGATCTTCTTATTGAGAGAGGGCTTATTACTCAGAACGAACTGGAATTTGCGCTCGACAAACAGAAGCAGACTAAGGAAAAACTTGGTGAAGTTCTTATTAATAATAAGATCGTAACACCAGAGAACATGGCTAAGACGCTGGCTTTTCAGCTTGAAGTCGATTATGTTGACCTTGCCAGAGTGTCTATTCCACCAGATATGGCAGAACTTGTTCAGAAGAATACTGCCAGACAGAACCATCTTGTTCCGATCCAGAAGCAGGGGGATACGCTTTATGTAGCGATGGACGATCCTCTTAATTACTATGCGCTGGATGAAGTTCGTAAAGTAACAAATCTAAAAATTGTCCCTATGATCTCTACGCAGGTAGCGGTTGAGAGAGCTATCAATACCCTGTATGGTAACGAAGGTGCCAGACAGGCTATTGCTGATTATAAAAAAGAATTCAATAAAGATTCCGAGGATTTTGACAACGGTCCAACATCCAATTTTGACTTTGTCATTTCATCCAACTCATTTGAGGGCGACGCAGATTCTGCGCCCACAATCAGACTTGTTAATTCAATAATTGAAAGAGCTGCTCAGGAAAGAGCTTCAGATATTCACGTAGAACCCAGAGAGTATGACATGGACGTTCGTATGAGAATTGATGGAATCATGCGAGACATCCTGAAAGTCCCGAAAGACATTTCTCCTGCGGTTATTGCACGTATCAAGACCATGTCCGGAATGGACGTTGCTGAGAGACGTATCCCTCAGGATGGAAGATTCTCAGTAAGTGTAGCAGGCAAGAGCATAGACATGCGTGTATCTACGCTTCCTATTGCATGGGGCGAGAAGGTTGTTCTGCGACTTCTTGATAAATCCAACACCAACATCGATAAAGAGATGCTTGGTCTAAGCCCCGACGACATGGAAAAATACGAAAAACTCATTCACTATCGAAACGGCGTTATGCTGCTGGTTGGACCTACAGGATCAGGTAAAACAACAACCATGTACGCTATGCTGAATGAACTTAATACAAGAGATGTCAATCTTGTAACTTTGGAAGACCCTATCGAGTATAACCTTGATGGTCTAAACCAGGTTCAGATTAATTCCAAGATAAACATGACCTTCGCATCAGGTCTTAGAGCTATCCTCAGACAGGATCCCGATATCGTATCAATCGGTGAGATTCGTGACGGCGAGACAGCAGAGATCGCTATGAGAGCAGCTCTTACCGGACGTTTCGTAATGAGTACAATCCACACGAATGACGCTGTTGGTGCCATCGACAGACTTGAGGATATCGGAGTTGAGCCGTATCTCGTATCAGCGACACTCAGAGGAGTTATCTCTCAGAGACTTGTAAGAAGGATCTGCCCGTATTGTGCTGAAGAATACGATCCACAGGAGGATGAGCTTTCAAAACTCGGAATCAAGATTCAGCCAGGCACTAAATTCAAGCATGGCAAAGGCTGTCAGCACTGCTTTAACACAGGCTATCAGGGACGAATTGCAGTATTTGAGATTATGATGATCACTCCTGAAATCCGCGACCTCATCTATAAGAAGGCTGGACGTGGAGCAATCGAAGCAGAACTTCATAAAGAAGGAAGCAATTTTGTTTCCTTGAAAGAGGCAGCGACAAGACTCGTTCTTGACGGTGTAACAACAGTTTACGAAGTAATGAGAATTACGAACGAGAGTGATTGATTATAGAAAAAGAGGTACTAATCCATGATGACAATAGAGCAGCTGGTTACAAAAGCAAAAGAAGACGGTGCATCTGATATACATGTTATCTGCAATTTGCCGCCCAAGTACAGAAAAAGCGGTGACCTTGAAAACATGGACGAAACGCCTGTAACAAAAGAGGAGTGCTTTGCACTTGCAAAAGAGTTGGCAAAAACTGATGAAGCATACAACGAGCTTCTTACAACAGGCGAACTTGATGCTGCTGACAGCTTTGCAGGAAACCGCTGCCGTATTCATCTCTTTAAACAGCAGGGAGTACCGAGCCTTGCGCTCCGTATTCTATCAGAGCATATACCGAGACTTGAAGATCTGGGACTTCCCATGGCGGTTATGGAACTTCCTAAACTCCATAAAGGAATCGTCCTTGTAACAGGTGAAACAGGCTCCGGTAAATCAACATCCCTTGCTGCTATCATGGACAACATCAACCACAATTACAAGCGACACATCGTAACGCTTGAAGACCCGGTTGAGTACATGTACACTCCGGATAAATGTGCCATTAACCAGCGTGAAGTTGGAAAAGATACCCAGAGCTTTGCAATGGGACTTAGAGCATCACTCCGTGAAGATCCCAACGTAATCCTCATCGGTGAGATGCGTGACAGAGACACAATTGAGACAGCGATTACTGCAGCTGAGACAGGTCACCTTGTATTCGGAACACTGCACACAGGAAGCGCAGCGGATTCCATCGACCGTATGGTTCAGGTTTTCCCTGAGGCAGCGCAGCAGCAGATAAGACTTCAGCTTTCAATGGTTCTTCAGGCAGTTCTTACACAGCAGCTGGTCCAGAAAAAGGGCGGTGGAAGAGCACTTGCAGCAGAATACATGATCGTTACAGACGCTATCAGGAACCTTATCAGAACAGGTAACACACCGCAGATAGCAAACGCAGTAGCAACAAGTGCCGAGATCGGCGGACAGACCATGGACCAGGCACTTATCATGCTGGTGAAAAAAGGACAGATAACAAGAGAAAATGCACTGCATTACGCAGTCAATAAGGATTTTGTGAACAGAAACATGATGTAACTTTCCGTGGTTTATGACGCGAAAAAGGGGGAACTATGAACAGTTACAAATACACGGCATTAGCATCAGGAGGGCGGGAAGTATCAGGTCTTATCGAAGCGATCGATGAGCTTGAGGCCACAGCCAAGATAAGAAATCAATATAACGCGGTCATTTCCATAAAGGAAGTAAAAAACGGCGTCGGGATCACACTTCCAAAATTCCTGGTTGCGGACCTTGGAGGTAAAAAGCTAAATCCCAAGGCATTTACGCTGATGTGCAGTCAGTTTTCAACGATTTTGTCTGCGGGAATCCCGATCGCAAGAGCGGTAAAGCTTATCGAGGATAAGACTACGGATAAATTCCTGAAAAAGTTGCTCATTTCCGTAGCAGAAGATGTTGAAGCAGGTCGTACCATATCAGCATCCTTCGAGGATCATGGAGGCAGCGCACTTCCTCCTACATTTTGTGAAACCATCAAGGCCGGTGAAGAGGCAGGAGACCTCGCAGGGGCCTTCGAGTCAGTTTATAAACACTTCGACAAGCAGACCAAGATGGGAGCAAAGGTTAGAGGAGCATTAACGTACCCTGCTTTCGTATTTGTTATAGCCGTTGTAGTAGTTATTGTCCTTATGGTTAAGGTTGTACCTACATTCACTGCATTGTTCGAGGACATGGGTGGAGAACTTCCGTTTATGACCCAGCTCCTTATTTCAATGTCTGATTTTGTTAGGAAAACCTTCGTGTATTTCATAATAATAGCAATTGCACTGTTCATCGCATTCACCATGTATAAGAAAACTCCAAAGGGTGCGATTAACGTAGCAAAAGCCCAGCTTGCACTTCCGGTTCTTGGAAACATAGCTGAACTTAACTCAGCAAGCCTTTTCGCCAACACCATGGCTACCATGATTCAGGCAGGACTTCCAATGACCAAGGCAGTTGAGATCACATCAAAGGTTATGCCAAATGCCCTTATTGCAGAGCAGACCCACAACATGGTCACCAGAATAGAAGAAGGTAGAACTATCGTAGATTCCATGAAAGAAGCGGATTGCTTCCCGGATATCCTTACTGACATGGTAGGCGTAGGTGAAGAAACCGGTGAGATGAAGTCTACTTTGGATACAGTCGCAAAATACTATGATAACGAGCTTGAACAGGCCGTAGCATCAGCAATCGCAATGCTTGAACCGGCAGTCCTGGTTTTCCTGGCTGTATTTGCAGGTTTCATAGTTATCTCAATCTACATGGCAATGTTTAGTATGTACAGCTATATGTAAGTAATGAGTTTTCAAGATGATAAACTGATGTTTTTTAAGAAAAGTAGTAAAACGGTATTTACATCTACTCACACAGAGGGGAGAGAACGATGGCTAAACAAGATGGCGTAGTTGGCGTATATGTGGCTCATGGAAGATTATCTCTTGCTATGTTTAAGGGCAAGAATGTATCCACAGCCTGGGTTGATATACCCGAAAATGTCGCGCAGAGCAGCGAGATCATTTCCAAAAATCTGTTTGCGCAGTTCATCAAAGATACCATGAAAGAGAATGGAATGAAGGCTAAAAAAGCAGTCTTCATTATTGGTAGTGAGAAGGTTCTGGTCCGCGAGATCAGCATGCCCAAGATGAATGATGAGCAGTTAAAGGTCAACCTTCCCTACGAATTCAGGGACTATATCAAGGGTGAACTGAAAGATTATCTCTACGACTACACGGTGAGGAACATCAATACAGATGATCAGGGGAATGATACTACCATGGATCTTCTTGCAGTTGCGATTCCGCTTGAATACTATAATACACTTGCGGAAATCCTTACTGTTGCAGGACTTAAGCTGATCAAGACTGTTCCGGAATTATACGTTATCGAGAACTTAATCCGGTTATACGATGAAGAAGAACGCAATAAAGAGAGATGCTTCCTTGATATCGGAAACAACACCATCAGGATGCAGATCTATAAGAATGGAAAATATAAGCTGTCCCACGTCATTGATATTGGCGAAAAGTACATCATCAGAGCTATCGCAGACAGCATGAATGTCGATATGGAGCTGGCAAAAACATACCTGAGAACAAAATATCAGGAGTGTGACAAAAATGAGGCAGTTATTAACGCGTATAAGGATGTTTCACTTGAGGTAATGAAGGGCTTTAACTTCTATGAAATGTCTGATATGAGTTCAAGACTTGGTGACGTAGTTGTTTATGGAAGCGGCGCAATGATCGATCCGCTTATCGAACTGCTCAGAGAACGACTCAATATGAATGTGGCAACAATGGCAGAGTCATTTCCCGAGTACGACCATGATGGCGACCTTAACATCACTGGCATATCAGTCGGCTCCCTGCTGTCCCTGGATGACAAGAAAGACTTATCCGGTTCAGGTATTGATTATGACATCAATTTCGGAAAGCAGAAGGAAAAGAAAAAGAGCAACATCGGCGCAGTACTCTGCGCTATAGCAGCAGTGATCCTCGTTATTTTACTTGCAGCAAAATTCCTGGTTCTGGACAGATTCAGCAGTCTTGCAAAGGCTCAGAAAAATGTTGAAGACTTAGAGGCTCAGATCGAACTTGGAAATCAGTTCATAAACTCAGGAGATGAGCTTGCGGAGGAATTCTATCATTACACATGGACAGATATGACAGATGAAGAGAAGGACAGAGTTAGCAGAAAAGAAGTAGCAGAACTTGTAAAGATTATCAATAACAATAAGGTCAGTGTTCGGCAGATTTTTGTAAGCGAGAATGTTCTTACAGTAGATATAACCACAGATACTCTGCAGAGCGTGAGTGAATTAAGTGAATCTCTTAATGGCCAGAAAAGCGTTGAAAGCGTTCAGGTAGAGAATGCACAGAAACTTGAAAAAGATGGATATGAACAAACTGATATCACACTGGAAGGTGAAGAAGTTAAAACTGTAGTACCCGGAACTATTGTCGTCGAAGCTCAGCTGAAAATCTATCTTACATCAAAGAGTATGGAAGAAGATAATTGATCATAGTCTTATGGCAAATCGGCTGAAGGATAAGAGAGAGGCAAGGGAAAATGAAGATAACCAAAGGGTTTACAACAAGAGAAAAATCATTATTGGTAATACTTATTCTGGTCATCATCGGAGCAGTTTACTTCCTATTTGTTCATCAACCTGTATCAGATGGTATAGATATCGCAAATAAGAGAGCTGTTACCTTGGAAGAGGATCTGGCAATTATAAATGCCAAAGCACAGAAAATATCCGGCATGAAGGATGAGATGGCAGAGATTGAGAAAAGTGGTAAAACACCATCAGCTATGCCAAGCTACAATTCTTCCAAACAGGAAATAGATTTCCTTCATGGAATTTTATCAAGTCAGACTCTTGACTACATGGTTAATTTTACCGAAATAACAAGAGAGGGAAATCAAATAAGAAGAAAATTCTCTCTTAATTTTACAGGCAAAGATTACAACGAAGCAGAGAGTATTTTAGAGGCTCTGGAAAACAGTGAAGTCAGATGCCTTATCGGAGACTTAAGGATTCAACCTGTAGAGAGTGATGCGGATTTATTTAGTGGTGAAGTAGATGTGAGCTGCATAGCTACATTCTATGAGACAATGTATGGAGGGAAGGCTGATTCAGATCTTCCGGAGGATAAAGCCGCACCACCGGCAAATACAGAGGAGTAAAAAATTGGCGTTAAGCCAATAAAAATGAGGGGCGCTATGAAAAACAGAATATTTCGATCAAACAACAAAAAGGGATATACACTTGCCGAAGTACTTGTTACAATTGCGATAATTGCTATCCTGGGGGCAGTTGTGGCTATTTCAGCATCACAAATGATCAAAAATACCAGGCAGAAGTCGCTTGATAAGATGGCAGAGACCATCTTCCTTGTTGCGGAGAGAAATATTCAAAAAGCATATTGGGTGGATGGTGTAACCTTAGCTGCTTCCGGCACAGTAACTGATTCATCAGCTGCATCTGAAAAAGAAATGATACTGCCGGCAGACACAGTCAGTGATGAGGTAAGTTCATCAAAATGGTACATTTCATATCAGACTGAAAATGATAATTGCCATGTAAAGACCGTATATTGCACCACATCTGACAATGACTATGCCAAGACCTTCACTTACAACGAAGGCGAATTGTCTTCCGTCTGGAGCAGCAAAGAAGGAAAAGTAGGCTATTACAATGGTGGTCCCATGGATTCACTTCCCTATGTCCAGGGCCAAAAATTCGATAAAATGTATGCAGCTCTTAAAGTTGAAAACGACGAAGAGCTTGGTGTTGGTGTCTATATTAAACTTCCGGATTTCACCGAAAATCCCGCTTATTACAATGGAAGTCATTTAAATCCTAAAAATGTAAAGTATAAGCTCAGTATCACTGGGCTTACTTCTGGTGCTGTAGTTGAGCTTGCTGAGAAGGAACTTAGTGCGTTATCAGGCAAATTCAAGTATCAGAATGTTGATAAGAATCACCTCATGGAAGGAAGTAACTGCTCAATATTCACGGACTATGTTGTACTTGATAATCTTAAGAGTGTTAATACACAGTTTAAAACTATTGCGGCAGGTATTACTCCCGGTGAAGAAATTCTTGTAGAAATATCTGCAAGCTGTGTTGGTGCAGAAGCAGCTCTTGATGGAGGCATTGCAACAGCTCTTCCATCTGAGGGTTCAGCAAATGACGTATTTGTAAGTAATGGATGGAGCGGTTCTGTCCAGACTAATTCCCTTTTCGCAAAAAGAGAGATAATCGATGCAAATTCTGATCGAGTGGAAGTAGCCTATGGCCGCCATCTTCAGAATCTAGATACCCTTATATCCGGAATGCCTGAAGGAAAGAAACTGAGCGTTGTTCAGACTAGGACGATTGATTTTAAGACATCGGACACAACATATAATGAAGGCAGATACAATGAGCAGTGGGCTAAGATTTACACGGGTTATACATGGACTCCAATTAGAAATGTAAGAGTGGATTCCTATGATGGTGGCGTTTTATTAGCTTCTGACGGAACGATTAGTGCTACAAGTACAGTTCAAGGAATAAAGAATCTTACTGTTACATATTCAGATACCAGAGTGAAGTCTTCTAATGCCACAGCAGAAGCTAATAGAAAACTGTATGCTGGTATTTTTGGAGATTATTCTGGTTCAAAGATTCAGAATATTGCCTGCGAAAATTTTGTTATTGACTATTATAGAAACAATTATGTTGAAGAAAAATCAACAGCAGCTGCTTGTATCATAGGCCGCGCTAAAAAAAATATTGAGATAAAGAATTGCCGCGTTGATAAAGCTGAAATTACCGTTGGACAAAGCTTTAGTGGTGCTAGTGACAAAACTATGCTTGGAGGTATAGTAGCGCACATTTGGGCTGGGGCTAATGTTCAAAACTGCTACGTTGACAAAAGTATACTGATTGGTTATGAACAATGCTGCTATGTTAGTGGAATTGTTGGCTTTTCATGCTCCGGAAACTATTCGCCGGATATTCCTGTTAGAGATGCTTCCAATCTTTATATAAATAATTGTAAGTGTTCACAAACAGTTCTTGGAGGTTATCGTGATAGCTTGCTTTCAGCAGGAATCTGCACATATACATTTAATAATCTTGTAGATATCGAAGACTGTACTGTTGAAGGTGTTTCTATAACTACATATGCTTTTAGTAATTCTGTTTCAATAATTGGTGGCATAATTGCCAGACCTGATTCTGAAAACACTATTATCAAAAACTGTAAAGTATATAACACAGCAGACAACATTGCAGCCTATGCTGCATCAAATATTGGTAGTACCGGTGGTGTGTATAACAAGTCGCACTTAACAAAGGCGCGAAACTATGTCAATTCGACAGTAACGGCATCCAGTGCAAATTATGATGCCAGAAATTTAACCTGGTTCTATTCTTATGGTGGTTCTTCATCAGGAGAGAATAACATTTACGCAATTTCTACAGTTGGTGGCATAACAGGTTATGTAATGGGAGCTAGTGGCACTGTTATAGAAGATTGTTACGCAGCCACAACAATAGCAACCAATAACAATTATGGTATAAATGGCGGTATTTCCGGAAACGGCCTTAGAGATTATAAGCTTAACGCTAAGAACTGTTACGCAGATTGCTATATTTCCGGTCAGTATATATCCGGTATAGCTTCTAACTGTAATGAAGCATCTACATTCACAAATTGTTATGCTGCCGGTTTCCTCAGATGTGATAATGCGGTAAAGGCAGCTGGTATCTGCACAAACAAGGCTACAGTCACAGGTTGCTATAGCCTTATGAATTATGACAATATTTGGGATTCATCTAAGTTTACAACAGCCAATCTTACATTTAGTGATGGATATGTATCTGCATATCCAAGTGATGCCAAGCCTGCAAACAGCAATACTTCGCTCAAAGGATATATATATCGAATCGCAGGAGATAACAGTAGTGTTGATGAAAATACTTACTACACTTATGGCGGTGATGGAGATTGGATAAAGGATCAGTCTGCCCAGACATCGAATAAGTCTCAGTATGCATCATTAAGAGAATTAGTAGATAAATTTGGCGAGCAGACAGACATAATTCCTTATAGATTTGCACCAGCATGCATATCAGATAATCTAGCAACAGCAAAACTTCCCAAGATGCTTACAGCTACCGGCACCTTTACTGGTGGACCGCACTATGGTGACTGGCTTGAGAGACCCGGAAATCGTTTGTATGCAAGAGTATATAAGACTTCTGATAACAAATATGTAATGTTCTTTGAAAAGGGAGGTAGAAAATCTACACTTCCTACTAATAGTGCAATAACACTTACAACCGTTGGCGAGTGGCTTGCAGATGACGGATCTGTTGTTGCGGCTGAAGCAACACCTTCTGTTGATAGCGGATTCTTAAGACAGAGTGATGTTTTACCCACGGATTCTGATCAGAGTGATGCGACTAAACTTGCGAAGTCTCAGCTTATTGCGCCTTGGCAGTATGATGGCACAGGCAATGTTACCGGATGGACAGCTAGTACAGTACAGAGCATTACATCGGTTACTTTTGATGAAGATTTCTGTAATGATACAAAGGCTTCACCGGTTGTATCTTTAGCAAAGCCTCTGTCTATGAGGAAATGGTTTAAGAACTTCAGAAAAGTAACTACTTTCAATAATATTAAATTGCTTGATGTCAGCAATGTAACAAGCAT
>JAEEGL014326059.1_pt1 | contig 19108 bp, 10 predicted proteins | sample 9134231 | NCBI WGS metagenome assembly JAEEGL01 (sample SAMN16246548, study PRJNA631951) | gut metagenome | biome: gut microbiome; feature: rumen; material: fiber-attached | host: Bos | place: Iran: Karaj | collected 2018-10 | reverse complement strand
TGAATTCCAGGAGGAAAGGAATAACATGAAGTCGTTTCTATTTGCCAATGTGCCGCTGAGCGTGGTGCATTTCATTCTCTTCGCCATCTTTGGAGGATTCCTTGGATGGCCGGGGTACATTGTGGCGGGCGCCCTTGGCGCTTCTGCCGGAGGCATCCTGTGGTGGGGCATAATGGTTCTCAACTCACTCGTATGGGGCGCCACCCTGTCGCTCTTCGTCTTTCCCTTCCTACGCAAGTTGCTCAAATAAACCAAGTATTTTCCTCGGCGTAATCATTCAAGAGGCTCAACCATCCGTCCAGCAGGCCTTCTTCGACTGGCTCCAGACCGAACTTCCCGAATATGTGAAGAAATTCAAGGAGGACGCCTCAAAAGCCTTTTACCAGGCTTCGGCATGGGCAAACCAGAAGGCCGGGGAGCTGAAGACCAAGGCAGAGGAGTCGAAGCAGAACCTATCCGCGCCGGCGTGTCTCCTTCGGACGCCTGGCCATGCCTCACGACATCTTCATCAGCTACCACCGCCGCAACCTTAATCCATTCGTCTACACGGCGATCATGCTACTTGTCATAGCATTGGTCTTCTTCACCTTTTGTGCTCTTTGGCAGAGACTACTGTGGCGAGTCCCAGCGAATTGACATTTCCCCAAAAAACATCGTTAGAGTGAAATGTCATATTCTTGGCGACCTCCGGAGTAACGATGACGCCTCGGACAGATGTGCCAAGGCAAATCGGCATCAGACAACTGGCATGAAGACGGCTCCCAATTTTATACAATTCGAAAGATTGGAAGAACAGGTCATGCTCGTGCGATACGTGGTCAATCTCAATGACTTGCGGGTGTCTGCCAAGATATCGGCGCAAGAAGGGGCTCATGCGGAATGAATCGGCTGAAGTTCCCTGCCATCCGTTTTTCAAAATCAAGGAGAACTCATTCTCATTGGTTCTTGCATAAAAAGCATACTGTTCGACGCCAAGTTGCCTGAGTTGTTCATAGATTTCATCGCGGACATCGAAATCCCCGCTATCGTCCAAGATAATCTCCAGCGTGGACTCAATGCCATCCTCAATGCGAACCAGATTCCGGACAGAAAAACGTTTTGACAAAGATTGCAACACATCCCATGTGGGACCCAGAACGAGGACAATTACGGCGATGCTTAATACTTTCTCACCATTTTCAGACTGAAGAAACGACTCGTGAAATGCGTCTTCGACAAGCGACTCGCAGATCTCGGAGAAGATTGGAATAAGGAATGCGAGCATAGTAAATGCCAATCCGTTGACAGACATGACGGATAGGAAGTTGCGACGGAGACAGAGGCGGAGAAATAGGAATCCGCCTGCCAGCGCGCATACGCCGGAGACCAGTTCCATACCGCTGGTTATATTTCCAAGCCATGGCAGCGGATTTAGCCAGCTCGACGTGATAAGGGGATTCTTCGTGGCCTCTATGCTTTGCGGGAGCAAAATCGACAGTTCAAGAAAAATCCAACCGGCAACAAACTCCCAACCAAGGGAAGGAGCTTCCGTCAAAACCCGCCGTGTCCGTCGCATGAATGCCCCCAAAACGGAAAGCGCAAAGATTGCGGCAAGACGCGGTCCTATGGGAAACAAACCGTCTAGCCCGAGCAGGTGTTGGATTATTACAGCCACCAACCCCGAGAATGAACCTAGGAGCAAAGCAACGAAAAACTTTCCGGCAAACACCAATGCTTTGTGCAAACCATCGCCTCCTGATTCCGGGGGACGAGGCCAACAAAGGAGAACAAAGAGGATGCTTTGGGCTAACAAGGCAATGCATAAAAGGAAAAAGCCGCTCGAGAGAAAGAATCCGAACCAGCCAGCCAATATGCTTCCAAGTGGCGATTTCAGAGCCTCGTGCCAGAGAAGGTACTTGGCGGATGCGTCGAACGGAAGCTCGTTGTTTATGAAAAACATGCTTTGGGCGTTCATGACCATGGCGATTCCAAGCCAGCGTCCAACGGCAGAATCGCCTCCTCGTTTCCATAGGAACAAAGTTCCAAATGTCAGTAGAACAAGACACGGCAGAATCAAAGAACCGTTCACGGACAACTGATGTCTGGCATCTTCCTGAGAGTACGGTTTGAGGCCTATGCCAAGTTGCGCATGATGAAAACTTGACCCCTCGATTGAATCCGGTGTCCTGCGGACAGCCATTTCCTCGAGAAAGAACGTTTCGGCATCGACGACTCCACTGTGATGCTCGACAAACAAGTCAACATTCTCCGAGCGCACGCGATATGGCGCGAGCGCATCTTTAAGCTTGTTGTAGGCTTCCCCTCTCATTGGTTCTTGGCGTACGTCCGATATCATATGGCAAAGCGAAAGGGCGAAATTGTTCAGCAAAATGGGCTCATCGACATGATTGCCGCCTTCGGCAATTCCACGATCACCCAATGATGTTTCTGATTTGAAGTCCTTAATGTGATTAACGAGGTCGTCCATAATGGACCTTTCCGTTTCCGGAACGTCACCGCCGGGGTGGGTGGCTTCAGATTCGTTCTGGTGCGAAATGCCTTCTTCGTCTTCCGACAAGGTAATCTGGTCCCCGGTTCTTGTCAACTCGGCATATGGAATCTGGAAGATAAACGATTTGTCAAATATGGAGCGACTAAGGAAAAGCCCCCGGTCCTCCCAGTACCAGGCCCGCCAAACACCATTTAAATTTTGAGTAACCACGAGCGAGGAATCCCCTTCTTTCCAACAGATGCGGTCCCGCATGCCCAGCGCCGACAAAACAAAGAACAGCGGAGCCGCAACGGACAGCACCGCCATTGCGTGGGCCATCCAAGCCCGTCCCATGCGGATGGAAGCCAGTTCCGCTACGAAAAGGACATCGTTGCGTTTTTTCTCTCCCCTTCTGAGGAACCAACGCAATATCCAGGGAAATATGATGGCGACCAACAGCGAAGGAATATACCACCAGATGGAAGCGAACTCCGGTTGAAAGATTGCGTAGGCAATGCCGATTTTTACTACAAAGGCAATCGTCGCTGCGTTAAGAACCGCGTATCTGGATGCACAACGCCGCCTTGTTTCCTGTAGGACGCAACTTGCGCCGATGTCGAAAAGCCACCCGAATAGGAACATGGTTGCAGTTGCGCCGACAGTGAAGTCTCCCTTAAAATCAAAATAGTCTATCCATGACACATCAGGAGGATAGAAATTATCTATGAGCGCAATGGCGGGAAATAAAATGCGACCCGAAAACCGTAAGCGGTGGACAGCTGTGAGAATAAGAGTGGAAACAAGGGCGGCGTAAAATGCCAGGCAGAAGACAAATGCCGCGACCCCGAACCGTGCGTGTGCGTCCGCAAACCATCCTATTGAAGCCAGACCAAGCAATAGGACAAGGCACCACGAAAGAGCGCGTACGCCCGCCTTGTGCAAGGTCTGGGCCTCTTCTGCTTCATCTGGGGCGACGAATGGGGTCAATTTCGCAAGTATCTTCCTGTAGCCAAGCCATCCGGCCGAAAAATCACGGCGCGCACTTTCGGCCACCTCGCGGATGCCATCCGGGGTTGTCGCGACATCTGGTCCTTCCGCCGCCGACAGCCGAAGGCAAATTGAAATTGAGCCTACGCGCAATTCATCGCCGATGTCAAATGGCATTCGTTGTTCGAGCGGGACGCCATTGACCGTTACCGTTTCCGGTGCCTGAAGATTACTGACGTTAATCTCTCCATTCTGCTCCGAAAATGCAAGGTGTTGCGGCATAAGGCCATCGGCCTGGATACTGTATGAGCAATCAGGTGCAGACCCCAGCACAGAAGATCCCTCACAGATGGGATAGACATCTTCACGCCCATCCACGTATTCCACTATGAGTATTTTTGCTGTCATGTTATCCCAATGCTTTCAAGCTACGAAGTGAAAACGTCAGACAATAAGAACCGGCTCTTTGTCTGATGTTTCTCGTCGCGAATTCAGAAGCCCTGATGGCAGGAAGAGTATATCATAAAGCACATCCTTGCGGCAAAACCAAATCTTGTGCTACAATCATTGATGACTTGTCACCCCGTGCAACAAGGAGAATCTTCATGAAGTCGTTTCTATTTGCCAATGTGCCGCTGAGCGTGGTGCATTTCATTTTCTTCGCCATCTTCGGCGGATTCCTCGGTTGGCCGGGGTACGTTGTGGCGGGCGCACTTGGCGCCTCGGCCGGGGGCATTCTCTGGTGGGGCGTCATGGTCCTCAACTCGCTTGTCTGGGGTGCCACGCTGTCGCTGTTTGTCTTTCCATTTCTTCGCAAGCTGCTCAAGTAACCATGCCCCACGACATCTTCATCAGCTACAGCCGCCGCGACCTCGCAGCCGTAAAGCCCATCAAGGAAGAACTAGAGTCGATTGGATTCTCCTGCTGGATGGACGTGCTTGGTGTCGAAACCGGACACGAAAGTTTTCCTTCGGTCATCGCCCCAGCAATCGAGGGTTGTTTTGCTTTTCTCTTTTTCCTATCTACAGATTCTCTGGCCTCACCATGGACTTTGAAGGAAATAGCGCATGCGGAAGCGAACGAGAAAAGGATAGTTCCCATTCGGTTCGATGACACTTCGTTGAAGACAGGGGCCATCGCATTAGAATTACAGGGGCGCGACATTATCGACTGGCGGAAACCTGAACAAAAAGCGAAGCTGCTGCGCGATTTGAGGCGATGGAAAGATCATGGTTCGGGAAAAGTCTTCGCACCAGTACCACTTGACTTTGGCGAAGCCCTAGCGCAACACCTCGATAAAAGGCTTTCATGGCAGAAATTCCGATGTGTCGCAGGGCTAAAATTCCAAAATGGGAACAACCTTCTGACGGCTCATGTCGTTGCTTCCTCTTGGGGTTTATTCATTCTCGGATATGAGGATCTACCGACGAAGATCGCTACGAAACCTGACTTCCAGACTTTAGAATCTCACATGCGTGCATTTGCAACTATAATCGCAAAGCGATGCCATCTTAACCTGCAACGAATCCAGCATTTGTTTGTGCTTCCAGACAATATGCATGGAAACCCATTTGATATGATTCCAGAATGGGTTGTTTCTCAGACAAGCGCCGTCGACTTTCTCAATGGATTTTTACAGGAGATTCCGATAATCGATTGGGAAAAGAACCACCGGAAGATCACGAAAGACTTGGAGTCCTTCCCCATGACCCATTCTGGGCGTGAGTCCAATATATTGAAACATTTCAAAGCTGGAACATTGGAAGAAATTGAAGACGGTGCGGCACTTCTCGCCTGGGCCGACAATCCTTCGGAGCAATTGCTAGACGCATCCGAAACAGCTTGCAAGGCCCTGTGGCGATTAGGTAACGGACGAGCGGCGGAGGGGGTTAGGGCTTGGTTCCGCGTCATGGCAGATCGCGAAAATGTCCTCGCCATGGACCATTACGGGTGGCTGCTCGAAGGAAGCGAAGAGCAGGTTTTCTGGTTCCGAAAGGCTGCGGAACTCGGTGGAGCCCACGCTCAGAACAGTCTCGGCTACTGTCTGCAGAAAGGGAATGGCGTCCGACAAGACCACGATGAAGCGCTCAAGTGGTTCAAGGCCAGTGCGGCGCAGGGGAACCGATATGGTCAGGCAAGTTTGGCGGGGGTCTATGCCGGCCCGGCGTTTGCAGGGCTTCCGCCAAATTGGGACGAGGCGTTTCGGCTATATCGTCTATCTGCGGAACAGGAATGGCATGTCGGACAGTACCATCTTGGCGTGTGCTACGAAAACGGGATGGGAACGCCTAAAAATCTTGCGGAGGCACTGCGGTGGTACGAAAAGGCGGCGAGGCAGGGTGATGAAGACGCACAAAAGGCCTTAGAACGTCTGGGAACATGCCGGACGATTGACTTTGGAATGGAGGCATTCACCCTCCGACGAGTCCCCGCCAAAGGGACGCAGCCCGCCTTCTGGATGGGCGAGACGCAGGTGACGCAAGCGTTATGGACTGCCGTCATGGGAAACAACCCGTCACAGTTCAAAGGGGATGACTTCCGACCAGTGGAGATGGTTTCCTGGGATGACTGCCAGGACTTTCTGAAGCGGCTGAACGCATTGGACGAGGTTCGCAACTCCGGTCTTGTATTCCGCCTCCCAACGGCCGAGGAGTGGGAGCATGCCTGCCGTGCTGGAAGCTCGGGCAAGTACTGCCGTCTCGCGGACGGGACGGAAATCACGGATGCGACAATTGACCGAGTCGCGTGGTTTGATGGAAACTCCGACGGCACAACGCACCCCGTCGGGCGGAAGGAGCCGAACGCCTGGGGCCTGTACGACATGCACGGCAACGTCGGGGAATGGACGCAGACGGCAACGGATGACGGGATGCGTAAGGAACGCGGCGGCAGCTACTTCTTGCCGGCCGATTGTTGTTTGTCATCCGGCTTTAGCAATGAGCCGCCTTCACTTCAGATGCACAACCTAGGTTTTCGCATCTGCGCCTCCGACGGGAACTGACAGCCCTAGACAACCGCACCAGACTCGTTAACCATGGTTCCACGATATCTTCATCAACTACAAGCCGACTGGAGGCTGTAATGCTTGAATTGCCAAGAATGGAGTTCGGCCCCGCCGATTTCGCGAACACACTGGAGCGCAACGCCCCGGCCATTACCCCGGAAACAGCCAAGATGGCTGAACGTATCTATCGGAACGGCAAATGTGTGGCCGTGGCGCTATTTGTGACAATGGCAACGATCTCGTGTATCGTTTCACAACCATGGACAGTCCGCCATCCCGCCCTTGCCCTCGGCCTGATCGGGGGCACTTTTTTGGTTGCGCCGATTTTTGCCCTTGTACTGGATGTTTTTTTCCGCGTTGCCTGGGCAGGACGTGCATTTGTCCCTTGCATCATGCTTCCCCTTCTCCTCCAGTCGCCGACGGTTGACGCAACCGCCTTTTTCGGCGTCCACGCAGGACGCCTGACGCTACTTTTTCTCGGCTCCTTTCTTGTCGGTTTACTGATGGACATCGGCGCAGGCGGCATTTCGGCACGGTCCGTTGGGGAGGCGCTTTTGCGGCTGCCACTTCTCTTCACCCCGCCAGCATGCGTTTTTCTCTTGTCCGGCAAGGTGCCGGAAATCACAAGCCTTACGGCATCGTTCGCGTCGGCTGGTAGTTCCGCAATCCTTCTCGCAGTCGGCGCTGCGGCGGCATTCGCGTGGCGGTTTTCGGGGCGTCCGGCTTCTGACGCGTCGATTCTCGCCAGATTCGCATCGGTACGCGATGGAAGAAGATACTGCGCCGCGGTTCTCGCAGTCATCGTACTCCTGTTCCCGGCATTGCTCTCGCTTGTCGCCATGGGTTCGGGAGAAAGGTTCAACGATTCGCCTAAGGCGGTTCGCGCGATTCGGATGTATCTTGATGAAGATCACCAGCAGACGCTCCCGCTTTTCGACATACCTGTTGAAAAGGGGAACGACAATGTGTCTGATTTTGCCGTCTTCTGCGGCGAAGCTGGAGGAATCCTGTCGGAGGAGGCACTGTCTTCGGGGTGTTTCTATGATGTCCCATTCACGGACTTGGTAGATTCAAAGGCGGAGAAACGCGACTGGCCCGCGGAATCACCTCACTACAGGCTCCGCGACTGGATGATGTCATTCATTGGGCTAACCCAGACAAAAAACCGTGAAGAGGCCGCATGGTTTGCCCAGATTGTAAAAAACAAAGGGGATCTCGTCCGAATCGAAGACCGGCTTCCTTTTGAAATTCGCCAGCGCGGGCGCACCATAGCGCTCTGGGTCAATGACAACATCCGACTCAGTCCCATGGCCATCCGGATTTGCGACGACATCTCCGCCATCCGCGCCGAGCCGCGCAACTCCGATGCGGCGCTGCTCGACTTGCGCGAGGCACTCGCCCGCTACCGCGTCACTTCGAGAAACGCGCATGAAGTCGGGGCACGGATGCGGAACGGCTACCATTCCGCGCTCTTTTTGTGCAGATCGACGCCCATTCGTCCCTCCATCAGCCTTGGCGCTGGAGGAGCCGTTGTCAGCGGATCCCTCTGTGAAGCCGCAATGCTCGAACCAAAACCTTGGGATTCCGAGACCTTACGCCGTGTGCGCTCCGTATTCGAAGCCATAGTTCTCCCGACTATCGTCTGCATCATACTCGCCGGCATGATTCTCTGGGGGCGCGGAGGACAGTCGCCGGCGGCGCTTTTCATAGGACTAAACATCGCCGTGCAACCACTCATCATTCTCGCCAACAGCCCGATTCTTTCCGACCAGTTCATGAACAGTCTGTGGATGCTGGCTATGCGGGGCAGCATAGGATCCTTGGCGGGCAGCATCGTCGGAGTCGCCGCATCATCTGCCGGCGCGTTATCAAACGGGTTTGGAGGAATCTGCCAGGCAGCGGCATTCGTTGCGCTTTGCTGGCCTGCCCGAAACGCCAAGGCATCCGGTATGGCCAGATTTCTTGGTTTTACAGGCAAGACGCTACTTGTAATGCTGTCCGTTTCGCTGGTGGACTATCTGGCTGTCAACGCAATCATGAAATCCGGCGGCGACATTGTGACTTTCTTCTGGGCCGAGGCCTTCGGCCGCGTATTGGTCTTGTCACTTGCGGGTTCCATTCTGCGACGCAGCCGCGCGTTCCGCACCGAGGCACCTCGTCTTGGCTGGATGTTCCCGGCCGTGTGGCTTTGCGTATTGCTCCCGTTCCGCCTTCTGGCGTGCTCTTTCGTTACAAATCACGGCGGCTGGCTGACGAAACCCCTCTCCCTTCCGCTTGGATTGCCGCAAACCACGTGGATATGGCTTGTCTGCGCAGTATGCTCGTTGATGGCGCTGGTGCTATTCGCCACGTTTTGCATACGCACAGAGTTTCTAGCGCTTCTTTCAGCCGGTCGCCTCACGCTTATGGTTTTCACCGTTCTCGTCCCCGCGATTTCCGAACTCGTCAACGGTCTGGCCACAGAGGTCTTGTCGGACACATTCTTCCTGTCGGACGCCGGCAACAAACTTCTTGGGATTCTCTTCACGGTCTTTGTCATGGCCAAGTTCTGGGATACCGCAAGCGAGGTGTTGAAACGTATTCTTCTGCCAGGCCTTCGCGGAATTGAGGACAAAGTGCGCAAGGCGCTTGAGGCCGCCATAGGGCAATTAGGCGGAGAAGGAATCCCTGTCGCCATAGACAACATGCTCAAGGCCGTTGGCATTAGGAAATGGGCCTTTTTCCAGCGGGCCCCAGGTACGTCATGTCTCGTCAGAATCGGTCACTCAACCGGGATTTCCCCATGGCGGGAATCCTTTGAGGCAAGCGATCACATGATGGATGGACTTGGTGGCTGTCACAATGTCATCGATGCCAAAACGCTCGTGACTTCGCCCAGGCTCTTCTTCCTCTCCTTTGAATTGCATCGGATGATGAAGACAATAGGAGCAGAACAACTTCTGCCCATCAGTCTTGGCCCCTCCTTCAGGGGTGTTCTTGCGACATCTGGCTCGCCAAGCATGCTGTTCGGAAGCGACGATGCGGCCAGCAAGTTCAATGACATCGCCCTTGAACTTTCAAGAACTGGGGCATCGGCAGGAAGGAGGCTTCCATGAGACCCGGCGTATATAATTGCGCAATGCGGCAGTTTGCGTCCGTAGTGCTTGCAGCATCCTTTTCCGTGCTCCACGCCCAAGACGACATGGCCGCGCTCCGCCACCGTGCGGAGCGCGGCGAGGCTTTCGCGCAAAACGAACTCGGCAACAAATTCGATGGTTTCGGCCGTCCCGAAGAGGCCTTCATGTGGTACTCCATGGCCGCGTCCCAAGGATTCGCGCCCGCGCAGAACAACGTGGGCACGTGCTATGAGCGCGGATTCGGAGTCAAGGCCGATCTGGCCAAGGCGGCGCAATGGTACGAGAAGGGCGCAAAAGGGGGCGACGCCTTCGCGCAGAGGAACTTGGCCGCGCTGCTCATGGATGGGAATGGCGTGCCCCGGAATCTGGCCACTGGCCTCGACTGGTTAAAAAAGGCGGCGGCCCAGGAAAACTACATGGCGCTCTACGACCTTGGCGTTTACTTTGAAATAGGTGTCATGGACAATGGTCTTGCCACCAACGTTGTTTTCTTTCCCGCTACAGACGCGGAGGGTGTGGCGTTTGAAGTGCCGGTTCGCGAACTCGTCATGACGGAAACCATCCTTCTTCAACCTGATGAAAGGGCCGCGTTGGAGTGTTATCGGCGATCACAGCGAAAAGGATATCGGCCGGCCTGGTGGAAAGTCGGCGTCTTCGCCGAGACTGGGCGATTCTGCCAGCCCAACCCAGAATATGCCCGATATTGCTATCAAAAGGCCGGGCCTGGCATTCCACAGGCGGCAAAGGCTCTCGCCCGCATGAACGCCCCGGCATATCGTCCTCCCTCATTGCTTGCACCGCAAAAAGTATTTGAGGAACTCTCAAAACGCCTGACTGGCGATGACTTGCCATACGAGGAACTGGCACCGATTTCCAAAGCGGACTGGCCAAAGCCTGTCAAAAAACCTCAGCCCCCGGAATGGCCGGAATTGCCGTCGGCGCCACCAGAGCCGCCATCGTCAGAACCAGCATCTGATAACAAAACGAAGTTTTCCACATTTCCTCCCGAAAATTTCAAACCCAAAAAAAGCAAGGGGATTCGGACTCCATCGATGCCTTGCGACAACTCGGTATAAAGCCGTGACATTTTTGAAAAACATCACGATTCTATGGCATGACATCTCGTTCAAGCGAAGCGTCAAGATGCTTGGCGTCGTCATCCTGTCCGCCATGGTCCTCTTCTACCTTCTCTGGCTCCTCGGTATCGGGATAAAAGCCGAAGTGTATCAAGGAAATGCGGGAAGACACTCGATGAATTTCCTCGAATACGCCTTTTGCGTTCTGGGTGCGATCGACGGCGATCCCAAGACGCAACCCCTAGCCAGCCAAATGGAGTCCTCATAACTATGCGCGCGCCGAATACAATCGGCAGATAGCGGACCGCGCGCTCATGGGACACCTGCCGCCCACTGGATCAGATGATTTGTCGGAACAAGATCTCCACACGTACGAGAACGCCTTAAAATGCCGTATCCTCACCCTCGGGATGTTGGATTGCCTACCAGGCAAATAGTGTAAACATGGAAAACAGATAAAGTCTTGAAAACGCCTTTTGCTTCTGTTATTATTTCCCTCACTCAACCTCAGGAACAAAGGAACTCCCAACCATGCCCCACGACATCTTCATCAGCTACAGCCGCCGCGACCTTGCGGCCGTAAAACCCATCAAGGAGGAGTTGGTGTCACTTGGCTTCCCTTGCTGAATGGACCTTGAGGGAATCGAGAGTGGTTCCGAGGAGTTTTCGGAATATCGGCAAACTCATTAATGTAACATTTGGGATGACCGACCATGAAATACGATGTTTTCATCAGCTATAGACGCGAGACGGGACTTGAAACTGCACGGCTTGTTCAGCAGGGGCTTGAGCATGCCGGTTGTTCCTGCTTCCTTGATTTTGATTCCATCCGCGATGGTGACTTCCGCGAACGCATTTTCACCGCCATAGACAATTGTTCAAATGTGGTATTCATACTTTCCGATGGTGCGCTTGACCGATGCGCGCAAAAAGATGACTGGGTTAGGATAGAACTAGAACACGCCTTGACCGCGCGGAAACCAATCATTCCAGTCGCCGCATCGGAACGAAACCGGGCTTTCCCTGATTCGCTCCCGGAATCACTGTTGCCACTCAAATCTCTTCAGATTTCCCCGCTTGATGTTAAGGACTATTATCGGGCGTCAATTCACTCAATTATATCGGAAAGACTCAGGGGTATCTCCATCCATGGAAAGGACGATGACAAAGAGGCGGAGGATGTTTTCCTAAGTAAAGCCCGAAGATTCAAAAGCAACGATGGTGTAATTGACGAGCGTGAGCGTACCGAGTTGGAAGAGCTCGCCGACCGGCTTAAGATAAGCATTGTGCGACGCGAACACCTCATAGAGCGCGTGGAAAACGAAAACCAGGCCGTGTCGTTGAAATCCGCCAACACTTTTGCCAAACCGAATGACAACATCGTGTCGGGGACTACTCCTTCTTCTGGGCGCTTCGCAGTACTCGCGGGGCGCCAGGTCTCCTTTGATGATATTGTCGAAGCGGTTGGGCTTGATGCAATCTCCTACCCTGAATGCTACAGAGGTGAACCAGATACGTGTAGGGCGTGGGCGTTGGCCAATCCCGACATCTATGTCATGTTGCGAGATATGGACTCAGGCAAAATTGTCGCCTATATCAATGCCATGCCTGTCACTGACGAATGCTATGATCAAATAAAAAATGGAACATTCATTGATGTCGACATCTCGCCAAACAGTATCTTGCCATATGACATGCCGTATCCATATTCCATCTATTTTTCTTCCGTTGTCATACATCCAGAATACCGGAATTCGGGGGTCTTTAAGTTTCTTTTCGATGCTATACTAAAACGATTTCTTGAACTAGGGTCTAGCGAGGTTTTCATCAGAAGAATGTTGGCTGATGCCGTATCTCCAGAAGGTGAAAAATTCTGCAAGTTGTTCGGAATGGAACGCCTTGGACCGACAGCCCATGGATCAATGCTCTACGAAGTCTCCATGATACCCCCCAAATTTCGTATTACATCGAAAATGACAAAGCAACTACACGACTACTATGCCGCGAAATACAGGGAAGAACCCTATCTCTTTGATGATTGTTAGCGGTTTAGCCCTACGCAGGAGGTCATCATGCCACACGACATCTTCATCAGCTACAGCCGCCGCGACCTCGCGGCCGTGAAACCCATCAAGGAGGAACTGGAGGAACAAGGCTTTTCCTGTTGGATGGACCTTGGGAGCAAAACAAGCCAATCGGAAGAGGCATTGATTCGTACCGTCCTAACTGTGGGAAAACCCAGAGATTCCAAATGGGGCTCGGCGGCGGCAATGACGCCGACGACGCCCCCATTTGGAATCTCTGAGGAATGGTCATATCTTCGTAACTATTCGCGTGAATTATGTAAAATCTTGAAAACGCCCTCGGCTTCTGTTATCATAACGTTTTGAACTTGTCTAAATCGTAACAGGAGGAAAGGGATAACATGAAGTCGTTTCTTTTTGCCAATGTACCGCTGAGCGTGATGCATTTCATTCTCTTCGCCATCTTTGGAGGATTCTTTGGATGGCCGGGGTATGTTGTGGCGGGCGCCCTTGGCGCGTCGGCCGGGGGCATCCTCTGGTGGGGCATAATGGTTCTCAACTCGCTTGTCTGGGGCGCCACGCTGTCGCTCTTCGTCTTTCCATTTCTTCGCAAGTTGCTCAAGTGACCATGTCACACGACATCTTCATCAGCTACAGCCGCCATGACATTGATGCGGTAAAACCCATCAAGGAGGAACTTGAGAAGCGGGGTTTCTCCTGCTGGGTAAACCTGTCAAAACCAGTTGACGGCACTGTGGATTGTTCAACAATTGTACTCCATTTCCTTTCGAAATACTCCCAGATGTCCGAGAGGGCGTTGAGAGTGTTGCGACTATCGAGGGAAAAGCACAAACCGCTCTTCATCGTTCGTTTCAACGATGATTCGATTGCCGACTCGTTCACAGATTATCTCGTGGGAATAGACATTTTCGATTGGCGTGTAACGGAACAACGCAAGCGGTTCGTTGCGCAGTTGAAGCACTCAATCAACAAAGTCAGGCTCATAGCACAACTAGAACGCCTTCGAAGAGAAGAAAAAGATGTTGCGAAACAACTAGACATCTTACGATGTACGATAGATTTAGGGAAACAACGAGAAGAAACGTCTGGAAAGAGTAATAGATTTATTAGGAGTTTCCTTGACCATATATGCTGTGCAGTTCCAGTTGGAGCCGCCGCATGGAATGGACCTGAAGACGATGTGAAGAATCTGTTGCAACAGGCCAACGAATTGGAGAGGCGTGCGAAGGTGCTTCGCAAGTGGCGCGAGGATATAGAAAAACAACTTGCAGAAATACGCATTGGAGAAAGTCATACCATCATGTCTGTTGGAACAGCGGGACTGACCGATGCCGGATCGGATATCGGCATCGGCGTAGTGTCCCCCGCGACTGTTTCGCGCGATGATTCCGTCATGGTGCAAGCCGTTGTGGATCTTATAGACGATCTTCCCGCTGCAATAGAAAAGGCAAAATCCCTAGATGTAGCAAACCAAGCAGTCGAACGAGGCACCCTTGCCGTTCAAAGTGTTAAGAATGGAGCGGAAATGACATTCCAGCTAGATATTAAGGGGCTGGAGATTGAGGATGAAGATCGAACCCAAACTCATAAATGGGATGGTAAGCCGTTTAGCCTGCAATTCTTCGCATCTGTTCCGAACGACATTCGAAATGGAACTCACCCCGCAAAACTGCTTGTTTTCGTAGACGGGCGTCCCGTAGGGAGGATAGGGTTCGTCATCAATGTTGTTGACACGCCTTCGGGGTCCTCCGCTCCAGCCCCGACGGAACCTCGCGGCTATACGGAGTACTTTGTCTCTTATTCGGACAAAGACCTTGACCGCGTTCTTCCCCGTGTGCAAGGGCTTCGGATCGCCGAACATGACTTCCACTTCTTTTTCGACAAGTACTCCTTGCAGGCTGGGCAACGCTACGAAAAGGAGATTTTCGATTACATCGACAACAAGGCAGATGTCTTTCTCCTGTTCTGGTCCGCCAATTCAGCGGCATCCGAATGGGTCGAGAAGGAATGGAGGCACGCCTTGTCTCGGCAGCAATCCAGTGACGGCATTCCCGACATAGTCCCCGTGCCATTGGACAGGGACTGCCCTCCCCCGCCGAAGGAGCTTTCCCACCTTCATTTCGGCGACATTCTGTTGAACTGTGCAAAGGGATTGGGAAGAGGCGAGTTGCAAATGGAAATGAGGTAAGACAATGGGATATGGGATATTGACTCTTCCGGCTCTTGTCAAGAAGTTGGAGCACAGTCCAAAGGATTGGTGTCTGGTCGCCATTCACGATCCTGAAAACCAAACTCGTGCCGGTTGCCAACTAGACCGCCTTCTGAATGACCTCGACGAGGATTCTGGGTCTTGTTTCGACTTTTTCCTCCCCGGGTACGACGGAGCCAGTCAAGAAGTCGTTTTCAAATACGCCTTGATTCCGAGCGGGGAACCGATTCGTTGGCGGAAAGGGGATGCACGATTCGACCATGATCTGTTTCGCGACTTCGTGAAGGGAATCGAGAATCTCCCTTCAAATCAATGGAGATATAATGGCGATTGCTCGTTCCTCCTGTTCCAGACCTCCCGGCGATCCAAGGTTCAATCATTGTGGGACTTGGAACTCATTGCCGACTACAATCTCGACGACATAGTCATGAACGGACAAACGGTCAACCAGTTCTTGCGACGGATGTGCATACGGATGGAAACCATCGGTTGCAGGGACGTTGCAACCGTGAAAAGTGGACTGGACGAAATCTACCGCGAACTTATAATGCCCCCGGAAAACAGGTCGCCAGAACAGGACTTGCGCCTTCGCGAAGGGGCAGGTCGGTTGGCGAAATCGCATCCGGCACGCGGGTATGTTTTTGTCAGTTGCAGCACAAAGGACAGAAGCGGAGCCCTCCAGATTCGGAAGCTTTTGGAATCAGCGGGCATCAAGTGCTGGATGGCGCCTCGCGACATCCCTCCTGGTTCAAACTACGCCTACGTAATCGAGCGGGCGATTTCAAACTGCGCCCTTTTCCTACTTCTGTTGACACGCGATTCAGTCCAGTCGGTCTGGGTGAACAAAGAGGTTCTGTACGCTCTAGGGAAACACCAGTGCGAAGGGCGCGTCCAAGCGGCGTGGCTCTCGAAACCGTTTGATCTTGAAAAAACGGGGTCTGGAATGGCGTTTGCTCTCCAAGACGTGCAAATTGAAAGCGATCTTTCGGAAGGAGATTCGTCCAGCATCCTTTACTTTTTTTTGACCAAGGGGATATGTTCTCCGGAACAAGTTCCAGTCCAAATGTGGCGGGACGCATTTGTCCACCATCCCAACTGGGCAAACGATTCTGCTTTCTCCTCTCGCTGTCCGTGGAACCAATTCTCCAGCCAGGATTGGCACTCTGTATTGAAGACCGCTTGGAACAAGGACTGCGACCTGGAAAAAGCAATTCCTTTCAACACGCTTTCTCCGAGTGGATGGGCGAACCTTTTGTCGAGAGCGCCCATCTTTTCTGCTTATTGTAAAAAGTGGGACGATTTTACATCTGCTGACTGGCTTGTATTACTACGGGCGCGTCCCGACTTTGCGGAAAAGTGCAGGAACTGGGCCGCCTTCTCGCCACAGGATTGGGATCGACTTCTTTTTGCACGTCCCGAACTGGGACGGTTCCGAAAGCAACCAGGGGATTAACCATGCCCCACGACATCTTCATCAGCTACAGCCGCCGCGATCTCGCGGCAGTAAAGCCCATCAAGGAGGAGCTTGAAGTTCAAGGGTTCTCCTGCTGGATGGACCTTGAGGGCATTGAAAGCGGGGCGGAGGAGTTTACAAAGTGCATCGTCTCTGCCATCGAATCTTCTTCTGCCTTTCTGTTTTTGCTGTCTGCATCGTCCCAGTCATCGGAATGGTCTCTGAAGGAACTACGTTTTGCGAAAGAATCAAAGAAAAGAGTGGTGCTTGTTCGTTTCACTGACGATGCGATGACCCCTGTGTTTTCTTTTAATTTCGGGGGTTCCGACATTATCGATTGGCGTGTGCCGGAGCAGAAGACAAAGCTTTTTCGGGACTTGGCGAATTGGTCTGATTCTTCAAACAAACTATGTGCATCAAAAGAGGCGCGCACAAGACATGAAGGGGACGGTCGCGAAGCGCGATACGGCGACGCAGAAGGTTCGCAGGCTTCAGCGACGCGCTCTCGCCGCCGTCTTTGGAGATGGGTGATCGCGCTCGTTCTCGTGGCTTCAGTTATAGTTTGTGGGGTTATAGCATGTGGGATTGTCATGGATATGATGGACAATCCATATGCAGAGTTCTCAAATGACGGTGAAACACTTCGCTTCTATCACACTAGGAATGGTTCTAGAAGTACTTATGCGATTCCTGACTCCGTGAAGAGCATAGGGGACTTTTCCTTTAGAGAGAACCGGTCGCTAAAGTCAGTAACTATTCCTGATTCCGTGTCGAGCATCGGGTACTCGGCCTTTGCCGACTGCAAAAATCTGACGTCCGTAACTATTGGCAATGGCACAACGCAAATCGGGGACTATGCGTTTTACAATTGTCGCAACCTCACATCAATAGCTATTCCCGACTCAGTAAAAATCGTTGGGGATAGCGCGTTCTACGGATGCAGAGAACTCAAATCCGCAGTTATTGGCAATGGCGTGACAATAATTGCGAAGGAGGCATTCAAGGGATGCGACAGCATGAGATCAGTAACTATGGGCAATTGCGTAGCTCAAATCGGGCAAGCGGCGTTTTCCTACTGCACCAGTCTCACGTCGGTAACGATCCCCGACTCTGTGACGGGCATTGGAGCAAGTGCTTTCTCCGATTGCAGCAGCCTGACCTCCGTTACCATCCCGAATTCCGTAACGAGCATAGGGGCTTCTGCGTTCCGTGATTGCAAGTACCTTACTTCTATAACGATTCCAGATTCCGTAACGGCCATAGGTGACAATGCGTTTTTAGGCTGCCCATTGAATCCCGAAGTAAAGTCAAAACTTAAATCCCGCTGGCCATATTGCATCGACTGAACCGAGCTTTTGAAAAGGTTGGACCATCGGAATCAGAGGCGAAATCATTTTTGTTAAAAAACTTGAATAATATGTTTGCCTTTGTTACCATCTTTCCATAATCTACTTCCTAGAAATGAGGAGTTAACCCGCCATGTCACACGACATTTTTATCAGCTACAGCCGCCGCAATCTTGCCAAAATCAAGCCCATAAAGGAGGAGCTGGAAACGCAAGGATTCTCCTGCTGGATGGATATTACCGGAATCGAAAGCGGATCGCCCGAGTTTACTGAAAAAATCGCAGTAGCCATTGACGGTTCCACAGCTGTGCTCTTTTTCCTCTCTGATGCCTCCCAGAAGTCACGTTGGTCACTCAATGAACTTCGCGTGGCGCGTGATTCGGGAAAGCATGTCGTGATTATCCGATTCGATGATACTCCGATGTTTTCCAAATTTAAGCTTGAATTCGGTGGGACAGACATCATCGACCTACGGAAACCTGAACAAAAAGAGAAGCTGCTGTCCGATTTGATGCGATGGAAAGGTCAGTATTCGGAAAAGGTTTTATCGGTGCCGCCACCTGTACCACTTGACTTTGGCGAGGCACTCGCGCAACACCTCGACATATGGCTTCCTTGGCAAAAATTCCGATGTGTCGTAGGGATCAAGTTCCAAAATGGGGACAATCTTCTGACGGCTCATGTCGTTGCCTCCCCTTGGGGTTTATTCCTTCTCGGATATGAGGATCAGCCGGTGAAGACAGCTTCAAAACCTGATTTCCGGGCTTTAGCATCTCACTTTCGTGCATTTGCAGCTATAATTGCAAAGCGATGTCATCTTAACCCGTATCGGATCCAGCATTTATTTGTGCTTCCAGACGATAAGCTTGGGAACCCATTGGATATGATTCCAGAATGGGTTGTTTCTAAAACAAGCGCCGTAGACTTTCTCAATGGATTTCTGCTAGAGATTCCGGTAATCGATTGGGAAAAGAACCATCGGACAATCACGAAAGACCTAGAGTCCTTTCCCATGACCCTTTTTGGGCGAGAGTCGAATATATTGAAGCATTTCAAAGCTGGAACATTGGAAGAAATAGAAGGTGGCGCGGCCCTTCTTGCTTGGGCCGACGATCCCTCGGAGCAATTGCTAGACGCAGCCGAAAGAGCTTGTTATGACCTATGGCGATTGGGTAACGGACGAGCAGCGGAGGGTGTTAGGGCATGGTTCCGCGTCATGGCAGATCGTGGAAATGTCCTCGCCATGGACCATTACGGGTGGTTGCTTGAAGGAAGCGATGAAGAGCGGGTATTTTGGTTCCGTAAGGCTGCGGAACTCGGTGGAGCCCATGCGCAAAACAGTCTCGGCTACTGTCTGCAGACAGGGAAAGGCGTCGGACAAGACCGCGATGAAGCGCTCAAG
>JAEEGL013283456.1_pt1 | contig 19109 bp, 10 predicted proteins | sample 9134231 | NCBI WGS metagenome assembly JAEEGL01 (sample SAMN16246548, study PRJNA631951) | gut metagenome | biome: gut microbiome; feature: rumen; material: fiber-attached | host: Bos | place: Iran: Karaj | collected 2018-10 | reverse complement strand
AGAAAAAGAATTTATTAAAAATTCAATTGAAAAAACAGGATATAATAAACCAGTAGATTTAAAAAAAATTGAAAAAAAAAATCAAATGGTAAAAAATGCATTAAAGAAAAAAGGAAATTATGAACAAGTTAAAAATTATGAGGATAAAGTAATGGAATCAATAAATAAACATGACTTTTATTTCGAAGATAATAATGATGATTTTGGAAAATATGTTGATAATATAATAAATAGAAGTTTAAACGCATATAAATATAGACATTGTAATAATTGTTCGAGATTATTAACAAATGGAAAATCTTGTGGATTTTGTAAAAAAAAACATCATTTGTATAGAAAACAAACTTCAAAAAAGTAAATTATTTAATTTTTTAATTTTTTAAAATAAACTTTTTTTTTGAATTTAAATTTATATTATAAATTTAACTTTCATGGATTTGTTTAAAAAAATTATTGGAATTAAAAGCAATAATAATGATAATATTCCTGAAATTCATTTAGTTGAAAATGAAATTAAATGCTATTATGATCAAAATAAAAAAAAATGGGTTTTTGAAGATCAAGATGAAACTGAAGAAAAAAGTGAAAAAATTATTCCTAAAAAGAATACTATTATACAAAATAAAAAAAATTTCTCTAAAAAATGGGCTTGTTTTTTTTCAGATAATTCTATAATAGATTCAAATTTAAAAAATGAATTTAATAATGAAATTAAAGATAGTAAAGAATATAATTCCAAAAATTTAAAACAATTAGATAAAGAAAATAAAATTATAAAAAATTCTTATAATAAGAATTTAGAAATTAATAAAATTGAAGAAATAAACATAATTTCTAATATTTATAAAATTGATATTGAAAAATTAAAAAAAGAATTTTTACAACAAATTTCAATTATTGAAAATAATTATGAAATTAAAGTAAATGAATTAAATGAAACAACTAAATTTTATGAAGAAAATTATCAAGAAAGTACAACACTTTTAAAAGAAAAGATCAATTCTTTTATAAATGAAAATTTAGAATTAAAACTAAATTTAGATAAAATAAGAGATGAATTGCAATTTAAAAAAAAAGAAAATGAAGAATATAAAGAATTATTTGAACAATATAAGAAAATAATAAATGAAACAGCAATCACTAAATCAGAGAATAAAATTGAATATAAAAATGAAAATTTATTATTATGTTCAAAAATTGAAAAATTAGAATCAGAGAAAATGATTTTAAATAATGATATTTTAGAATTAAAAGTGAAATTGAAGGAAAAAAGATAGAAAAACAATTTTTTGAAAATAAGTCAAGTGAATTAAATTTATTAATAGAAAATATGAATAAAAAATTGATAAGATATGAAAAAAAAATTGATGGTCAAAATAGAAATTTGAGATTATTTATTAATACAAGAGATATTTTAGATAGACAGATTGATAGATTATATTTAAGATTAAAAAATTCTGATAATATTATTTTAGAAAAAAGTGAAATTATTTCTGAATTAGAAAATAAAATTAATTTAGGAAATATTACCATTAATGAGTTTAAAAATAAATATAAAATATTGGAAAATGAATTACAAGAAAAAAATACAAATTATAATCAATTATTAATAGAAAGTGGAAATGAAATAAATAATTTAATGTCAAAAATACAACATTATAAATATAGATATCAACAAAATATAAATAATTTAAAAGAAACAAATAAAAATTTAAAAAAAGAAATTTCAAAAATAATCTTATCAAATAAAGAAGTTAATATTATTTTAGAACAATATAATAACTTACAAAATCAAAATGATAAATTAATTGAAGAAAATATTATTCAAAAAAATAAGTTAAATATCCAAAGTGATTTAATAAATAGGACAAAAATTCTTATAAATAACTTAAATAGTAAATATAATATTGTAAATGAAAATTTTCAAAATTCTAGTTTTGAATCTATAGTGTCAAAAATAATTCTAGCATTGAATAATAAAAATATGAATTTGAATCAAAAAAATGAAACTAATAAAATTATTTTTTCATCTTTGAATCAAGATATATTAATTCTTCGAAATGAAAAAATGATAAGTGAATCAAAAAATGTATACAACAAATCTATTTTATATAAATTAAAAAAAGAAAATAAATCATTAATAAATGAAATAAATGAAAAAAATAAACAATTTAATGATTATAGTGTAAAATTAAATGAATCAAAAGAAGAAATCTTAGAATTAAAAAAAAAATTTCAAATTGAAAAGAATGTTTTTGAAAATAAAATAAATTTAATAAAAAAGGAAAAAACAAATTTTGAAAATGAAATCAATTTAAGAAATAAAGAAAAAATTATTTTAGAAAATGAAATAAAATTAATAAAAGAAGAAAAAAATATTATAGAAAATCAATTAAATGAATTCAAAATTGAAATGCAAAATATCCAAATAAAACATGAAAATATATTTAATGAAAATAATAATTCGAAAAAAATTTTTCAAGAAAAAATTCAAACAACATTAAATGAAAAGGATAAAATAAATCAAAATTTAATCAATAAAATAAATAATATTCATAATAATCAACTAGAAGAATTTACTATTTATAAAAACAAAATAATGTCTTTGGAAAAAGAGAAAAATATAATTAAAGAATCATTAGAAAATAAAAATAATAAATTAGAAAAAGAGAATTCAAAATTAAAAGAAAATTTTGAATCAATTCTGTCAAAATTAGAAAAAGAGAATTCTATATTAAAAGAAAATATTATATCAATAAAATCTTCATTGGAAAAAGAAAAATTAGAATTAGAAAGTAAAAATTTAGTATTAAAATCTCAATATGAAAAAGAAAAATTAGATTTAAAAAACAATATTCAATTAATTCAATTAAATTTAAAAAATGAAAATTTAAAATTAAAAAAAAATTTTGAAGTAGTTAAAATACAATTAATGCAAGAAAATGAGAATTTAAAGAAAAAAAAGCAATTAATGAAATCACAATATATAAATAAAATTAATGAATTTAACAAAAGATGTGAAGAAAATGAAAAAAATATCTTTGAATATCAAAGTAAAATTAATTCTTTATTGAAGGAAAATATTAATTTAAATTCAAGAATTGAAGAAATGATTAATATAGATATTAATAAAACAAAAAAAAATATAAATGATAATTTATTACTAGAAAAGAATTTAAATAAATTTAAAGAAGAAAATTCAAAATTAAAACTCAGTATCAATAAAATAAAAGAAGAGAATTTTTTGAAAATAAAACAAAATGATTTAATTATAAAAGAAAAAATATCAAATATTTCTTTATTAACAACTGAAAATAAGCAAATGAAAATAAAAATAAATTCATTAATATTTGATATAAATAATTTAAAACAGAATTACCAAAATGAATTCAATTCAATTCACAAAAAATATGATGAACAAAACTTAAAACTTATTCTTTTAGACAAAGTAATAAATGAAAAGACACAAATAGAGAAAGAAAATATCGAATTAAAAAATAAAATTAAAGAATTAATGGAAATTTTAAAAGAATTAGAAGAAGATAATAATATAAAAGAAAAAACAATAGAAAAATATCAAAATAATATTCATGAATTAAATAACTTTAATAAATCAATTATGATTGAAAATCAAATCAAAGATGATGAAATCAAAAAAATAAAAGACCAAAATAATCAAATTAATTATAATTATTTAAATCTTAAATCAAAATTTCATAATATAAATAATGAATTAAAAAAAGAAAAATATAATAAAGAAAAGTCAATAAAAGAAATTCAAAATTTAATTATTGAAAAAGAAGAAGTATCAAATAAAATAAAAAAAGATAATATTGATAAAGAAAATTCAATTAAAGAAAAAGATAATATATTAAATGAATCAAATGAAACTATCACATTATTACAAAAAGAAAAATTGGAATTAATAGATAAAATAAAAGAATTGATGGATATACTTAAATCAGTTGAAGAAGAAAAAGAATTAATTCAATTGAATTATTTTAAAGAAAATAATAATAAAGATAAAATTAACAAAGATGAAATAAATATATATGATGAGAATAAAATGATTTTAAATTCAGATAATAAATTTAAAAATAAAAATAAAATTAATTTTGGAAGAAAAATAATACATAAAAAAAATAATAGCATGGATGCTATTATATTAAATAAAAACTTAGTTATTGAAATACCTAATTCAATTTTAAACAAGAAATTTAAAAGTAATAATGAATATGATAATTCAATTAAGAATGTTGAAAAAGAATATCAATATATAAATAAAAGTAGTGACAATTCATCTCTTTTTAATAAATTTTATAATTTATTAAATAATAAACCAATTAAATATTTTAATAGAATTCCAATTGAAGATAATAATAATAACAAATCTAAATTTGGTTTTTTTGGAAGTTTATTAGCTCCAATTTTTTTAACAGATTATGATATTAATTCATTTGAAAAAGAAAAAAAGAAATAAATCTTTTATTATATATAATCTATTTTTATAAATTTCGTCATATATAATAATATATATAAATAAAATTAATTAATAAAAAATTTATCAAATTAAAAATATTTATTATTAATGGCATTAAAAAATGAGACAGCCAATAATAGTAATTTAATAAAAGTATTATCAATAAATGATATGTCATATCAACCTCAAATTAAAGATTTAACTTTTAAAATTCCTAAAAAATTATTAAATAATAAAAATAATTCTATAATTAATTCATCTTCATTAAATGAATTAGAAAATAATTCAAAAATTACTTTAGTACAAACATTAAATAATTCTCTTATAAATAGAGATCATGATACATTTTTATTTTGTATAAAACAAAAAGATGATACATTAATTGATTATACTGTTAAACAAATGGATAGTACTATTATACAAATATTTTTCGAAAAAGTAATAGATTTATTTCAATCAAATTCTTTATATAGTAAAAATATTTTACCATGGTTAAAAAAAATATTTAAATATCATAAATTTCATATTTTATCAATGGATAATAAAACAATAGAAAATTTGAATTTAATTAAAAATTATATTATTAATTATACGAAATATTATGATAAATTTTCTATTTTAAAAGAAAAATTATCTTTAATTCACAAGGAAAAAGGAGATAAAATAAATATTAATAATTCAAATAATAATATAGAAAATAATATTAATGGTCCTTTATTAACATATTATGAAAGTGATGATGAACAAGAAATAAAAGAAGAAGAAGAAAAAATGAAAAAAATGAAAAATGCTGGTTTTGAAGAATTTGATAATGAAGAAGAAGAAATAGATGAAGAAATGGAAAATAATGATAATGAAATTAATGAAGAAGACGATGAAAATTTCCTTGATATTGATGAAGAAGAAGAAAATAATATTAATCATATTAATAAAAAAGATAAAAATAATGAAGATGAAATGGAAGAAGAAGAAGATGATGATAATATATAAAAATAATAATAAAAATATATATTTATTAAAACTTTTAAACAAGTTCTATAATAATTTTTTTTTAAATAAAAATAAATAACTTTAAAAATAATAAAATCAATTATTTATTTATTTAAATTTTTGCTTTTCTTTCTTTTAATAATTTATATACTGAAACAGTAATAGTTCCACTAATAACTTTCCTATATAATCTTGGAACAACCCCTTTTTCTAATCCATATATTCCTTCTTCCTTAAAAATTTTTTTAATATTATACCAAATTTGATTATTTTTAATATCTGATTCATCATATTTTTTATTAACTCCTTTATATTGTGCCATAGTTCTAATATAATCAAAAGGATTATCAATCATAGTTGTAATTATTCCAGAAATTATAGCAGATAATGGAGAAGAAAATTTATTTAAAAAATAAAAATTTTTTTTCTTATTTTTTTCAAATATTTTCATTGTATATTGATAAAGAATATAAAATAAAGTTTTACTTGGAACTTCTTTTATAATTAAAGGTTTTAATCCTTTTGTAAATGCCTTTAAACCTTCATTTTTATAAATTTGATTAATTCCATCAATTAAATTTTTATATTTATTAAATCCTAATTTTTCTTTTCTTGTTGATAAAACTAAAAGTGGATTTACAATTATACAATTTGTTATCATTGCAATTGAACTTGATAATGAATGAGTAAGAAATTCATTTGCGTGAAATTTATATTTTAAAATATATTGTGATGTCTCTAAAGTTCTAAAAAATATTGCATCTGATAAGGTTATTTTAATTAAATTTGGAATAAATCCTCTATAAAAACCTTTAAGTCCTTCTTTTTTATATATTGATTTTATCATTTTTAATGTTTTTATTCTTTCGGAATCTTTTTTGGATAAATTTATTAATTTCATATTTGTACTTATTACTTGAAATGGAAGAGAAAAAACTGTTGAAAAGACTCCTGAAATTGCACCATTAATCATTAAATTTAAATTTATAAATATTTATATTGTCTTTTAAAAAAATGATTTATAAATATAATATTATTAGTATTGGAAAAAATAATTTTTTAAATATAATTTTTAATTGTATTTTATTCAAATTTTCTTTTTATTAAATTTTTCTTTTGTACTTGAACTACTAACATTTATATAATTATAGCTGTTAAAATTATTTATAATGACATTATGTTTGTTTAATCTTTTCATTATATTAGGATGATTTTTAAAAATATTTTGACTGTTATTAATATTATTATTATTATTATTGATATTATTAGTATTTTTATAATTTAAAGAAGAATTATTTTGTAAATTTGATTTACTTGATACATTTTTTCCATTAGATTTTATTAAATTTTTATGAGAAATTTTATTTTTGTCCTCAAATTTCTTTAATGTATTTGTTTTAAATTCATTAATAAATTTTTTATATTTCCTATTTGCCATAACACTTTCATTTTTTTTATCTTTTGTTTTACCATTTGATAAACTTGTTGTAATTTCTCTACTTTTCATTCTTGAAATTTGTCTTTTTGTAGAAACACTATTACTTTTCGTTTTCTTTGTATTTTCAATAAATATTTTTGTTATTGTTAAAGGATCTATTTTTTTTAATGAAGGATTAAATGTTATTTGTAAATTATTTTTTTTTAATTCTGAAGATGAAGGTCTTTTTTCTGGTTCTTTTGATATATTTTTTTTATTTAAATTAACAATAGAACTATTATTTAATTTCATATGTTCTAATTTTATGAAAATTGGATGATAAATTTTTGAATTTACATTTTGTTGAATTTCTTTATTTTTTTTAATTTCTTTTTTTATTTTTGTATATTTTTTATATTTTTTTTCATAGGATGATATTATTATTTTTAATCTATCATTTTCTTTTTTTAAATCTGAAATTATTGAACTTTGATTATTTGTAATTTTTTTATAATGAGTTTCTTCTTTATCTAAATCAAATGTTTTTGAAATATTTTTATTTTCATTTATTTTTTCTTTGGTTATTTTTTTTCTTTTCAATTCTTCAATTTCATTTTCTAATTCTTCTATTTTTAATTTTAATTGTTGTTCAATCTATATTATATTTAAAAATATATATTCTACTTTTATATGCTGTCTAATATCTCTTTCGGCTTTTATTAATAATCCCTCATATAATTTTAAACCATTTTCATCCTTTGAATCATTTAAATTTTTATAATTCTCTTTTTTTTCATTTTCTTCTAATATTTCTTCATATTTTTCATTAGCTTTTATATTTATTAAGATTTCAATTGAATTATAAATATAATTTATTATATCAGAAATAGATAATTTTCTTAAAGAAATTTTTTCTTTAGCTATTTCTTCTTCCTCTATTTTACTTATCTAAAAATATATTGTCTTTATTTTTACCTCATCTAATTTTCTTACTTTAACATTTAAATATAGATTAATTATTTCTTCTTTTATATCATAAATTGACATACCAAATTATTATTATTAATAATTATTATAAATTTAATTAAAAAAAATTAAACATTTATATTTTTAGTACTTTTTTACAAATAAAATATATATTTAATTCCTTAAATTAAAACATATAATTTTTAAAAACACTATATTAAGTTAAATTAAAATATATAAAATGTTGTCACATGTAAAAATAAACTTACAAATGAGATCAATAGAATAAAAAATAAATATCATTTATTTTAAAGTAGAGTAAATAAAATTAATTTATAATATTTTACTCACCCCTAAATTTAATAATTAACTTCTAAAGAATATATAAAATATATTAATTAGCATATTAATTTATTAATAACAAACTATCAAAGACGGCATATAAATATGCTTATATTCAATATAATATTTAAAAAATTTACCAAAATCAATTTTTTCATACTCAAAAGTTTCAGGTAAATTTTTAATATAATTATTATTAAATAAATGAATACATTCTTTAAACATTAAATATCCTCTATTTTTGACATCTAATTTTTTAAATTCGTCAAATATTTTTAATTTTTGAATAAATATTTTTGATTCAAATACAAATAAAAAAAATTTTTTAATATCAATAATTACATTTTTTAATATATTTTCATCAAATTTTTTTTTAAACTTATAAATTTCATATTTAAATTCATCATTATTTGAATTTAATTTTAAACTTTCTTCAATTAAATCATTAATTTTAATATTACTTTTATTATTATTCTGATGTTCATTATTATTATTATTTTTATTTTTTTTTTTAAGATATTCAAATAATGAATCAATCTTTTCTGAAGGTAAAGATTTAATATAAATATTTTTTAATTGTTTTAAACAAAATTCATTGTTCATATCAATATTAAATATTTCATTAATATTAGGATTAAAAGAAGAAGGAATTGTCATAAGCTCATCATTATTTTTAATTAATTTTAAATGACATAATGCTTGATATGCATTTACTCTTTTATCAGGATTTCTTTCTAAAAGTTTCATTGCTAAATTTTTTAATTGAGGATTTTTAAAATTATTAAAATTAATTTTTTTATATAAAACATCATCTTTAATATTATCATTTTTACTATAACCAAAAAGTTGAGTTCCATTAATCATATTATATAATACAACACCAAGAGACCAAACATCAACTTTTGAAGTATATTCTTTTCCTTCAAAAATTTCAGGAGCTGCATATTGAGGAGTACCTAATTGTTCAGATAAATTATTTTTATTATCATTATCATTATTTTTTGGTATATAATCACTAAAACCAAAATCTGCTAATTTTATTATTTTTTTACCATTAATATATTTAATTAAGAAATTATCTGGTTTAATATCTCTATGAACTATACCTATTTCTTCATGTAAATATACTAATGATTTTAACATTTGTTCTAAAATATCCATTGCTTCATTTTCTTCTATTGTTTTATTTTTATTATTTAAAATATAATCAAATAAATCTCCTCCTTCACATAATTCAAGAACAAAATGAAGTGAATTATTATCTTCATATACATCATAACATTTTATTACATTTTCATGATTTAAAGATAAAGTAATTTCTACTTCTCTTTTATAATAAATATTTTTTATATAATCATTTTTAAAAATACTCTTAATTGCATATTTTTTTCCTTTTAAATCTAAACCTTCCCTTATTAATCCACTTGATCCTCTTCCTACAAAAGTATCGGTTATTTTTATATTTTTTGATATATCTGAATAATTTGTTTTGTAACTTAATCTATTTATTGTTTTTTCTTTTTGAGTTAATTGAGTTGAATTAATTGGTTTTTTATCTGATGTTTGGTTTTGACTTATTGTAGTACTCTCAGATTTAATTGTTTTTTTATGTTCTTTTTTTTGAGTCTCATGGCAGATTCCCATATTTTTTTATATTTGTTTGATATTTTTTTATATCTTATTTTTAAAATTTATTATTTTTTAGTTTATTTATTAATTAATTAGGAGTAAAATGCTTATTTAATTAATATTTATTTTTATATTATTATATATATTGTTATTTATTAATCTTTTTATTATATTCCTTAGTTTAATAATATTTTTATTATTCATATAATTCATAATTCATTTTTCAAATATTGTTTAATTTAATATTTAATTTAATATTTAATATATTATTTTTATATATTATTATGATATTATTTTTATATAAGATAGTGAATTATAAAAATCAAATATGTCTGAAACAATATTTATAAATGAAGATAATCTCCCATTTCGCCCAAGCAATATATTTAATTCTGAATATGACTTAAATTCATCAGTTATGGAATATTATAATGAAAATATAAAAAGTGCTGATAATCTTTCTAAAATATTAAAAACTGACCTAAAAAAAGGTTTAAGTTTAGATGATCTTAATTGGAGAAAAGAAAAATATGGTGATAATTCTATTATTTTAGAAGAATTTAACTTTAAACAAATTTTTTTTGATAATTTAAAAGATAAAACAATGCGAATTTTTTTAATTATTTCAATTATTTATTTTTTATTTACACTTTATTATAAAGATAAATATTTTTTTGGTATTGGAGAAGCATTTTTTTCCATATTATATATATTAATAATAAATATAATAAGTTCTTTTCAAATTTATTTTCAAAAAAAAGAAATTAATAAAATTGAGAATATAATGAAAAAAAAAGAAGTAATTGTAATACGAAATAACAAAAAAGACAAAATACTTGAAGATGATTTATTAGTTGGTGATATATTATTATTTAAAGCAGGAGATATAATAAATGAAGATGGAATTGCATTTGATAATACAAATGCTGAAATTGATGAAAGTATTATATTCAATGATAAAAATTGTTCTTTAAAAAATTCTGAATTTAAAGTAATAAATCATAAAATTATTTCAACACCAATAATTTTTTCGGGAAGTAAAGTAATTAAAGGATATGGGAAAATGATTATTTGTACAGTTGGTGATAATACTTTTCAAGAAATAAATAAATACAAAGAATATAAAATTAAAGATTTGGTTAAAGATACATTTAAAAATAAAGTTAAAAAATTTTCTGAAAATTATATTGATAATGAGAATTTAATTTGTGTTATTTTGTTAATTTTTAGATTTTTAAAAGATTTATTTTTTATGTATAAAAATAATATTAATATTTCATTTTCAGGAATTGTTGGACTTATTTTGCATTGTGGAATAGTATTTTATACTTTATATTTACTATTAGTTCCTGAAAATTTATCATATGCAATTACAAATTGTATTTCTTTTATAGTTATAAAATTGAAAAATTCTTTTCTTTTAATTAGAAATATTGATAAATTCCAAACAGTATCTTATATTACAGATGTATGTATGGGATTAACAAATATTATGTTAAGGTATCAATGTAATATTACTAATATTTTTATTGGAGATAAAGATTATAATCTTCAAAATGAAATTATAAAAAATGAAGATATTAAAAATATTATTCAAGATGGTATAAAGAAGACAATAAATTTTAACAATAATTTAAATACAGATGATAATTTTAAAAATGATATTAATATAATTGATAAAGGAATTATTTCATATTATAATAAAAATTATAATGATAATGATAGTATAATTAATGAAGAAATAAAATATATATTTCCATTTGATTCAGAATATAAATTTTCTATTAATATATATGAATGTAAAGATGGTAATTATAAACTTTATGTGAAAGGAGCTCCTGAAATTTTATGTGATCTTACATTAAATTATCATAGTGGAAAAGATGAAATAAAAGAATTTAACAAAGAATTATTTCTTAAAAAGCAAAAAAAATATACATCACTATCACTTAGAACAATTTATTTCGGATATAAAAATATATCAAAAGATGAAATATTAAAATCAATAGAACAATTCCCAAATCAAGATATAAATTTCTATCTTAACTTATTAAATGATTTAACATTTCTATTTATGATAGGAATAATTCAAGAATTAAGACCAGAAGCAAAAGGTTCAATTAACTTAAGTAAACATACAGGAATAAATATTCACATTATAACAGGAGAAAATAAAAATACAGCATTATCAATTTGTCAAAATTTAGGATTAATAGAATTAAATGAAGTAACAAAAGGAGAAAAATTAGAAAAATTATATGAAGAATATATAAATAATAATAATGATAATTTAACAAAAATAACTGAAATTGAATCTCCAATAATTTTAGATGGAAAAATATTTAGAAAAGTTTCAGGAGGAATAAAATATGAAAATAATGATTATTCATTAAATAATGAAAATGCATTTAATCACATAATTCAAAATTTAAAAATTATTTCTAGAGCAAATGAAGAAGATAAATTAATATTAATAACAGGATTAAAAAATCAAAATAAAATTGTTTCTTATATTGGAAAAAATCAATATGACTCATCTTCATTATCATTATCACATTATGGAATATCTTTAGGAATTAAAGGATGTGATATTACTAAATATGATTCAGATATTTTTATCCTTGATGATTCATTTTCTACTTTTATTAGTTTAATTAATTATGGAAGAAATTTTTATTTTGCTGTTAAAAAATTAATTGAATTTCAATTTATTTCTTGTATTGTTATTAATTTTTTCCTTTTATTTGATGGAATTTTATTTAATGATTTTCCTTTTAATCCAACTAAAAATTTTTGGTTTTCTATTTTAATTGATTTTATTGCTACTTTTGCTTTTTATTTTGGTAAATTTGATAATTATGATTTACTTGATGATAAACCTATTCCTTTAAGAGATGAGATAATAAATAAAAAAGATTATATTAGAATTGGATTACAAATATTATTTCAAATTGTTATTTTAATGTTTATTTCATTTTATGGAGATTTTTATTTTAATGTTAATTCTGATACAAATTTATTTTATTTAAATTGGAATAAAGAAAATGGATATCATTTAACAATTATTTTTAATGTATATTTTTTTATGTTGTGGTTTAATTTATTTTTTTATTCTTCAAATATAGGAATAAATAGAATTAATCTTAGTATTTTAATTGGTGTTTTCCTTATTCAAATTTTATTTGTTACTTTTGGAGGAAGTATTTTAAGAACAAAATCTCTTAGTTTAAATCAACATTTAATTTGTATTTTTATTGGGTTTTTAATTTATATTTTTAAATATATTTTTGAATTAAGAGAAAGAAAAAAAAGAAATAATCAAAAATTACATGATTAGGTGAATAAGTTATAACATTTTATTTTAATATAATAATTTTTACACAAAAATTAAATTTCTCTTATTTAATTAATATAATGTATTATCTAAAAATATTGTGCTTTAAATAACTTTTAAAAAAAGTTGTTATTATTTATTTTAATAAATAATTATCTAATTAAAATAAATAATCTAAATTATCAAAAAAAAAAAAAATTAACAAACTATATTTTAAAAAAATAAAAAATTAAAATTTCAAAATTAATTAAAAAAACTTAAAAAAATAAATATCATAATAAAAAATGACATCAAACTTCAACGAATTAATATCACATTGTAAAACATGGAACGTAGACGATGAAACATTATTAATCCAAAAATTAAAAGCATTTACAGAAGATTATCAAAATAAATGTGGAATCTTATCAAACAACATTCAAAATTTTAGTCGAAATTTATCATTATTAGAAGTTGATTTTTACAATTCAATGAATAGTTTAAAAACAATGAGTGGAAATAAATTTATAGAACATGTAATTGATGAAGATGAAGTAAAACCAATAATTCCAAATGATAATATTAAACCAAATTATACAAATGAAGAAATGCAAAATATTGCTTCTAATAATTTAAAAAATGCTATGATGAAAAGTCTTGAATTTATTAATTTTAAAGAGCAACAAAGAAATTTAGATAATAATAATCAACAAGAAGATGATAATTCTAGTGTTGCTAGTTCTAAAATTATGGGAAAGGATTTAGGTAGAATTAAAGGTTTAAAATTACCTGATATTATTGGAACTAAAGATTTTAATGATAATGTTTATATTGGATTAAATATTGAAGAAAATAATGAAAATGAAGAACTTAAAAATGAAATTAATAAACAACAAATTTCAGGTGATGATGGTGAAACTGAAATTATTTTAGATGGTAGTAATTTAAATAATAATAACAATAATATTAATAACAATAATATTAATAATAATAATATTAATAATAATAATAATAATAATAATGTTATTAATGTTCCAATTCCTGTTGTTGTTGCTCCTGGTAAAGGAAATATTCCAATTGCTCCTCCAATTCCACCTCTTGTAATAAATAAAAATAATAATAATAATAATAGAAATAATAATATTCAAGTTCCTTCAGTTCCTCAAATTAATAATAATAATGTTCAAAATAATAATGTTAATCCTGTTAATCCTAATATTGTTAATCAACCTATTCAAAATATTCCTCCTCAAAATCAATTAAGTTTTACTGAACAATTAAAATTAAGAATGGGAGGTGGACAATCTAAACAAATTAATAATCAAAATGAAAATAATAATATTCAAAATAATAATATTCCTAATATTCCACCAGTTATGCCAAAAGCAGATCCTTCTAGTCTTGCAGGAATGTTATTTACAAAAAGTACAAGTTCAAATAAAAAACCAACTTCTTTAGAACAAGCATTAATTGGTTTAGATGATGATATTGATGAGGATGAGGATGATCCACTTTTTAAAACAAATACTTTTATGCCAATGGGAAATATGTTTGGTAATATGAATTTAAATAAACCAAAACAAAATATAAATAATAATCCTCCTTTAATACAACCTAATATTCAAAATCAAAATATTCAAAATGAAAATAATAATAATATTAATATGAATAATAATACAAATATTATTAATAATCAAATTCAAATTCCAAAACCAATTCTTAAAGATGAAGATGATGAAGAAGATAATAATAATAATTTAAATAATAATCCATCATTAAAACCAACTAATACAATAATTCAACAAATGAAACCTTCTAGTCCTATTATAAGTCAATCAATGAGACATTCTAATACTATAATAAAAAAACCTATTATAGATATGAATACAGAAAAGGAAAAAGAAAAAAGTATAAAATTAGCAAATGCACATAAGAAATTTAATAGTTTATTTGATGAAGATGATGATGAAGATGATTCAGAAATTCAAACAGGAAAAATTGCATTAAATACAAAATCATTAAATGAAAAATTAAATAAAATGATATCAGGAAATAAAAAACAAGAACCAATTAAACAACCAATAATTCAACCTCAAATAAATCAAACAATTAAACAAGAAATTATACAACCTCAAATTAATCAACCAATTAAACAAGAAATAATTAAACCTGTTATTCAACAACAAAATAATCAAAATAATATAAATCAAAATATTATTCAACAACCTGTAAAAAAACAAGAGGTTAATCCATTGACAGGATTACCTATTCAAAAAAAGAAAAAAACAAGTAATATAAATAATTTATTTGGTAATATAAATTTAAATAATACAAAACCAAATAATTCAATAATTCCAAATAACGAAAAACAAAAACCTAAAATAAATATAAAATCAAATTTCTTTAATGATGATGAAGAAGAAATAAAACCACAAAAAAAAGAAGAAAATATAATAGAACCACCTAAAATTGAAATAAAAAATGAAGAAAAAAAAGAAGAAAAACCAAAAATTGATATGTTTAAAATGTTTGGAGATGTAAAAAAAACAGAAAAAAAAGATGAAAATTTAACAAATAATACAACAAATACAATAATTCAAAATACAGAAGAAAAAAAAGATAATTCAATTATAAATTCAACAGTAAATCAATCAAAAATGAGTAATTTATTTGGAGAAAAAAAACAAGAGAATACAAATAATACAAAACCAATTATTACAAATTCAAATTCTTCAAGTATGAATTCAAGAATTGCAAATTTATCTAATTTTCTTGGTTCTAGAATGAGTGTTCCTGGTCAAAATATTTTTGTAATGGGTGATAAAAAATTAGTTAAAAATGAAAATGAAAATAATGAAGAAAATGAAGAAAAAAAAATTGAAGGAAATGATGAAGAAAATAAAATTGAAAGTAATAATGATGATATAAAAATAGAAAATTTAGAAGAAAAAAAAAATGAAGAAAATGTTGAAGAAGCAAGGAAAAAAACAGTTATTGTTAAAAAGAAAAAACCAAAAAAAATGGCTTTTGGAAGCCACAATAATGATAATAATACAAATGAAAATAAACAACAAATAAATCAACCAGAAACAAAGCCATTAACACAACAAATAAATCAACCAGAAAATGAACCAATAACCCAACAAATAAATCAACCAGAAACAAAGCCAATAACCCAACAAATAAATCAACCAGAAACTGAACCAATACAATCATTAAACATTCAACCTGAAATTAAGTCAATAACTCAACCAATTATTCAACCAATTACTCAACCAATTAATCAAACAATTAATCAAACAATTAATCAACCAATTAATCAAACAATTAATCAACCCATTACTCAACCTATTGAAAAGAAAAATAATAATCTTTTTGGTAATATTGATATTAAACCACAACAAAAGAAAAATATAAAAAATTTATTTGATGATGATGATGATGATGATAATGATAATAAATTTAATACAATGAAAGCACCTGCTAAAACTATATTACCAAATACTAATAAAAATAATTTATTTAAAACAAATACTATTATTCCAAGTCAAAATCAAAATAAACCTAAAATTAATAATCTTTTTGGGAATCAAGAACCTAAAAAAAAATCAAAATTAGATTTTCTCTATGATGATGATGATTAAATATATTAAAAATTTTTATATAAATTATAGTAAACAAAAAATATTTCTTTTATTAATTTAAAATAATAATTTTTTTTTTTATAACTTCTTTTAAATCATCTTTTTGTTCTTCTTCATGAAAAGCAATTAAACACAATCAATTTTTGAAAAATTAAAATAATAAAATTAAACAATTATAATAATAAAATATACTTAAATATTATCTTAAATAATTTATTTTTGTTTAAAATTAATTAAATAATTCAAAATTATCAATTAATTTATTTAAAACTAATTAAATGATTTATATATGTTTGTAATTAAAATATTAAAATTTTTATTTAAATTATAGTAAATAAAAATTATTACTTTTATTAAATTTAAATTAATATTTTTTTTTAATTTTTTATTTCTTCTTTTATATCTTCTTTTTGCTCTTCTTTTATATCTTCTTTTTGCTCTTCTTTTAAATCATCTTTTTGTTCTTCTTCATTTTCTATTTCCTCATTTTCATTATCTATTTCATTAATTTTTTCATTTTTAATTTGATTTATTTCATTTCTTATTTTATTTGAACAATTTACTACATTTAAAAATATTAATGTTACAATTATTATTCCAAAAAATGTATTTAATCCTAAAGTTTCATAAGTTTTTTTTAAATTAAATAAATTAATTTTTATATTATTATCGTTATCATAAAAAACTTTTTCCCATTTAGTATCTTTATATATTTGTTTTTTATTTATTTTTTTTTCTTCTTTTTTCTTTTTTTCTTTTTTCTTTTTTGTCTTTCCCATTCCCATAGTTTTATTAAATTTTTTATACATTTCTTCAAATTCTTTTCCAGGTTTATAATTTTTATCTTTTAATTTTTCAGCAAATTCTTTTTCTTCTTTTTTAATTTCAACTAACATTTTTTGAATTTCTTGAATTTTAGAAGCAAATTGATTTAAATTATTCATAAAATCACTACTTACATGTAATAATTCATCAAATTCTGGTTCTAAAGTATTAATTTTCCCTTTTTGAGCAGAAAGCATAATTTTTTGTGTTTGAATATCTGTAATTTTATCAAAACAATTAACTAACATTATATTATTTATTAATTCTAATGCTTTCTTTTTATCATTAACTTCTTTTCTTGTTTTCATTATTGAATTTATTAAATTATCAATATTTGCTTTATCTTGTTGTAAACGTAATTGAGTTAAAGATAAACATGATAATAATCTTGTTTTTTTTAATAAATCATCTGTTTTTGGAATTTTTTGTGATATGGATAATATAAGAAAAGAAAGAAAAATAATGAATTTCATTAAATATTTTTTTTTAAAATAAAAATTATCTTTTTAAATGAAGATAGGTTTAATTGATAATATTAAAGAATATATTTATGGGAATATTAATTGGCAATTATTTATTACAACATCATTTATTTTTATATTATCTTTAATTTATTTCCTTTATAGAAATTACCATTTATTTGATAATTTACCATTTAATAATAATCAAAATGAAAATCAAAACATTAATAATAATCCTAATCAATCAAATCAAAATGATTTTATTGATTTAGAATTTCAATTTGAAGAAGAAAGAAAAGAATTTAAAATAAATAAAAATGAATTTATAAAAGATTTTGTTAATAGAGAAATAAAACCTATTAATGGAAATCATGAAGTTTATCTATTTTTTCAAGGACAAATTTTAGATCAAAATAAACAATTTAAATTTTATGAACATAGATTTGTTGAAAATGCTGTTATATTATGTAAAAATAGAACAAATCAAAATAATTATTTTAATAGAAATCATTATAATGATAGTAATTATAATGAAATTGTTAATGATCCAAAAAGTGTTAGTTTATATACTTTAATTACTCATTTTATTATTTTGATAATTTTTCTAATTATTGTTTTTAGTTACAAAACTTTTAATGAAATATTTTCAAAAACTACAATACATTTAGTTCAAATAATGTCAATTATTTGGGTAATTTATTTTAGTGATGCAATATCAAAATTAATTTTTTATAGACAAATAGTTCAATAATAAAAACAAAATTATATATTATTATTAATTTTAAAAATTTATTTTTTAACTATTTCAGTATTAACAATTTTATCAATTCTCTCTGGTTTATATTCCATAGTCCCAGGTTTAGAATTTTCTTCTTTATTCCTAAATTTCCTTCCTTTAGCTTCATTTCTAATTTTAATTTCTTTCTTTTTATTAATAACATATTTAGGTAAATGTTTCCTATTAACAATTTTTTTAATATCTCCCATATATTGATATTTTTCAATTAATCTCTTAGAATATTCTCTATAATCTTTTTCTCTT
>JAEEGL011903233.1_pt1 | contig 19109 bp, 14 predicted proteins | sample 9134231 | NCBI WGS metagenome assembly JAEEGL01 (sample SAMN16246548, study PRJNA631951) | gut metagenome | biome: gut microbiome; feature: rumen; material: fiber-attached | host: Bos | place: Iran: Karaj | collected 2018-10 | reverse complement strand
TTGAAAGCTTTCTTTGGTAATTCCAATAGACGTGGAATGAAATTAAAAGAGCCAAGTATTGTAATATATGATGATAAAGTTAACATAGATCAAATGAGAGTTATTTATAACACTATGAAATATCCTGTTAACTATGTTCAAGGTCCTCCTGGAACAGGTAAAACTCAAACTATACTTAACGTTGTATTAAGTTCATTCTTTAATAACAAAACAGTTCTTATTTGTTCTTCTAATAATAAACCTATAAATGGAATTATTGAAAAACTAACTTTCTCTTATAAGAGCAAAGATGATATACCTTTTCCATACTTAAGATTAGGAAACAGAAAAGAAGTTGCCAAAGCAACTTTAAGAATACTAGATTTATATAGTTACCAAAATACACTTGAACCAGATGAAGAAAAAATAAACAGAATAAAAGAAAAAACAAGTGCAGGTAATAAAAATCTACTTGATAGATTAGAAAAATATGAAGCAAGAAGAGATTTAAGAAACAGAATTGAAAGTGCTAAAAGATTATATGAATCAATCAATAATACTGAAAGTGATTTATATAAAAACACTAAAGCTCAATTAGAATTAATGATTGAAGAATATAAACAAATGCCAATCATTTCAAATTACGATGCAATTGAATTAGTTACAACAGTTTCTGAAGATTCTTACTTTAAGCAATATATGTATTTTGAATCCATAAAATACATAAAGAAATTAAAACAACCAAAGTATAATAGATTAATAGAAATCTGTTCTATAGAAGATGAAGAAAATAGAATTACAGCTTTTAATGGTTGGTGTTCAGAAGATGATAATTTAAGATTATTAGAAGATGTCTTCCCTATTATCATAACTACAAACATATCAGCAGCTAGATTAGGAACACCAAATCATACATTTGATTTAGTAATAATGGATGAAGCTGGACAATGTAATTGTGCAACTGCACTACTTCCAATTGCTAGAGCAAAAGCATTATTACTAGTTGGTGATACTAATCAATTAAAACCAGTTATAGTACTTGAAGATATAATAAATGAGAAATTAAAACAAGAATTTGGAATATCTGATGATTATGATTATTGTACTAATTCAATTCTTACTATAATGAAAAATCATGACAAAATATCTAAAGATATAATGCTTACTTATCATTATAGATGTGGAAGAAAAATAATAAACTTCTCTAATAAACGTTTCTATGACGGAAAACTAAATTTAGAGTATTTAAAAGATGAAGGTAACTTATTATTTATAGATGTTAAAAATCAAAATTCTAAAAATAGAAATGAAAACTACGAAGAAGCACAAGCAATAATTGATTACATAAAAAGAAATAAATTATCAGATGCTGCTATCATTACACCATTTAGAAATCAACAAAATTTAATTACTAAAATGATAGATGAAAATGGTATTAAAGATGTAACATGTGGAACTATTCATCAATTCCAAGGTGGAGAAAAAGATACAATAATTATATCTTCTTCTCTATCACTTAAAACAAGTAAAAAAACATTTGATTGGATTAAGAACAATTCCGAAATAACAAATGTTGCTGTAACAAGAGCTAAGAAAAATTTAATTGTTGTATCCGATGAAGAAGCATTAAATGCTTTATCAACAGATAAAAAAGATGATTTATATAATTTAGTTAAATACATAAAAGAAAAAGGAAATACTGATGTTCCACCAAATGAATCTTACTCTATTCAAATTGGTAATTCTAATGGTAGTAAAAATGAAGATATATTCTTTCAAACAATATCTCATTTCTGTAGTGTTAATAAAACATTCAAAGCTATTAGAAACGTTAAAATATGTAACATGTTTGCAAATGATCCAATTCTAAGAAATTCAAAACTAGAATTTGATATTGTTTTATATCAAATTAATGGAATAGATATATATCCTAGAATAGCAATAGAATTACAAGGTGGAGAACACTTTGGTAATGTTGAAAGAGAAAAATGTGATATTAGAAAATCACAAATATGCAAAGAAAAAGGTATTACTTTATTATTAATACCTAATTCATTTATTAAATCATATGAAACTATCAAAGACTTAATACTACAAAGTTGTGGTCAAAAAATAGAACAATTAGAATTATTTTAAAAAGATATCATTTTGATATCTTTTTAAATTCATCAATTGTTATAATTACACCATTTTGTTGCGCAGCTGCACAACAAGTAATACTTTCACATACCCAGGAGGTTTTATCTTTATGATCTACTATAAATGGAAATATACTATTAATCATTTCTTCTTTAGTATGATGTATAACTTTATAATTATATTTATTCATAATATAATCATAAAATTCTCTTCTTTTTACTTTATCACTTTCTCTAATAATATATTGAGTTCTCTTTTTCGTATTATCACCTATCCACATATACCATAATTATCTACTTCTAATTCTAAAGCGCAATATTCTACAGATTTCTTATTTTCATAACACTCTTTAACAGTATCAATATCTTCATATACCATATTAATAATACTTAATACTGTATTAGTATTACGAATAATTATTAATCTAATAACGTCATCTAAATATACTGAAAAATCACATTCTTGATAATTATGACATCTTTCATAGAATAATTTCATACTACTCCTTTCTAACATCTTAGCTAGAAAAAAGACTTAAGATAACTCTTAAGTCTTTTATAGTTATCTTATAGATCTAGCATTACCACCTAACTTAATAGGTTGGTGAGACTTCATAGGGCTAGTCCCTCCGTCTCTCTTTATAAGATGCATATGTATTATAACATAGATAATTGATAATTATAACTTCATATGTTATATTACTATTACAAAGAGGTGATTTCTGGGAATTGTCCCCAGCGATCACTTCTTTTTTTATTTAGATTAAAAAAAGATGCCTAAATATTTGGCATCTTTTTTAAAATTCATCCATTAAAATTTTACCATTTTCGTCAGTCATTATTTTACCCAAATAATATTTTTCAATAAAATTCCATCTTTCATCATCTGATTCAAGATTTGTAAAAAAATGACTTAATATAGCGACATCATTTTCATGTCTATCTTTTGCTTGCTCAATTAAAGAATTAGTATAATTGACTTTACCATCTACTATTTGTCTTATTTTTTCAGGATAGTTAATACGAATAAAAATTTCAGGCTTATTACCACCGATTATCTCGAATGAAACTAATCCAAATAATAATGCTAGATTAATGGCATCATATCTGTTATCCCTTGTATGAGCTTTATTATATAAAGGATCATAACTAATATATTCATCACTTTCAGAATAACGAGTCTTTTTTAATAATGGCGATGTATTAACAGCAGTTTCTGCCAAACTTCTAAAAATACCACTTTTAATCCTGTATTTCATATCATCATTAATATTTCTCATTTCAATAAAGCTTTGAGTAAAAGCATTTCTATATTCATCCAATAAATCTAAATATGAATTAGCTACAGTTTTAGCTTTAAATCTATTTTTATAAATCATCTCTAGTCTTTCGGCTATATCATCTTTTGAATAAAATCCACCTTCTATTTGAAGCTCATTTAAAACATTAGACACTAAATTTATTTCTTCTAAAAGTTTTTCCTTTAATGTGGATAAAGCACTTCCATCAGTAGTCTTTACGATTACTTGATTTCTTAATTTAATGTGTTCGGCATATTGTTCAAAAATATTTGTTGTATCAGTATTTAGCTCATATTTGAATTCACCAAAAGTTTTTCTACTATGCTGTTCCTCCCATAATTCTTTTAGATTAATTAAGAATATATCTCCCATTTCTGTAACTTTAAGAGTAGGATCATTATACCTTAAGTCAACTTCTCTATTCTTCCCATTTGCAATTTTTTTAAAGTATTTTCCATATTTTGAATTCATAAGAGAATTTTCAATTTCTTTATCAACCATAGCAAAACATTCGGTAAACATATTTCTAGCTCTAGTTACTATTGGTTTACTTCCGTTATATCTAATATCTAAATCTTTCTCTATAGTTAATAGCGCAGATTTTATTTTATTTTCTAATTGATCAGGAGAGCAATTAGAAAAAACTGGTTTAAACATATCTGGAGTAACTAACAAATTATATTTTCTTTTCGAATCAAAAACATTAATAATGATACTCAAAATTTTCTGTACCTGATAATTATGCAAAGCAGACATTCCATACAAAGTTTTCATAAAATTTAAATCTCTGTCATAATAATCAGAACTTGCGATTCCTACTGGGATATCTTTACTTCTAGCAACTCGACCAATTTCTTGAACATAATCATTCAAATTACCACTTGCTGCATAATGATAAACGCTTTGAATATCTTTAATATCTATTCCCATACCAAAAGCTTTAGTTGCAAACATTATTTTTTTTCTGTTATCTCTAAAATCCATCATATTTTCGCTCTTGTCATCAGCAGACAATGTATCACTACCAGTATAAATAGAAAAATGATCTGTATATGGTTTCAATTCAGAAAAACCTTTATTACCATTAGCTATATAAGCGTTATATGCGGTCTTTGCATAAGGGAAATATACAATTGCTTTTGTATCATTTTTTATTAATTCACCTATACGCTCGGCAAATTTATGATTTTTAATTATTTCATACTCATCTCTATTAGCTGTTGGTTGATCCATATGATTTACAATATTAAACGAAATATTATCTCTAATTACTTTACCAAAATATGTAATTGTATCTCTCAAATTTAAACTGTTTTTAATATCATTTACATCATCATACTTACCACCATACACCGCTGTTGCTGTAAAGGTACAAATTGGAAAACAATAAATAGATTTACTTTTGTCTTTCATACCTCGAGAATTTCTCATTTTTCTTAATTTATCTAAATAAGAACCTAAATACCAATAATCCGGTCTGAAACCTTTTCCCCAAGTAGACACTATATGAGCTTCATCTATTATAACCAAACCTATTTTTCTTTCACCAATAAGTTGATCAATTGAATAAGACAATAATGTTTCTGGAGCCAAATATAATAAGTTAATTTCTCCATCAGATATTTTTTTAACTATGTTTTTCTTTTCAATTGGATTAATAGAAGAATTTAATCTTTCAGCCGCTTGATATCCTCTTTCGTGTAAATTTCTAACTTGATCATTCATCAATTCTATCAAAGGAGTAATTATTATAGTTAATGAGCCATAATTATTAGCTAAATAAATAGCAGGTATTTGAAACATTAAAGATTTACCTGCACCAGTAGGCGCAGTTACAAAGATATCTCTATAACCTTTCATTTTTTTACCATCAGATTCAATAGCTAATTTTTCACATTCCATAGCTTTTTTTGCTTGCTCAACCATATCAGACATTATTTGAGTTTGATTTATTTTAATCAAATTATTTGTTAGACTTGGGGTTTCATAAAAATCCAAATCTCTAAATTCCTTAAAATCTGGTACTTTTAAAACATTAGAAACAATATTTTTAAAGTCAGATGTAAGATCTTCTCTATATCCAAACTCATCATAATCAGTTAATATAAATTCGTTATCAGTATTTAAAAATGCACAAAAGCTATTATATAAATCTTTGACTCTTTGACTTTCCCCCATCAATTTTATTCCAATATTTTTATATTTATTATTTTTAAGTTCATTTATTTTTTCTATATACTCTTGAAGATCTTCACCTATTTCATAAACGAATTCTGTTTTTAAAGATTCATTTAACATCTTTCTATCGCAGCTATAAAAATTTATACGTTCTACGTTAGGAATATCATATTCTAGATTCTTATAACTAACATAGTATTCGCCATCTATAAAATATATTTTATTATAAAAATCATATATTTTTTTCAATTCATTGCTAGGTTCTCTAGCGTTGTCTTCGTAATTGTTAACTGCATCCTGCAAAAGATTTTTATCTTGAAAATAGCAGGGATATATTTCTGGATAAATATTATTATAAATTATTTTTAATTCAATATTAAATGTGGTTAAAAGCGTACTTAAAGTAATTCCACCATCTTTCAAACACAAAAAAATAAATTCTTCATACAATAAGCTTGTATCATTTTGCATAGATGTTATCAATCTAATTAATGACTGATATTTGGTATCATCATATTTCAAAAGATCCTGTTTATCAGCAAATGAAGAATCTAATAAAAATGCAGGGAAACTACTCTTTTCTAATTCGGTACTGCTAAATCCTTTAAGAACAAATAATTTCATGAAACCACCTCTAATTTAATTAGATCACAAAAAAAAGATTTGATCAATAAAAAAGGAAGTCTTTAGACTTCCTGTTTTTACTTATTCTATTAATATTATTTAATAAACATCGTTAAATTAAAGACAAATCGTTACTAACATAAATAATTAATAAAAACATTATTATATCTTATTCACTATCTGTAAATAATATGCAGAAATTATTTAATTCAATTTCATATCTATTTAATAAATCTCTAATCCAATAAAAAATCATATGACGACTATATCCAGTCTCTATAAATAGGTTTGGATTTATCTCAGTTTGCCACTCATTTTCTCTTGTTTTAGAAAATACTATTTTACTACCATATTCAAATTTAAATCTTTCTTCAGCCAAGCTATCTAAAATAGCTGGATTAATTGAATAAAGTATCTTAACCATTTCTACATAAATATTTTTAAAATAATTTGCTCTATGTTTTACTCCATCATACTGGAATCCATATAATTTATAATTTGGACTATCTACATATTCATCAGCATCATTATCAGGATCATCTATAAAGAATTCATAATATTTTTCAAATTCTATAGAAGTATCGATTTCTTTAGGATATGGGAATTTTTCTATTATAACTTTTGATAATCTATCCGCCCTATCCATTATTTGATCTTCACTCCATGAAATAATACTATCATCTGTTAATTCCTGATTAAGAATTGTAATTTTGGTTTTACCTTCTGACAAATAATTCTTAAACATTTTTTTCTTTTCATCAAATGGTGAATTACTATATTCTGTATTATAACCAGTTATAGATAAATTACCTAATGTATGAACATATTTATCATATATTTCTTGATATCTATCTTCACCAAGATCCATTTTCCATTTATTGCTTAATGTTTCAGGTAGAATATGTTCAATTGTAAGATCATCCATTTTTACTGGTTCTTTATTTGAATTTTCTATGATGTCAAAGAAATATCTAAGAACTTTAGATTTCTTGTACATATTCTTATAATGTAACCCTTCATTAAACGTTGTATCACTTGGCATTTTATCATATGTACTTAATGTGCATAAATATGCCTCTAAAGATTTATAGTATTTTTTATAATTGTTCTTATTCTTTTCAAAGACTCTATCATATAAACTAGCATAGAAACGTCTCAAGCTAGATGAAGGTATTTCAGCAACTATTCTTCTTAATGCATAATTACCAAATAATCTAAGAATACTATTAAATTCATTTTCTCTTGCTTTTAAAGATAAGTTTTCCTCTTCAGTTAAATCTTCTTTGTATAACATCTGAATATCATTAAAATCATGACAAACACTCAATAAGAAAGGATATATAGTACTATGTTTAAGCATTACAAACATCGATGATAGCATATTACTTTCCTTACTATATAATTTAGAATCATTACAAACTATTAGCTTATAGTACTCTCCAAATTCAATTATTTCATTAAAAACTTTCTCTTGATCATTAACTTTTCTGTAATATGTTTTAAAATTTTCATATACTTTAGATTCTTCTATATATCGCGTATCTTTCATTACCAAAAAATCATAGAAAAATTTTTCAACATTTTCTTTATCAATATCATTTTGTAGTTTTACCCAGTATTTTTGATAATATTCTTTTTGCTTCCCAACATCCTTAATTCCCATTAATAAGAAGTTTCTTATTAAATCTGATGTTTCAAGATTCATTCCAGTTGAATTTATGCTTTCAAATATCAACTGAGCATCATCATCTTCATCAAGTATTATTTCAACAATTTCTAAATTCGTAATTCCTTCAAATATTTCATCTATTGTCATACCTTCTTCCAATTGTTTTTTTATTCTATCTCTAAAGTTAAAATAATTAATAGAAACATTAGAACTTGATTCTAAATCATCAACACTTCCCATAAGAACTTTTTCTAGTTCTTCATTATCACTATCTATTGATTTTAATTTTAGTTTATATCTATCTTCACAATTATCATTATATAGAGAATTATAAATTCTATTTTTTATTCTTTGGTTTTCTTCGTTACCAATTGAATCATATAGTGCTTTAAGAAGAAGAATAACTGTAGTAAGACGTTGTTGACCATCTATTATTGGACAAAATGAGAAGTTATCTTCTGTCTTCTCTGAATAAACAATACTACCTAAATAATGATTTCTACCTTTTTTTACACTATCAACAATATCATCAAACAATTGATTACATTGTTGTTTCTTCCAAGAGTATGACCTTTGATAAACAGGTATAGTATATTGTCTATACGTCTGTTCTATTATTTTTGTATATAATTTTCTATTAAAAGCTTGCATATATTCACCTCATTTACAATTATAACACAATAACAATTATTATTTCTTGGGAACAACGTAAGTTTGAAAATTATGGCACCGTTTCAATGTGTAAAAGAATATTTAAAAATGAAACCTCAGATAATGGGGATATACCATTCTATAAAATAGGAACATTTGGCAATCAGGCCGATGCATTTATTAGCACAGAAAAATATGAATATTATAAATCTCATTTTTCATATCCAAATAAAGGAGATATATTATTATCTGCTTCTGGAACAATAGGTAGAATTGTTGAATATACTGGAGAAAAAGCGTATTTTCAAGACTCTAACATTGTTTGGCTAAACCACAATGACAATATTAAAAATTCATTTTTAAAAGTATTATATCCTACAGTTAAATGGGATGGTATTGAAGGAAGCACAATAAAAAGATTATACAATAGCAATTTTTTAAATACCGAAATTAGTGTTCCGAAAACTCAAGAGCAAGAAAAAATAGGACTATTCTTTAGTAATATAGATAACCTTATCACTCTTCATCAACGTAATTATATACTAATTGTTTAGTGATGTTAAAGCTCTCATTATTTTATCAATGTCTGTATTTTCAAGTTCTTGTATTATATGTAAATAAGTTTTTTGCGTAGTAGTCATACTTGCATGTCCTAATCTATGTGCAACACTAGCTACAGATACTCCAGCATATAAAAGTAACGAAGCGTGAGTGTGCCTTAAACCATGAATAGATATAACTGGTATTTCAACTTTTTTACAATGCCTTTCTAAAATATCATTCATCGTTGAATTATATATTCTATTATTGATGAATATTGGCTTTTCTTCATCCAAATCTTTAACTAACTCTGAAAAGTGTATTACTGTTTGCCAATCTAATTGCAACTTCCTCTCAGACGATTTATTTTTTGTTGCCTCAAATCCTGCATTATCTTTATAATTCCATGTTTTATCAACTGTTAGAATTTGATGAGGAAAATCAAAATCTTTAGGGGTTATAGCTAATGCCTCAGAAAATCTTAAACCTGTTTTTGCAATTAAATATATTAACCAATCATTATTTATATTATCTTTTAAATCTAAATCTGATATTAATTTTTGTAATTCAAATTGATTTAGATATTTCTCTTTCTTTTCTCTTGTTGGTGTTTTTCCTTTTATAATTGCTTTTCTTGTTGGATCTTTTTCTATATATCCATCATCTACTGCATCTAAAATTGCGGCTTTAATTTGATGGTGGAAATCCATAGTGCTTTGTCTTTCATGATTTTCAGCATATCTATTTAACAATTCTTGATAAGTAATTCTATTAACGTCATTAAGCTTTAATTTTGGTGCTAATCTTTTTACCCACTTTAAAGATAATTTATATTTTTGCATAGTAGATTTTCTGATAGCGCCTTCTTTGTATACCTTTATCCATCTTTCATAATATTTATAAAATAAATCATTTCCATCGTAAGTGTCCAAAACTATCAACTCCTCTTATTCTATTTTATACGTTGATGAAGAGTGATAAGATTATCTACTTCATGCAATAGCTTCCCAATTTTTCTTTGTTCGTTTAAATTAGGAATCATTGTTTCAATCTGAATAAAATCGGATTCATGAATTTTCCATTGACCATAGACAACTCCTTGTCTCCATTTAACCATATCATTTATAAATTTTTTTCTTTGAAAAGACCTACCTATAAAGTCCGAGTCTGCTATTCCCGTTGGCTTAAAAATACTGTAAACAGGCGATATTACAGCGTTTCCATAATTATTTAATCCAATTGATCCAGTCTCCAAATTATTTGAACTATATATAAAATCTCCTTTTTCTGTTTGTTTATATTTTTTGTTTTCAACATCATTTACTAAAAAATCTCTATTATATCTATCTCCCTTTGGAGCGACTCCTTGATTTTGAATAAAAGCCATTAAAGGATATTCTTCACTTTTTGGTGCTTGGATGTTTCTTTCTTCTAGTAATTCGCCAACCTTACGTTGTTCCCAATAAAAAAGATAAATCATCAAGATTTATCTTTTATTTAATTAACGAATCAATATCAAAACCATCTTCCAAAATGAATTTTCTTAATATTTCATCTACTTTTAAATTTATCTCATAAGTTTTTAATTCTTTACCATATAATTTTTCTAAAGTATCCTTAGATTGGGCTAAATTAACTGTTTTTAATAATTCTTCATATCTTCCAAATTCATTTAAATTTGATTCGTTTGTACTCGAAATCATTATATTTCTTAACTTAGCTTCATCTATTCCAAACGCTGATGACAATTTTCTTATTTGATCATTTTCAGCATTTGTCTCATATTCCGTTACGTAATCCATAAATGTTTTCTTTTCGTCAATTATAATATCTCCACTTTCAATGTCATGAATTAGCATATTAGCATATTTTTGCTTTTCTTGAGGTAAACTTGCAAAAGACTTATGCAAACTATTTAAAGCCAGTTCAATCTCCTCTTCAGAGAAATTATCTTGACTTAACAGTTTTAAATATTTTTTAAATTTACTGTTCATATAGTCAGAATCTATTTTACCATCATCAATCTCAATTAAACTAGTATCTATATCGTAAGGAATATCATCATTTGATTCATTTTTTCCTCTTTCGATATCAGCATATCTTTGTTTAATTGCATCTAACGCTTCTTTAGTAATTGGACTATTAAGTGTTATTTGATCTACATAAACTTGCTCTTCCATTTCTTCAAATGCAGGGCTATCTGTTTCTTCGATAATCTGATTGCTACCTTTTAACAATTCATTTTCATTGTTTTCATTTTTTGGAACATATCCTTGAATTATTGCAGCACTTAAATATTTATTAAACTCATTATATAATTTAACAAATTTTCTTTTTGATTCTTTATTAGATGGTAGTGAACTAAAGTCCTCAATCCCTTCCGATTTAAACAAATTATCAATTTGATCATATACTCTATTCATTTCACTTATATTCTCATCTAATTTTGGAACATATAATTGAAATGGTTTATCTCCAGAATATAATTCAATTGCTTTTCTTATATTTCTTTCCATAGTATAAGGTTTTCTATAATACTTAACAATTCCAAAAGGTTTTTCTTGTTCGCTATATATTCTATTTGTTCTCGAAAATGCTTGAATTACATTTTCATATTGTAATACTTTATCTAAATAAAGTGCATTTAACCATTTTGAATCAAAACCAGTTAACATTTGATCAACAACTATTAACAATCCTAACTTATCTGATTCTTGAATATGCGTGTATGGCTTCTTATGTGCCAATCTATTACTTACATCTTTTTTAAAAGAACCACTAGTACTTAAAGAAAATTCTAAATTATACATTTCATTATAATCTTTTATTATTTCTACCAATCCATCTTCTTTAAATATTGCTCCTTCATTGTTATCTATATTAGGGTCTACCAACACTGTGAACTTAAATAAATCATTTGCATTCTTTGTTTTAAACAACCTGTAGTATTCAATTGCTTCTGGAATACTAGATGTAGCCAATATAGCACTAAATTCGTTATTGTGACTTATTCTTATCCAATCTTTTAGAATCCTATTAACTACTTCTTCTCTATGCTTAGGATTATTATATTGTTTTGGACTTACATAGTCCTCTATTCCTTTTACGTATTCCCCATTCTCATCTATATATCCAGCCATTTCAAGTTCATTGAAATACTTATAATAAATTTTACTCTTTTCTGGATTACTTAATGCTTCCTGTTCATTCTGAGATTTTGATTTTTCAAGAGCAATAGCTCTTCTTAAATCGTTATCACTAAATGTTGGATTCTTATATATATCAAATCCTAAAACATTGTGATCTCTTATTCCATCTGCAATAACATATCTATGTAATTCGTTTCCAAATACATCAGCTGTAATACTTAATTTTTTCTTATTTTCGTCTAAAACTGGTGTCCCAGTAAACCCAAAAAATATAGCTTTTGGAAATGTTTCTTTAATAGTAGCCATCATAGTACCAAATGTATCTCTATGACATTCATCTACAATAAACACTATTCTTTTTCTATTTATTTCATTTAAATCGTGAGTATATACGCCAAGCATTCCTTTTATCAAACTCATCTTTTGAATTGATGTAACTATTAAAATATTGATATTATCCTTTAATTTTGTAATTAAATCTTTTGTATCATCAGTTCCTGCAACATCATTTTTATCATCTGCAAATCCTTGATAATCATCTAATGATTGAGTTCCTAATTCTATTCTATCCATTAAAAATATTACCTTATCTGCATCTTTAGAATTTGCAATTAATTGTGCAGATTTAAATGAAGTCATTGTTTTTCCAGATCCGGTAGTATGCCATATATATCCACCACGTGTATTTGGATTTGTCCAATCAGTTTTAGCAACTACATCTGATATTTTATTAGCTGCATAATATTGATAACTTCTCATTACCTTAAGAACACTATCAGTATCATCTGCAACTGTATAAAAACCAATTAATTGATGAGCCATTGGAATCGATAATAAAGTTCTTGTTATTTCTTTCCAATTATTTATTGGTTCATTATTAAAATCTTCCCAATGAAAATAGAAAGAAGGATTAAATCTACCATCCGATCCTGGATTTGCAAAATACAATGTTTCTTCTGGTGTCATTGCAACAAATATTTGAACTAATTGAAATAAACCACTATAAATTCCTTCATGTGCATATTTTTCAATTTGATATGTAGCTTGTTTAATAGGAACATTAATTTTCTTTAATTCAATATGAAATAATGGCATACCATTAATTAAAAGCATTATATCTCCTCTTCTATCATTTAGTATTGGAGATTTTTTTGCAAATATTGGTTGTTCGGCAATTTGATATCTTGATTGTCCTGCTGCTATTTCTTGTCTATCATATATTTTTAAACTTACTTCTTTACCAAAATGAAGAGTATCATTTGGATTATCTCTTATAATAGCAATCGATTTTCCATTTATAAAATTATTAATTTTATATGGATATTTCAATGCATTAATCTTTTCAATTATTTGTGCCATTTCTCCCGAAGTTAAAGGATAGTCTCCTAATCTATCTTGTTGTCTATTATTATCAAATAGTATTTTAGCCCAGTTGTCTATTAAATCTTGTTCTGTAGGATGATTTAATACACCATCTGTCCAACCATTTTGTTGTAATGATTTAACTAAATCACTTTCAAATAATAATTCATCATTGTACATATTATTTCATCCCTTTCTATACAAACATTTTTTCTAACATAGACTTCTTCATATTATTTAACTTTTCTAACTTACGTTGATGAAGAGTGATAAGGTTATCTATATTTAATAAAAATTTAGATATATTAGAACGTTCTTTATTATCCTTAGGTAAAATAAGTTCTATATTTCTAATATCTTCTACCGTTATATTTGCATGAGAAGAAGCCTTTATTAAAGATTGAAAATATTTTTGACCATAATCAGATTCTAATTCATATGTCGATATTATTCCATCATCAGGATTTAATAATTTACATATACCAACAGCCCCACCTATAAATGCTTTATTTTTCAAGGAATATAAGCCTATATTACCAATTTTACCTGAAATTGAAATTAATAAAGATGGAGTATCTAATGTTATTTTAGGGAATTGATCAGCTATATTTTTAGGAATATAAAAATCTGTATTTAAATTAATATTTAAACCTTCAAAATCCTTATTTTGAATAAATGAATAACTATTAGGAATTTTATGTTCTACTAAAGATGGCTTAATAGTTGCTGAATAATCAAATCCAGTTTGCTTTGTAATTATGCTACACATATTATTCAACTTACGTTGTTCCCAATCATCAGTAAATCCTTTAAACCTTATTTCTGGAATTTTTGAAGAATTTTTAGGAAACATTTTTTCTAACATAGACTTCTTCATATTAACTAATTTGTCATACTTACGTTGATGAAGAGTGATAAGGTTATCTATGTCAGATAATATCTTTGATATTTTAATTTGCTCCTTTATAACTGGTAATGATAATTTTATGTTTAATAAATCATTCATTGAAGGATGTTTTATTGATGCACCTCTATATATACCTTCGATGAAACTTATATTATTATTTAAATAATAATATAGATATTTATTGTCTAAAATACTTATATCTGAAGAGGTGGCAATTCTATTATCAGTAGTAACAAAAAAACCCTTAAAATACTTGATATTTGGAGTACCTCCCCAAGGTATTGTTACCACTTCACCATTACATAAATACTTGCCCGCTTTTTCTTTAGTAGTAAAACTAACATATTGGCCTGTAGATAATAATTGAACATCGCCATTTGGTTCTTCAATTTTCTTGAAGTCATCAGCTAATAAATAAGGATATTTAATAATTATTTTCTGTTTTTCTTTCTCGACTTCATTAAATTGTTTATCCCAGATGGTATATTCCCATAACTCACGTTGTTCCCAATCGTCAGTAAATCCTTTAAATCTTATTTTTGGTACTTTTCTTTTTTCTTCCATATTATTCGCCACCAAATAGAGATTTAAAATCTTCTAAACCTTTCATGTCAAAATCTGATCCGGTTAAGTCATCAATCATCGATGATAATTCTTTTTCAGATTTAGTTATTTCTTCATCTATATCTTTTAATGTTTGCTCATATTTAGTAGATATTTTTTCAATATTTTTAGAAAAGTCAGTTATTACATCATTAATTAGCTTATCTATACCTTCTACAATAGGATTAACCCATTTTTTAGCCAATAATTCACATGTTTCTTCGTAAGTTAAATTTTCTATTTCTTTTGTTGCTTCAATTTCAATTTCTGAATTACCATCTTTTATTTCTTTTGTTAACTTTTTTTGTTCTTCAAATAAGTTATTTACTTCAATTACTTTTTTTTCTACAGATCCTTCACTTACTGATTGTTTTAATAATTCTTTAGCTTTTTTTGAAACTTCTTTTGGCACAAAAGCATCATTTTCTTCAGTTAATATAGATTCAATTTCACTTTTTTCATCTTCCGAAATACTATCAAATATTTCGCTAATTCTGGAATCTATATCATTTAATCTATTTTCTTTTTCAGCGATATTGTTTTTTAAATTGCTTAATTTATAATCAATAACAAGTTCTAGAGGAATAACATGACCTTTTATTCCAACCTGAACTTCAGTTTCTTTATCCCCTTTTTTCTTTATTTCCATTACAGGATCTATCTTATTACATGCTTCTATTCCCTCTGATTTAATTAATTCCAAGTCACCAGAAACAATATTCCAATTATCATCTAAAATTTGATATGAACTATATTTATTCACTAATGGAACTGATTCAATTCTACTAAATAACGAATTGCTTAGCTTAATCTCTTCAGAAGCTAAGTCTATTTGGTTCATATGATTAATTAATTCATCCTTTAAATATTCATCAAAATTATTAAATTGTTCTTTATATAAATTTTTATAATTCGTGATATCTTGATGATTATTAAGCGTATTATGAACATCATCTACAGCCAACTCATAATATGAATCGTTAATCTTTCTAAATAAAGAATTTTTCAAATTAGGAAACACTTCAAAATAATCGCTAAATTTATCTAATTCATTAGATGGAATTCCACCATTCATCAACGAATATATGTCAAAACTATCTGCTTCTTCTGATGAATCAACATATCTAGGAATGTTTAGATTATAATCATTTGCCCTAATTTCATCTCTTGATACAACTTTTGAATATTTTGGAAGTGTTTCTCTATAAATTACTGTATCAACAATTTTCTTGATATCGCAGGAACGTAATTTGTTGTTTTTACCTTCTTTAATGAATCCTTTTGATGCATCAATTATTAATGTATCTGTATTTTCTCTATCTTTTCTTAAAATCATAATAATTGTTGGAATACCCGTTCCAAAGAATATATTCGCAGGTAAACCAATAATTGTATCAATATTGTTATGTTCAATTAAATTTTTTCTTATTTCTCCTTCTTCACCACCACGGAATAAAACACCATGAGGCAAAACAATAGTCATAATTCCATCGCTTTTTAAATGATATAAATCATGTAATAAGAAAGCATAGTCAGCTTTAGATTTAGGTGCTAATCCATATTCTTTAAATCTAGCATCAACTTCCTTATCTTTAGGATCCCAATTTTGTGAATATGGAGGATTCGAAACAACTGCATCTACAAATAATGGCTGATAAGCTTGATGTTCATCAAAATATGGCCAATCATCCTCTAAAGTATCCCCATTTCTAGTAACAATGTTATCTGGTAATATTCCTCTCATAACTAAATTCATTCTTGTTAAGTTATATGTGTTTTGTTTTAGTTCTTGAGCAAAATATTTGATTTTATTATCTTCTTTAATATATTTAGAAGCTGTTCTACCAATATTAATTAATAAAGATCCAGAACCACTTGTTGGATCATATATTTCTATTTTTTCTCTATTTTTTAAATGTTCTGCAATTATTTCAGACATTAATAATGAAACTTCATGTGGAGTGTAGAATTCTCCAGCTTTTTTACCAGCATTTGCTGCAAAATTTGATATTAAGAATTCATATATAAATCCCAATACATCGTAGTCTTGTTTATTATCCATAGGTATATCATTTATTAAGTATATTAAATCCTTAACAGCCTTTGTTTGATTAATTGACGTATCTCCAAGCTTACTTAATCCAGTCTCAAGTGTATTAAATATACCATCATAAACTTTCTTATGAGTATTACTAATTAATCTCGAGAAAGCAGATAAGGCAGTTCTAACATTATCAATACTAAAATCATTTCTCATATCAATCCATGTAGAGAATAAGTCATTATAAGATATAAAATATCCGTTTCTACTTTGTAAATTTCTAACTAGACTTTGATTCTCTTCAATAACTTGTTCTTTTAAATCATCTTTAGCATAACCCATGTTATACAATGCTTTTAATTCTTTATTAGATAAGAATTTATAAAAAATAAATCCTAATATATAATCTTTATATTCATTTGCTTCAATTTTAGAACGCATTTTATTTGCTGATTCCCAAATTTTTGATGCTAATTGTTGTTTATTCATTTTTATACCTCCAAATTAAAAATCTCTCTGTTATAATTATAGCATAAAATCGGTCAAATTTTGACATTCATGATCAAACATTACCGAAAAATAAACAATAGTTTTTTTAAATTTTTATATTTATTTTTTTTCAAAAAAACTAAAAAAAAATATATTTTTGTGTATTTATGTAACAGGTAGGTTTTAAAAATTGCACAAATAAAAAGAGTATATCCTCGGGGGTAGTCTACTCTTCAGGATCGTTTCTATCTATTTCATGAAATATTTCAGTTACTATTTCTTTTATAGTATTATCATTTATTTCACCTTCATAGTTATTAATGCGATCGTATAAAACTTTGTAATATTCGGTATGTGACCCTATTTCAAATAGCGTTAGCATTATTACTCCATCACTAACCATCTTTTCGCGCATCAAATTGATTAACTTTTCGTTTTCATTATTTTTTAATTGGTTTACTATAGTTTCTTCAATTGTATCCTTCATATTATCTATTCTGTCTCTCTATATCATCATGCAGATCTTCTAATATTTCCCAATGTTCATCACTTGGTATACCTTTATCATCTACATGATATAGTTCTTCATCTTTTATATCATTTAATATTTCTTTTAAACTTCTATTCCTATATTTAATATGATACCATTCTAAATCTTCTATTTGTTTCTTAGTTAATTTAATACCATTAACAATTTCTATTTTATTCTTATTACTAAAAAACATATAATCACCTATTCTTTTATATTAACAAAAAACTCATTTGTTATCTTTCCACTCCATCTAGGATTAGAATATAATATTGCATCTATTCTAACTACATCTTTCATTTTTACAAATATAGATTCTTGTTCTAATGTATTTATATCTTTATATAACCATAATTCTAAATCATCTAACATCGTTATGTAATCACTAGGTTTACTATAACCCACTACTTCATTACCATCTTTTAATACACATTTTATTAACATACCTCTAGTATGCTCTATATTATCTGAATCAAATGATTCTTCACTTTTTAAAGTGCCATCTTGTTTATAAAATCTAATAGTTGGATTCATATGTTTCACCAATTAAAGTATATCAAAAAAAGACACATAAGTGTCTTTTTAATATAATCCTTTTTCTTTTGTTTTAGAAAATAATGCTTCATAGTTATTTGTATCTTTTATTCTAGTAACATTCATATCTACTGATTCATCAAATAATTTAGATATTAAACTACCTATGAAATCAAATGGACAATCTCTAAATAATACTTTAGCAGGTAATGTTAAACCTATCTTTAATCTATTCATTGTATTTGCATTTAATTCATAAACATTATCTCCACTTGTAAAATAATATTTATCTCCTTTTTTAGTTATTACTGTATCCATTTAAATCCCCCCTAACAAATTAAAATGTATTATAGCATATTATTTATAAAAAGAAAGTAATTGTTTAAACAGAACGTCAATAATATGCTATAATTTA
>JAEEGL011888961.1_pt1 | contig 19109 bp, 12 predicted proteins | sample 9134231 | NCBI WGS metagenome assembly JAEEGL01 (sample SAMN16246548, study PRJNA631951) | gut metagenome | biome: gut microbiome; feature: rumen; material: fiber-attached | host: Bos | place: Iran: Karaj | collected 2018-10 | reverse complement strand
CATAGGCATGGGGCGAGGTGTTCGATTCGTAACGGATCCTTCCATTAACTCGTTACTCATATACTCATCTACTCGTTTATTTATCTACTTGTCTACTGTTATATGACTTTAAAGAAACGGGATTATGTGGCGATGCCTATCTAACATCCCGCCCCAAGCCTTTGGGGAGGGACTGAGGGAGGGGCATTCCGATGAGGGCGAGGCGTCCGATTCGTAACGCTTGTATACTTAAATTGTTCTGCTAGCAAACATGGCGACAGAACAACTCTGCCGCCATGCTGTAAAATATCGTTGAATAATTGTTTTTTTACTCCCACTCAATCGTCGATGGGGGCTTAGAGGAGATATCGTAGCAGACGCGGTTGACGCCACGTACCTTATTAATAATCTCGTTGGAGACTTTCGCCATGAAGTCGTAGGGAAGATGTGCCCAGTCGGCTGTCATCGCATCGGTAGAGGTGACGGCACGGAGAGCCACAGGATGCTCATAGGTTCGTTCGTCGCCCATCACACCTACGCTCCTGACGGTAGAGAGGAGGATGGTACATGCCTGCCAGATCTGGTCGTAGAGGGATACCTCAATCTGGTCGTTTGGGAAATTGGTTGTTTGGTCGTTTGTGTTTCCCGTTGAAATGGTTACGGGCACACCTGCTGCCAATACCTTACGAGCCTCTTCTCCCGACAGTTTTACCTTGTAGTTGCGGAGACTGCGGATATAGATATCGTCGGCATCCTGCAGGATACGTACTTTCTCGGGGGTGATATCACCTAAGATACGTACGGCCAGACCCGGTCCGGGGAAGGGATGACGGGTGATGAGATGCTCGGGCATGCCCATCTGACGACCTACACGGCGCACCTCATCCTTGAACAACCACTTCAGTGGCTCGCACAGTTGCAGATGCATCTCCTTCGGCAGTCCGCCTACGTTATGATGACTCTTGATGACCTTGCCGGTGATGTTCAGCGACTCGATACGGTCGGGATAGATCGTGCCCTGTGCCAACCATTTGGCATCGGTGATCTTCTTCGCCTCGGCATTGAAGACTTCGATGAAGTCACGACCGATGATCTTACGTTTCTGCTCCGGGTCGGTGACGCCGGCCAGATCGCTGAAGAATTTCTCCGAAGCATCCACACCGATGACGTTAAGCCCCAGCACCTGATAGTCGTCCATCACCTGACGGAACTCGTTCTTGCGTAACATGCCGTGATCCACAAAGATACAGGTGAGATTCTTACCGATAGCTTTGTTCAGCAGGACAGCGGCAACAGAACTGTCAACACCTCCTGACAGTCCTAAAATCACACGGTCGTTGCCCAACTGTTCCTTCAACTCAGCCACGGTGGTGTCCACGAAGGAGGCTGCGCTCCAGTCCTGCTCACTGCCGCAGATGTCAACGACGAAGTTTTTCAACAACTGTGTGCCTTGTATGGTGTGGAACACCTCGGGATGGAACTGCACGGCCCAGATGGCTTTCTCCTGTTTGTCTGGCTGCCAGTTGGAATATGCCGCATACTTCACGTCGGCCGTAGAACCGATCACATGGAATCCTTCGGGGATGGCAGTGATGGTGTCGCCATGACTCATCCACACCTGGGAATGCTGCTCAAATCCTTTGAAGAGTGGGTTCGTGGTATCTACGGTCTGCAGGTTGGCACGCCCGTATTCACGACTGTCAGCTTTCTCTACCTTACCGCCCAGGGTATGTGAGATATACTGTGCACCGTAGCAGATGCCTAACACTGGCAGGCGGTTGACAAACTGCGAAAGTTCTACCTGAAAGGCTTCGGGGTCGTGAACGGAGTAGGGGGAACCGCTCAGAATGACACCGATGACAGACGGATCGTCTTTCGGAAACTTGTTGTATGGGAGGATCTCACAGAACGTGTCGAGCTCGCGTACACGGCGCCCGATCAGCTGTGTGGTCTGAGAACCAAAGTCGAGGATAATAATTTTCTGTTGCATATAATAATGTTTATGGCTACAAAGATACTAAAAATCTGATTAAGCGAGAAGAAATGAAGCTTGTTTCTTATCTCGAGCGTGAAGATTTTATCTAAAAGTCGAGTGGAATGCAAAAGAAAAGTTCATTTTTCTTTTCATTCCCGAGACGGAGTAACTTCGGCGTAGCCAAAGATACGGATAAATGAGCGAAAAGCCAAAAATATGGTTATTATTTTTTCATGTTCTTTTTCTCTCTGCCGCGAGAGAAAAAGCAACCAAAAAGAGAGCTCGTTGCACGCTTCGAGTCAGAACAGATTACGATTCTGAAAAACTGTGCTGCGGGACTCGCTTCGCTCAAACAGGTCCTCGCACTGACTCCGTCATCGTTTTTCAATCATCGTATCTGTGTACCTGCCTCTCTCGCTATCGCAACTCCGTTAGTATACGAGTTGACAAATTGACGAGTAAGCGAGTTATTAGTTATTGAGTTTGTAAACTGAATAGTTGTTAATAATTATTAAATCACATCCTATGATCTGTCACAAAGCGTCTAATCGGTGTGTTCTTATTATAGAGAATGAAGCATAATAGTAATCATTAAATAAATCGGGTTATGAAACATTTACATCATTTTGTATCGATTCTCCTGTTGCTGATGGTTCTGCAAGTATCTGAAGCCATGGCCGGGACTCCAGTACAACCGAAGACTACGACGTATGACTATAAGAATTTCAATTCACTGACGTTGAGCGGTATCGTGAAGGTTTATTTCACGCAGGGAAAGCATTACAGCATTAAGGTGGAGGAAAGTAACAGTCCTTATCTTAAGACCATCGTCGAGCTGAAAGGGCAGGTGCTTTCTGTCAGGACCAAGAGTACACGGAAAAATATCCACGCTAATTCACCTGTCGTACGGATCACCTCGCCACAACTGGTGGGCATCCGCACTTCAGGAGCCGTGACGGTATATATGAGTAACCTGAAAGCCGCTGATTTTAATATCAACACGTCGGGTGCCAGCAAACTGTTGTTCAACGATATCACCTGTAATAAGATGCTCATCGGATGCAGTGGTGCTTCCAAATTGAATACGGGCAAGGTCAGTTGTCCGACGATGAACCTCAACAGCTCGGGTGCCTGTGAGATGAACATGACGATAATGAATAACAAGAATGCCGTGATGTTGTTCAGCGGTGCCTCGAAGGGCTCTCTCAAATATAAAGGTGATCATCTGAAGATGCAGAGCAGTGGGGCAGGGAAGATCAACATGACTGTTGACTGCAAGGTGCTGGAGGCCCATAACAGTGGTGCTGCCAAGATTATGATCAGTGGTACAGCCGACAAGACGGAGATCAAGTCGTCGGGCGTTTCGAAGATAAACACATCAGAACTGAACAAGTTCTAACTATCTCTCGTTTATAATAATTATGAGGCAAGAAGCTTTTCAAAAAGAAGTGGTGCGCGTGCGACCGAAGATGGTTGCACAAGCGCATCGCTATCTTCATCAGCTGGATGAGGCGGAGGACATCGTGCAGGACGCACTCCTCAAGATGTGCCTTATCCATCAGCAGCTGCGCCCGCCCATCGACACTTTTGCCTCGGTGTTGGTAAGAAATCTCTCACTCAACTATTTACGGCGAAGACGTAAAGAGGATGATTTCACGGATATAGACACCATTCTCAACGAACTGGCGGAAGAGACGGAAGAGCCGGATACCGAACAACTGATGCAGATCGTAGAGAGTTTGCCACCCCGTCAACAGACGATTATCCGTCTGCATGACATGGAGGGGATGGGCTATCGGGAGATCTCACTCCTTACGGGTATGCCGGAGACAGCCCTTCGCAAGTCGGTCAGTCGTATCCGTTTGCATATCCGTCTGCGATACATCGCTGCCATCTCAGCCGCTGTGGCCTTGTTGATCATCGGCTTTGTTACATACCGTGCTTACCAGTGGGATTTGTTCAGCAGGAAGTACGAAGGATCGTATGTGATCGTTTGCGGTCAGCGTAATGATAATCTCCGTGAGATCCGTTCTCAGATCAAGGAGACCTTGGCTTCCGCTAATGACATAGAGGTTTCTGCTAACAGTCGTCAGATTGTCGATGATGCAGAAAAAGAGCTACTCAACAGTATCACTGACGAGGCTGAGCGAAGTAGATTGGAGAAGTTGTTAAATGATTGAAGATAAGGATGATATGAAAAATAATATAAGAATTACTGTAACACTCTTGATATTACTGCTGATGGTGGTAATACCGGGGAGGGCACAGAACCGTATTGACCGCATGGTGGAGGATTACTCCACGGTGGGAACGTCAAGCTTTACGTCGGTGGTGGAGCGTGACCCCAATACCCGACAGGTGAAAAAGGTGGTGAAGGTGCTGACACTGCCCGGCCATCAGACAAGTCAATTCCACGATGCCTTCCTGAAAGAGAAAGCCACCGGTACGTTTACCGAACAGCAGCAGAGTGGGGTACAGACCCTCACCCTGACATGTGAGAAACCCGCTCAGACACGTCTGTATATGCTCCGTCGTACGAGTGGGAGCGGTAAGGTGACGATCATCGTAAAGATGAAGAAGCCATAGCCGCTAAAACTACCAATGATAAGAGCCGCATGACGTTTGTCGTGCGGCTCTTATGATGAATGATAAATATAAAATGAGAGAGTATTAGTCTCTGGTCAGTTTCATTCCGTTGAAGGTCACGTAAGCCCCTACGTATCCTCCGTAACCACCGTTACCATAAGCGAGGCGGATACCATAGAATTTGTAGGTGCTGCTATCGAGCTGGTCGTTCAGGCTGAATTGCCAGTTGCAACCGCCGTCGTCGTCGATCGTGAGTTTTCCGATGGCAGCCAACTTATTATTGTTGTGACGATAAACAGAACTTCCCTTTTGTGACATCACAAAGACTGTCAGTTTATAGACGACATCATTCTTCGTATAGGTAGCCGTGAGGTCTAACAGGTTAGGAATCATCAACGAGAAGTCCTCCTCATCGAGTGTCACCGGAATGACAACACCCATGGAAGCATAGTTGCCCTCGAGGAAACGCCACTGAGCCTTACCTTCTTCATTACGTTCGAATGACAGCTTCGTGGTCTTGCTACCCCATGAGAGGGTATAGGTTCCTAATACATCTTTTTCAAAGTCAAACTGCTGGACATTGATTTTGTAAGTCAGACTGCCTGCATAGGTGATGACTGCCTCTGTATGGCGCATCTTTCCGGTATTGTTTTCGTCGAAGTCGATATGCAACTCACCGTTGACGATGCTGAAGCGCGCCCAGTCAACTGTTGAGGGAGCCACACTGTATTCAATACCTTCGGAAGTCTCTATCTTATAGTTACGACCTGCAGCTTCATCATTGCCGACGATGTTCTTGCCACCGTTGACAACGAATGACAGTCCCTGTTGACGGATAGGAACGGTGAGTTTTACATCTCCCGCCCATAGCACAGCCTCTGTCTCACGTGGCTCCTCACCGACATTCAGCGCCAAGTCGGCATGGAGGACACCGTCGACAACGGAGAAGGTGGCCCAGTCAACCGAAGCAGGATCCACCCGTAGCGGCGAATTACCGGTGTAATCAATAGGTAGCAGATGTTCTTTCGCGGCAGCATTGGTCACAAAGGCACCGCCTTTGTTGACAGAGAATATTAATCCCGCCTGTTGTGCGATCACCTGTGCTTCCTTACCATTGCCATGGATGGTGATCTTGCAGGAACGACCTTCGAAAGAATTATTGGCCGTGACATTGACAATAACCTTATTTCCACTGGTGGTCACCGTGCACCATGACTGCTCTGACGTGGCCGTCACAGAAGACTCGTTGGCTATGGTCACAGAACCTTCGGAGGCATTACAGGTAAACAGCAAATCGTAGTTCTGCAGGATGAGCTTTTCTTTCGGGGTGTATTCCACCTCGTTGTCATTGCTGCATGCCGACAAGCCTGCCAGCACACATACCAGCAGGGTCAGCAAGAAATAATATTGTTTCTTCATAATCATGATAGCCTTTATTAGTTGAGTATTATTGCTTTATCAAAGACTCCAGGAAATAGAGACGGAAGGCATAGTTGGTATCATCGGCATCAAAAGATTTGCCATTGAAATACCATTCCTCACCTGGCATGTTCGTACTGGAATCCATACGGGTAGAACCGGAGAAGAAGCGGATGGTAAACGAGGTGATCGCCACATTCTGAGTGGGGTCGTAAGCAGAGAATTTCAGGAGGAATCCTTCTGCTTCCTCATCATGCTGCAGCTCCATACCATAGTTGGTGCTCTGATAAACCGTTCCCAAGAAGTCGGTGGTACGACGGGAGTAGGGTGCCAACCATACATCCCATCCCTCTTCTGTTGTGCCGATGATCTGTCCTGGCAGTATCAGTGTACCGCGGCTGGGCACATAGTTGAGCTTCAGGGTAAATGCATCTGGCTGCAGACTGATACCTGTCATGGTATATGTCTTGCCGTCGCCGTTTGGTACCAGTTGTACGGTGGTCTCGATCCTTTCTTTGTTAGAACCGTTGTGGTGCACGAAAGTATAGGTACCTGCATAGTCAGCATAACTTACGTAGCCCGTAACTTTCATGCGGAGACGCAGGTCGGTGAGTCCCTCATCTTTACCCCGCAGATAATTCAAGTCACCTTCTTTCTCAAGCGTGAACTCAGTAAGTCGCTTACCGTTGATGGTCAGTGGCTTATACAGACGTACACCGTCAGGTGTAAAGGTAAACGGACGCGTGTAGTTATGAGCGGTACCGGTATTCGTATCAGTGATGGTGTAGACCATTTGCCGGTTGTCAACATTCACCGAGGCATTGATGTCATAGTGATCATATGTGCCGAGGAGGGCATCCATGATGACACTCTCAGAGAGTTCTTTAACCTTACTAAGATATTCCACAGGATCACCGGAGAACCGGTGAAGGGAGATGACGCTGTTATGACGCTTGCCATGCATATACACATGGTCGTTGCCTACAATACTGTCGAGACGGAACTCAAAGTCACCCTTGTAACCCTGATACAACTCCGTGGTGGCGCGACCTTCTGCGTAATAGTGCAGAAACTCGTTATAGGTGTAGAACGTCAGCATGGCACCGATACTCTTCTTGAAAGCATAGTTGCTGGTGACAGACTTGCTGGTGTCTTTCTCCCACCATGCTGTTACTTCACCGTCCTTGAACTTCACGATATAGGCGATACCACCCATGCTCTGGTCACTCTGAGGATAGTAGTCCATGATCCATCCGTCTTCAGAACTCTCCAAGACTGTGCGGTACTCATCGATATATTTCTCGAGACGCACGATAGGACTGTCCTCAAAGACATCTTCCTGTTCTTTCAGGCATCCCTGCATCACCAAGGTCATCAGGGTGAGCAGCATATACGAAGTGATAATATATAGTTTCTTCATAATCAGAATGATTCGTTAAGGTATTAATTAACAGGTATTGTCAGATCTGTCAGATCCACTCTTCCATTCACCACATCATTCAGACGACGGGTGAGGGATTCGCGCATCACATCCATGTCGAGACCCCATGTCTTGTGCATGTAGGCACGCACCAGATCAAGCTTCTGTTGCAGAATATTATAATAGGTGTAATCCTTAATCTCATTACCGAAATCATCGGTGGTGGTGATAATGGCTTTTTCCAAAATGCCGTCCCATGCCTCCGGGCTGCTGGTGACATAGATGGAATACATCTCTGCAAAATCCTCACCAGCATTAGCCTGGGCATAAGCGGAGATATAACCACGCTGCTGGTATCCTACCTTATAAGTGTCACTGCTCCAGGAGTCGGCCACATAGGTGGTCTTTGTCAGTTCCTTGAAAGCTACCTGATAGGGAGCATTTTGGTTCAGGATATGGGTGAACTCATGATGTATTGTCTTCAGGTACTGGGAGTTGAGTCTTGCAGCACCCTGTGCGATATTCTCTTTTACGTGGTTCACACCGGCAAGCCAGATCTTCTTACCACCTTCAGCGGTTCCCAACGTATAGGTACCGTTGTTGTTGTATTCCCAGGTACCTACGAAGATGATCTGCTTGGGGAAGTTACGACGGGTGAAGACGGGGCCTGCTGCCTCATCATATGCTTCCAGACAACAATATTTCACGATATGTGCCAAGATCGTGGCGCACTCATAGGATGCCGGCACAGTATAGTAGCCTAAGCGCACCTCATTGCCATTCCATTGCCATTCTATCTTGAGGTTGTATGGTTCGAGGATATAGGTCTTGAGCCAGAGGTCCAACGGTGTGTTGGAGATATCTTTATCTGCTACGATAATACTCTCTTTACTCAGTTCGTCTTCGTTATCACATGAACTGAAGATAGGTGAGACAGTCAATAGCAGCAGCGGGAGTATCGCCATCGCGATAGATTCCTTGATATTTGATTTCTTTCTCATAATTGCTTTTGCTTAAAGGTGTTAGTATTATCTTGGATTCGGTTGGAAACCGGCATCAATAGATCGTTTGGGAATCTGAAGGGTACGGCGCAAGTCATCCACTGGTAGTTCGTCGAGCACCTGCTCTACAGAAGAACCGTCGTAAGTGATGGCACGGCGGTAGATGACGATACCATAGCGTCGGATATCCCACCAGCGTAATCCTTCATAGAAGCCTTGTATGCGACGCATCTGTAAGACACACTGCAGGAGACTTTCCTTAACGCCACCTTCCTCACCGATATCGAAAGCGGGATTCAGGTGTTTCTTGATAGTAGGCTCGGTGGGGGAATAGTACTTGATCTTGTTGTAGAAGTCTGTGATATACTCCACCGTCAGTGTCTTTGCTCCATTATAGATGGAACGTGCCCAAATATTCATATCACTGACGGCCTGCTCGTAGTTGCCTAACATGATGTTTGCCTCTGCTCTTGCGAGCAATACCTCATCGGCGGTCAACGGTGTATAAACTGATCTGGTATAACCATTTCCCTTGATGATATTGGTATACTGGAAGAAATAAGGCATCTTCCACCAGAGCACTCTGTCGAGCGTATTGCTGCTATAGCGTGAGGTGGTCTTGATATAGGCAGAAGAAGAGTTTCCCCATGGGTTGTTGGCACGCATCGTCTCACTGGTAGCCACATAGTTTCCGTGACTGTAGTGGTTTAAGGTGCTGACATTACCGAACACATTACGGTAGTTGCCGTAGGTGGTGCAGAGCAAGAGGTTAGCGTTACACTCTGCGTCGATCCATTTCTGTCCCTGTTGGTCGCGGTCGGAACCCACGGCAGCCTGAGCTGCCCAGTCGCGTAACATACCGGCAGGATCGCTGCCTAATACCCTGTTGGCGCAATCCACGGCTTTCTGCCATTGTTCTGTGAACAGATAGAAACGGGTGGCAAAAGCATAGGCGGCATTGATGTTGAAATGATATTTCGGTACTTCATCGAAGTTGCTCTCACCGATGTTCGGCAATGCCTCCTCCAAGTCTTTCTGAATGGCCTCATAGAATTTGTCGAGGGTACCTCGCTCATAGTGAGGGCTCAGTTCTCGTTCCACCTTATACTGATAAGGTAGTCCCAACTGGGATGCATTCTTCTCTTTGTTATAGGGTGCACAAAAGACATTTGCCAGTATAAAATGATGGTATGCACGCAGGATGATGGCTTCGGCACGTGCTTCACGTAATTTCAGTGGCATGTTATCACCATATTCATCGGGATTGAGCTTGTCGATGGCTTCAAGTGCCATGTTAGCCGTTGTAATACCACTAAAAGCATCACTCCATACGTTTGAAGGGGAGTAAGTACCCGTCTCGGATACTTCCGACCATGTCCAACAAGAGTCTGACAGGGTGGTATGGTTCTTATAACGGGGATATTCATCCCAGTTGTCTGACATCAGCTCGTTGAAGTACACATAGTCGTGTACCGGATAGGCTGATGTCAGCATCTCAAATATTTTCTCCGGTTCATCCAACTCAGAGCGGTTGTCTGGCATTGTATCGAGGAACTCATCGCAGGAGGCGAGCAAGAACGATGTCATCACGATAACAAGAAGATATGCCGACAGCCCACCACATCTCTTCATGAACTTAACAATGCTTGTCTTGTTCACAGAGTCATCAATATTATATAATGTATGCTGTTTCATATTGCTCATCTTTTAGAATGTTTGATACTTTTTCCATTACATACCGATTCTCAACGTCATGGTGAACTGCTTTGACATTGGTACTGCCACACCACCGGAATTGACGAATTCAGGATCCTGACCGTTCAACTTCTTGTCGGCATAGATAAGGAAGAGGTTCGTAGCCTGGAGCTTCAGACTAAGTGTGCTGAGCTTCACAGACTGGATAAGCTTCTTGGGGAAGTCGTAACCCAGGGAAACTTCTTTCAATCGGATAAAGTCACCTTTGGCAATACGTTCGGTAGAGTAGTTATATGAGTTGTATGCCCTGGCCATATTAGAATTGTAATGATTCAATATACGGTTGGAGATACTTGGGATATTCGTCTTCAGTTCATCGCCGGGCACCATCCAACGGTTACGGAATTCTTTAGGTGTTGCCGTCAAGTCGCTGTAACTACTTGAGAAGGCACGGTCGAGACGTACTACATTACCGAAGGAGTAGGTGACGAAGAGGTTCAGGGTGAATCCATGACTCTTGAAGATATTACCGAGGGATCCCATGTCTGTAGGATCGGCAGGACCGGCATATTTCAAAGTGGCGATACCCTCATCGGTGGAGCTCTGGAAATACGTACCTGTATCACTGGTATTTCCTAACTGATTGATCACCAGTGGAGTACCGTCGGAATTAAGACCTACATACTGTACACTGAAGATGCTTCGTACGGGATAGCCTTCACGTGCAAAACCGGAACCACGGATAAGATCCCAGATACGGCTGGTTGACATCAGCTTGGTTACTTCATTCTTCGTATGTGAGTAGATAAAGTTTGTGGTCCAGGTAAAGTGTTTATTCTTGATGTTTGTCGTGGAGATGCTTAACTCGAATCCGTTAGACTTCATTGCTGCCACGTTACCGGGTTTGGTGTCTTCACCGGCCATACCTTCCGTGTTCATATAGCCGATCAGGTCGTAGTTGTTACGCTTATACCACTCTGCCGTGATATTGATACGGTTATCGAAGAATCCTAAGTCAGCACCGATATTCAACTCATGTTTTTTCTCATAGGTAAGGTCGTAGTTGGCGACACGACTCACATACATACGGTTTTCCTTGACAGAGACGAAGGGGCGCCATGGCTGTCCGGAATAGATCACATCTCTGGAGTTGGTGACGAACGATGGTCCTCTTTCTGCGGTCAGTGAATAACTGGCGCGCAAAGACAGATGAGAGAAGGTGGGCTTCAGACGTTTGAAGAAGCTCTCCTCATGAATATTGTAAGCTCCTGAGATATTCCATGTCGGCAGCCAACGGGCCTGTCTGCTCTTTCCTAATTTATTCGTACCCTCGTAGCGGTAAGTTCCGTTGATGGTATAGATACCTTTAAATGAGTAAGAAGCATTGGCAAAGAAAGCTGCACTACGTTCATGTTTGTTGGTGAGTGAGTAATACTCCGCATTCTCTTCCACGCTTTTCTTGAATACCTCATATACATAGTAGGGAACCTCACCTTTGGAGTATTGGAGACCCCAGCCGCGGAACCAGGTAGAGTGGCGGTCAACACAGTTGGTTTCCAATCCACCGTAGAAGTTCACGATATGGTTATTGGCAAAGACATCGTTGTAGTTCACAGAACCACGGAAGTCCCATCCGAACATACGGTTGTCAGTACGGTCGATGATACCACCTTCGGGGAGCACAGTGATTGGCAGAGCACTGAGATCGTCAGGGTTGGTGTACAGATAACGGTTGTTGTCCATGATGGTGGTGGTGCCCATAGCACGATAAGCCATTGCCTGATTGGAGTTATCCTTGATATTATGCTCTTGTGTCGTAGCTGAATATTTAGCAGCGATCAATCCGGATATTTCCACTTTCTTAATGGGCTTATAACTGAGTTTTCCCTGTAAGCGGAAATCCGTCACATTGATATCGATATAGTTCTGCTCCAACTCATGGAAGATATTAAAAGAGGTATAGTTACGCTGATAATACTCGTTGGGATCAAGCGTGCGCGAAGTGTTCAGTGCAAAACTGTAGGGGTTGATATCGAAACCACGATCAACACTACCGTTGACTACATCTGCCTCACTGTCGATAGTTCCCGGGGCTTTCTGCTTACGATAGGAAGCATTACCGATGAGGTTGAGCGTTATACTCTTGTTCAGGTTGTAGTTCGTGTTCATATTCATGGTGTAACGCTGTACCTTACTTGACAAGGTCCATCCCGGATCGTCCATCACAGAGAACGACATATAATGCTGTGCCTTATCAGTACCACTCTGGATGCTGATACTGTGGTTGTGCTGGATAGACTCTTTGAACAACAGGTCAAACCAGTCTGTGTTACGATACTCGGCAGCTCTCAGGTATTCTGCTTTAGCCTCAGGGGTGTTGGGTAAGCCGAACTGTCCGGAGGTCTCGTCATATTGTGACATCAACTGGAACATCTTACCATACACACCACTGTTGGAGGCATTGGCACGACCAGCATAAGTCATCAAACCTTTCAGTTCCAGCTCCTGATACACCTCCATCTGCTCCTGGGAGTTCATGATATTAAACTGACTGTAGGAAGGTTTCAGACGCATGGTATACTCACCGGTATAGTTGATCTTTGTCTGTCCTACCTTACCTTTTTTCGTTGTGACAACGATCACACCTGCCATGGCACGTGCTCCATAGATAGAGGTAGCAGAACCGTCCTTCAGAATCTGGAAACTCTCAATGTCATCGGCATTGATACCGGCTATCGCAGAGGAGATCAGGGTGTTTGCATCACCGGAACTCAGATCGTCGGCATCTACGTCGACTACATCCTCCATGATGACGCCATCGACCACCCACAGCGGTTTAGAACTGCCGTAGATACTCGTAGCACCACGGACACGTATCTTCGGTGCCGTACCAAAGGTACCTGTGACATTCTGAACACTGACACCTGCCGCACGTCCTTCCAGAGAGCGGCTGGCATCTGCCAGTCCGTCGATCTTACTATCAGCACCGCTAAGTTTTGTCGTAGCACCGGTGAACAGACGTTTATCCACCTTCTGCATACCTGTTACGACAACCTCTTCGAGGGTTGTGGCATCGGGCTCCAGTTCGATACGCATGTTTTGGGTACCTTTCAATGTTTTAGGTAACATTCCGATGTAACTCACTGTAATGACAGGGTTTGCCGAAGTAGACGTGAGGGAGAATTTTCCATCTATGTCGGTGATAGCACCAGTCTTGCTTCCAGCAAGCTTCACCGATGCTCCGATAATGGGTTCTCCGTCTTCCTGAGAAATCACTACACCGGAAATCTTTGTCTGTGCTATTGCCAATACTGATGACAGTGTCAGCAATGCCAGTAGAGATAATAGTTTTTTCTTCATGGTTAATATTATTTGAATAGTTTTATATAGTTCATATCAGATTATCACTCTGAAAGAATGGAATCACGGTATTCTGCCGGAGTCATACCTGTCTGTGACTTAAAACAACGGCGGAAATTTCGTGTGGTGGTAAATCCGCTGGCTGTAGCGATGTTATCGACAGTCATCTGCGGTTGCTTACGAATGAGCATGCAGGCATGGGTGATACGCTTACTGTTGATATAGTCAGACAGGTTAGCCACATCGCCAAGTACTTCATGGAGCACGGGTGTCAGGCTGTTTTTACTGATACCCATCATCCTTTGCAGTTTCTCACGACTGAAATCCAGTTGCAGATAGGCTTTTTCCTCATCCACGATCTTGCGGAATTTCTGAACCATCATTTCCTGTCGTTTTCCTACTTGTGTGGATGATCCTTGGTTGTCGGTGTCAGTCTTGGCTTCCGGCACCTCCTCCTCCTTTTTAGCTAACTTCTCCCGTTGATAATCACTGATGGTTTCCAGCTGACTGATGAGAAGTCGGTTCTTTCTTAATATCCGTGTCCGTTGATGATAGAAATAGATGGCAAAGGCAATTGCCAACAACAGCAACAGAATAGAAGCCCCGGCCAGGAAGAGATAGTGTCTGGCATCTGCACGTTTTTTCTCCAGGCTGATTTCCTTATCATGAATCTGATAGATAGCCGACAGACGCATTGCCTCATTCTCGTTCTCACGGATGAGCAGACTGTCTTTGATACCTAACTGACGGGTACGGTATTCGAATGCCTTTTGCAGCATGCCTTGTTGTGCATATACCTTGGTAAGCATTCCCAATACACTGGCATAGCGGGTACAGAAGGTATCTTTATGCTCCCAATAGGGTAGTGAACGTTGGTAGGTCTGCTGTACTAGGTCGAAATCTCCCAATGTACAGTAATAGTCGAAGATGAGATTATTTCCTCTTGCAGTATTCGAGATGTTTGTCTTGAGGAATTTCTGTTCATACAAGCGTGCTTCCTTGAAGTTTTTCTTCCTTGCATAGAAATCTGCCATCTTCGCAAATGTTAATCCCCTCTGTCTGTCAAGATAGTCAGCAGTGACATCGCCAATGTTGTTCTCCATGCTGTCGAGCAGTGCTTCCCGTTTTTTGCCGAAAGCAATGGCTTCATCTGTGTTATCTACCCAAAGGCAATTCATCAATTGTCCGTAGCAGTAGGATAACATCTTTAATGATTCATAATCCCCCTTGCTGCTGAGCAGTTTCTGTGCCCGGTACAGATAATCCAGTCCTTTCTCCTTCTCTTTCATGAAGTACATACTGTAACCGGCATTAACCATGAGTTGTCCGTTGTGACGGTCATCCTTCAACTGCTCAGCCAATGCGTAACCTTCATCACAGAATCGGATACATTCCGAATATCTTCCCAAGCTTACCTCCAACTGTGATATCATCGCAAGCATGCCAAGATGTCTGTTAGGATGGTTCACCACCGAGTCGTAGGTAAGTGTCCGTAAGGCAAATCCGATACCTCTGTTTAAATCGTAATAATTGTCAAGGCACATCCTTGCCCTAAGGCTGTCAGCTTGCCATGACGGCATCTTTCCACCTTGCTCGGCACTGTCAACGAGGTGAAAGGCTTCAGTGGGTGAATCCTTATATATTTTCTGAATATGGGAGATGTTGAAAATACTGTCTGTTACAGAGGGGATATAGTGAACCTGATCCTGTTTCCTGCACGATGTCAACAAAAACAGAATGACAAATAGTGGTATGTATATATAAGGTCTTCTCACGCTTGTTATTTTAAGGTTAGACCATGGTAATGACCTATCTTCTCATATTCTCTCTTGACATAGTCATCCACCCAGTCATAGTATTTTTTCAGTTTTTCCTTGTCAATATCATTTTTCTTGTAGAATTGCTGCTGCAACTTTTCACCCCGTTTCAAGATTTCGTCTTCAATGGGTTGTATCTGCTGCAACAATCCTGTGCCTGAACGGTTGATAAGTCGTCCCAACCGTATATAGTTTTGTCCATCAGAATACTCCAATGGCCAGATATAACTCTTCATCATAGTCGCCCAGTCCACTAACAGGCAATGGCCGTCGTCATCACGCTTGATACACTTAGGCAGTTCAGCCATGGGTATGGTCCATACGGGGATGGTAACGGTAGCCAAAGGACTGGAGATGCAGGTCCATCCGGTGGTGAGTAGGGGAGACTCCCCTTTGCGCACACCTTGTACCATATAGGTGGATGCCGTGGTGTATCTTGGAATGAAATCACAAAAATAGGCAATGTCTTCAGCATGTTCATCAGCAGGCATCTGATCATAGAGGTTGATACGTGTCATACCATGCTCCAGGCATCGTGACATCTTAAGTAATGTGCGCCAACTGATATTTTTTTTGTTGTATGCTTCTTCTAATATCTCCACTGCTTTATTGTAACGGGAGAATCCCTTACCGTCTTTCATGTCACCACTCATGCTGAAATTAGAACGTACGATATAGCCATGGGGTGCCACTGTGGGGTCATCGGCATCATATTTCTTATAACCTAAATGACCACATTCGAAATAGGCGACATGACCCTGAGCATCCATGACACCATAGTTGCTGCCGTAGGAGAAATATTTCATCTCACTGATCATCGCCTCAAACTCATCTACTGTCGCACAGCGTTCCAATGCCCAACACATGATATTACCGCTTTTCAGAGGATTGTCTGTCTTCTGAAGCAGGTTATAAGAGGTGGAATTCATCACGGCCAGTCCTACTTCGTTTTGTCCATACATCACACCACGGTTACTCTTATCTTCAATGGGTACTACGGCAGTCCATGCGTATCTGGCAGAATCACCACTTACATACACATTCTTAATTCTTTGACTATCACGCTGTTTAAGCATCAGCGGACGACCATCAACCGTGTATTTCCCACTGATGATAGCAGTCGTACATGCATATGCCTCTGTCATGGCAATGCTCAGTATGACAATGAGTGTTAGTGTCTTAATTGTTTTCATGAATGATGATTTTTAGGTTATTTTATTTCTTAATTATTTTTCTTCCATTAATGATGACGATACCTCGATAGTTGCTGCCAACGCGTTGTCCGTTAAGATTGTACATCTCATGGTTATTCTTGTTATCACCTTTTGAGGTAATCATTCTTATACTGCTCGGTATGATATCTTCAGGGCCGTCAACTATTATCTTATCACTTAATGAGAGTGTGCCGTCATCAGCTACGGTGAGAATCCAGTAGATATGACCTTCTCCCTTTTGACGGATAGGACTGCGATATTTCAGGTTGTTCTTATCATCATTGTAGGCAGCGAAGAATAATTTATATCTTCCAGGTTTGATGGATGAAGGGGTTTGGTCATGGTTGGCATCATAACCACCATAACTCTTACTGGCACGACTGGCCACGTCGAGGGGGACGTAATAACCACCGGTGGGTGTCTTCAATCGAACATTGTAGTTGCTCCCTCCATCAAGACTCTCATAGCGAGTGCCGACATATCCCTTGAAGGGTAACGGTGTCCAGTTAAAAACACCATAGGTATTGAGGATAACACGGTTGTCTTTGATACTGATCGTATAATAATCGTTTTTGTAAGAACCGGTACCACGACCAACAACCAACTGATATTCCTGCTCTTCTCCTTCCTCAAGCTGAGGCTTTGGCTTCAGGTTATAAATAAAACCCAAGCCAGAGGAGAAATTGTGCTTTGTGCTTCCATTAGTGGGGGTAAGGGCTAATATGTCGAAATAACCATGATTGCTGCTTCCCCAGCCCCAGTTAACATGTACCAAGCCATCGGCATCCACGCCATCGAACACGAAAGCATGACCGCTGTTGGTATTGGTATCGGTACCCGAATGCATGAGCGGACAACCGGCTTTGAGTTGGTCATACACGAGTTGTCTCCATTCGTAGTCAGAAAAATAATTCTTGTTCGTATGATTGACAGCAGCATAACCGAATACCTCATTGAACTTTCTTGCTGCTGTAGTCACAGAAGCGCCACTGCCGGTAGAACCATAGTTCATGCCAACGGCACAACCACAGTCGTACATCAGTTGTGCCACCGCATTACGCTGATCGGCTGTTCCGGAGGAGGATGTATATGTATTCAACATGTTATCCCAATCATAGGAACTTTGGATATTCACTCTGATGGTATCTTTCTCGTTTGTTTTCAAGGTATAAAAACCTTCTCCTTGTACTGATGACGGATATCGGAAATAGTTAAGAACCATGGCCATAGCCGTTGCAACACACCCTGAATAGGTAGCATTTCCGTTGCCATCCTTAGGACAGAGCAGATTATAAGGGCTGCGCTGTCCCCAGAACGTCTTCAATAGAGGCTCAACTATTTCATAGGTAGCACCATCTTTGCCTGTTGCCTCTTGTACTTCATTATTCTCAAGTCTTGCCTCAAGATTGGCATTTATCATGTCAAGACAAGATCGCATACAGCAGGAGATTTCATCTTGAAAAGGTTCTTCGCCATAACCTATCACAGGGGAGAATGCTTTGTTGCGTGCCACGATCACATACCCATGACCATTATTGTCTGCATACATAAAGTACTGACTGTCGTTGGCAACGATTCTCAGTTCTGTCGAATACGAAACATTCTTTTTTGTCGTTTTTGCAAAAGCAGTATTTGTGAGTTTGTCTTTGGCAATAGACTGCATCTCTGTGTCGGTGCGTTCCTGTGCCTGTACTGCTATTGCAATGAATAGCAGTACAGGAAAGAACAGTTGTTTCGGCGTGAATCTCATAATAGAAATTGTTTGACCGTGCGTAATGATATAGTTGTAAGTTATTTCTTGAGGTGTTTCTTACCATTCATGATGATAATACCCTTGTAGTTGTCGTTGACACGATGGCCATTGAGATCATACAACATAACTTCCTTGCCATCAGTATTCATCATCACCTTTGAAATTCCGGTGCCGTCATTGACGATTTTCAAATATCCCTGACCAGCTGCCACAGCTGTTTCCTCTGTGACTTTTGTAAAACTAAGATCAGCATCGCTCTCCTTGTTCGTAATGTTAGCAGGGGTAAATACATAGTAGTTGGTTTTTCCATCTGATGCAGGAAGTGTAACCTTTTCTTTGTTAGCTATGAGTAAATTGGTATAGCTTGGAGTAGGATCGGAAGAAAGGAAATTACGAATCAATGCCGGTGACTCAGATGTTCCTTTATACTGATAGATAAGTGCTGTATTGGCGGGTATGTTAAATTCACCTGTCTGGAGAGCACCTAACTCAACATTAAGCCCAGTTTCAGTCTCAGTTGCTGACTTCACATAATAGATATTCAGATTTTCCTCCGGGTCGCTGAGCTTTAATGGAACCTGACAATTCATTAACTTGATATAGCCTGAAGTCTTGGAGAATGGAATATACACTCTCAGTTTACTGCTGTAGGCAGAGAAATTATTAAGATGCTCAGGAGTAACTTTAGTAATGTTGAAACGGATCTGGGCATTAGAGGCGATGCCGTCAAATGCACCGTTGCCGACGGTAGGTGCTTGACTGCCTAAGAAGTAGAATTTAGCATTGGCTGCCGAACAACCCTTAAAGGCATTTTCCCCGATCTCCTGAACAGCATCAAACTGGAACTGAGCGACACCCGTACATCCTTCGAAAGCACTTGAGCCAATCTT
>JAEEGL011802501.1_pt1 | contig 19109 bp, 11 predicted proteins | sample 9134231 | NCBI WGS metagenome assembly JAEEGL01 (sample SAMN16246548, study PRJNA631951) | gut metagenome | biome: gut microbiome; feature: rumen; material: fiber-attached | host: Bos | place: Iran: Karaj | collected 2018-10 | reverse complement strand
GGAATAGCAGAGATTGCTGTAAAGACAGCTGATGGTACAACAACTTATACAAATGAGAACGGAGAACTTGTTGAGACAGGATATGTAGGAGCATGCAACTCTGATGCACTTCCTACTGACGTGATCAGCAAAGAGAATGATTACAGAAATTCCGGCGGATACGTTCTTGACGGACCTGAGTATTTCTCAATGTTCAAAGGCGACACAGGAAGACTTATCGACACAGTTGACTATCTTCCTGGAAGAGGAAGCGTATCTGCATGGGGAGATGGCTACGGTAACAGAGTAGACAGATTCCTTTCAGCAACAGCTTACCTTAACGGAACTACACCTTTCGCTGTATTTGCACGTGGTTATTACACAAGAACAACTCTTACTGCTTATTACCTTACAAAGACAACAGATGAGCAGGGCAATGAAGTAGAGCAGATCGGCGTTTACTGGAAGTTTGATACTGATAACATTTCTTCAGATGTTGAGCTTACAGCTCAGGGTAACCATGGGCTTTCTGTAAATGATGTTGATGGAGACGGCAGAGATGAGATCATCTATGGATCACTCACAATAGATGATGATGGTTCAGTTCTTTACTCAACTCAGCTTGGACACGGTGATGCAATGCATGTCAGCGACTGGATTCCATCACGCCCGGGACTCGAGATAATGGATGTTCATGAGCATGATAATGCTGCTTACCATGTAGAGATTCACGATGCTGAGACAGGAGAAATCATTACAGGTTACTACACAGGAAGAGACACCGGACGTGGAATGGCTTCCGATGTTGATCCTACTGCACCGGGTGCTGAGTACTGGTCAATCGCAAATCCTAACTACACCGGAAATGATGAACCTTCTTGGGATTCAAGAAATGCTGATGTATTCAGCACACTTTCAGGAATTGTAGGAAGAAATGACACCACAAATGAAGCTATGATTGCACTTTCAAACGGTGCAACTCCTGCTTCAAACTTCTCACTTTACTGGGATGGAGATCTTCTTGCAGAGATGCAGGATCATACATTCAACAATGCGGGCTATTATCCGCTCACAACAACTATTGAGAAGTGGGATTATGAAAACCAGCAGTCAATCAAGCTCTTTGAGTCAAGCCAGGTACTTACAAGCAATGGAACAAAAGGAAATCTTGGACTTGTTGCTGATATCCTCGGTGACTGGAGAGATGAGATAATCGCAAGATGTTCAGCTGACGACAGCAAAGTAAGAATTTACGCTACAACTATTTATACAGATTATGTTGTACCATGTTCACTTACAGACCTTGCTTACAGAGAGGGCGTTGCATGGCAGAATGTTGGTTACAACCAGCCGGCACATACAAGCTATCTGATTTCAGAAGGTCTTGTAACTTCAGAAGTTTCAGAGGGCTCAGTTGATACTAACAGCGCAACAATTAACTTCACAAAGGCTAATGACGGTACAAGATACGGACATGACATCGAAGGCTATGAAATTAAGAGAGCTGAAGTAACTGTTGATGAAAATGGAAATGAGACAGTTTCTGAGTATGAAACAGTTGCTAAACTCGAGATGTCAAAGCTTGGCGGAAATCTTATAAATCCGGATTCTACGACAACCAAGAAAGTTCTTGTAGGCTTCGATAAAATCGGAGTGTTTAGAAAATTTGACTTTGGCTATAAGAGTTCAAATGCTACAGAATTTACCAGAATTCTTGCTGATGACTACAACCCTGCAGTGGGATACGGTTGGGAAGAAGGAACAGGTTCAACTGTTAACTGGAACAAGGTTGGTGTTGGTATAGAAAATGCAGGAGATTCTCAGACACCAATTGAAAAAGCTTGCTGTGATCTTGATAGGAGAGATAACGAGCTTAAGTTCCTTGTTGATGTTCCTCAAGGAACTTACAGAGTTGATGTTTATGCCGGCGCTGCATACAATAACAGAGCATATAACAATACAACTATTTTAGTAAATGGAACGGATCTTGGAGAAGTATCACAGTCTCCACTCGTTTCTGATATTGTAAAGAGCACTGTTGTTACATTTGAAGAATCTTCTCAGATTGAAATTTTATCATCTAATCCCGGAAACCTTGCAATTCTTAATGCTGCAGTTATAACAAGACTTCAGCCTATTTATGAGGAAGTTCAGGAGGAAATAGAGAATTCCGGTGAAGTATACAGTTACACAGATAAGAACCTTGAAAGCGGTAGATTCTACTCATATAAGGTAGCTGCAATTGTTGATAATAAAGAAAGCTTTAATTCAAAACCTGTTACAGTACAGACTACAATAGCTATTTCAAAGCTTGATGAGGAACTTGGCACATTCGAACTTGTGCAGGATACAGCACTTGCTGAAGGCCAGTCAGTAGCTGATCTCCTTGCTGCAAAGAAACAGTACATCCTTGTTACAGATGGTGATGGTGTACAGCAGAGCGTTCTTATTACATGGAAAGCTGATCAGGTAGATCTTAGCACAGTTGGTACTTACACCGCTCATGCATTCATACGTGGATATTCTGAGAATCCTGTAGATGTGACAGTTAAGGTTATTGCGAATGTTCCTACAGGTTATGAGGAATTAAAGGACATTAATGTAATTCTTGGTGGCAATGTTGTTCTTCCTGAGACAGTAAAAGCAACTTTCTTAAACGGAACATCAAAGGATGTTAAGGTTACATGGAATACTGATAAGCTGAAAGTTGACAAGGTTGGCGATTATACACTTACCGGAGAAGTAGAAGGTACTGATGATAAGGTTAAGATTACAGTACACATCGTTGATGATTATGTAGTATCTGTAGCTGAGACTTATGCTGAAGTAGAGTATCTGAATAAGAAGATCAGTCTTCCTGAAACAGTAATTGCTACTTATGCAAGTGGTGCAACAAAGGCTGAAGCAGTTGAATGGAATATTGCTGATATCGATATTTCAGCTATCGGATCAACAGTGAATGTTGAAGGAACAATTGAGAATTACTCTGATAAGGCTATTGCTAAGGTAACAGTAAGATACCCTGCAATTGCAAAATATGATTTTGGTATTAGTGACGCAGCTGTTGCAGAAGGATGGACAGGAATTACAGTTAATCCTAAGAATGGAACAAAGACTGTTGCAGATCTTGGAAGCCAGTACACTAAAGAAAAAGGATATGGCTTTAAGAACGCTGAATCCAAGATGCAGGGAAGAAACGAGAACTATAACTTTGCAGGAATTCTACCATCACTTGTTTATACTGACTTCGCACTTCCTGCAGGTGAGACATTCCTTGTTGATGTTGAAAATGGTACATATCAGGTTGATGTAGTCAGCAACTCAATCTATAAGAGTACTGTTTCTGGTGATGTTGAAGGTAAAGCGTTTAGTGTTTCAAATGCAGCTGAGACTTATAACATCATATCTGTTGAAGCAGAGGTAACTGATGGACAGCTTACAATTAACTTTGGCGCTAATACACCAAGACTTGGAGCTATTGTTGTAAGAAAAGTTATAGACAGCGGCAGTTACTACGGCGGTGAAGAAGAGGAGGAAGAAGAGAAGACTCCTGAAGGCGAGTTTGTAACAAAGTGGGGAACAACCTATTATGTACTTGAAGATGGAAGCAACCTCACAGGTCTTTGGAAGATCGATGATGACTATTACTTCTTCGGCGCAAAGGGCAACATGATCAAGACAGATTATGTAAATATCGATGACAAGTCTTACTACTTCGATGGTGAAGGTCATATGGTAACCGGATTCTTTAAAAAGTGGGGAACAAGTTACTATTGCTACAAAGATGGTGTTGTAGCTAAAGATACACTTATTGATGCAGAAGATGGATACAGATATTATTCCGGCTCAAAGGGACAGCTCGCTAACCAGACATGGGTTACAATAGGTGATGATACTTATTACTTTGATGGCGAGGGCCATATGGTAACAGGCTTCCTTACAAAGTGGGGAACAAAGTACTACTGCAACGAAGATGGTGTTAAACAGGTTGATAAACTCATTGAAGTAGATGGTGAGACATATTATCTTAATTCTAATGGAGCAGTGGTAACAAGTTCATTTGTAACATTTGAAGATGGTAAGAGATTCTTCGATAGTGATGGCCATATGGTAAAGGGCAGAACAATCACAAGATGGTTCGTAAAATACACATTCGATGAGAACGGCTTACTTATTGATTAAGGCTCAATCATATTTAATGAAAATTTAATAAAATAAGTGTAATCCCGGGCAGAAATGTCCGGGATTTTCTTATATAATTATATATGCAATATTGTCTATTAATGTTCATTAAAAAGTGAACAATGTAACTATTCACGATAGAATAGCGTATATATTACGTAATTCGTGTTTGTAAGAGACAAGAGAGGTGCTTATGGAAACCAGAGTTAGAAACGGTAAGCTTATTCAGAAACTGATATTTGCTGCAGTTGCAGCAATTGTTGCAGTCTCAGTGGCACTTACAGTAATTGGTGGAATATCAGTAAGTAACACTTACAAGGATATGGTTGAGGAGGAACTAAAGCTTGCCGTCGAACAACTCAACAGCGAGATGAGTAATGTATGGGATGGCGACTGGTCTAATGATGGAGGCACCATTTACAAGGGCGAAGAAAATGTCATGGCTGAATATGAAGCAATCATGGACGACTTAAAGGCCCAGACTGGAGTTGAATACTCTTTATTCTATGGAAGTGAAAGAATGATTACTACCTTGAAAGACTCGAGCGGTAAAAAGGCTACCGGATATAAGGTATCAGACACTATTGTTTCGCACGTAATTACCGGTTTACAGGAGCTCTATATTCAGACACAGCCTGCAGGTGCAACAGAAGAGTATTATTGTTATTATATGCCTCTTAAAAATGCGAACGGAAAAGCTGTAGGAATGGTTTTTGCAGGAAGAGAGAGTGATTCTGTAAAAAATAAGATCCTTAATATCATCATAGGAATGGTGATCATTTCTGCAATACTTACAGTAGCTATTTCTGTTTTCGGAATTGTTATTGCAAACAAATCATCGGGAAAGATGAGAGCAATCGCAGATGAACTCGGAAATCTTTCAAAGGGTGAATTAAAGCTTAATATCGATCAGAGTTCTATAGACAGAAATGATGAGATCGGCCTTCTTGCTGATGGAGCAAAGACCTTAAGTGAAAAGCTTGGCGAAGTAATAAGAAGTACTATGGAAATGTCACAGGAACTTAAGCGCTCAGGTGCTGAACTTTCAGAATCAGCAAGTCATGCTTCAAACGCTTCAGGACAGGTAAGTGAAGCCGTAGAAGAAATATCTAAGGGAGCAGTATCCCAGGCAGAGAGCGTAGAGACAGCAGCAGGAAATACTCAGGATATCGGTAAAGATATTGAGGAAGTTTCTGATAACTGTCAGCAGCTCAATGGCTATGCTACAGAGATGAAGGCATCCTGTGAATCTGCTATGGAGGCACTTACTAAGCTTATCGAGCAAAGTACACAGGTTCAGGCATCTGTTCACGATATTGGAGATACAATCAACTCGACAAATGAGTCTGCAAAAGAGATTTCAAAATTTACTCAGGCTATCACAGATATTGCTTCACAGACAAACCTCCTTTCTCTTAATGCCAGCATTGAAGCAGCGAGAGCTGGCGATGCAGGTAAAGGTTTTGCGGTTGTTGCAACAGAAATTGGACAGCTGGCAATTCAGAGTAGTAACAGTGCAGAAGAAATCAAGAAGATAGTTGATAAGCTTCTTGCTGATGCTGAAGCTTCTGTAGAGGTCATGGAAAGGCTAAACACAAGCTTTGAACAGCAGTCTGAACAGCTTGATGATACAAAGACAAACATGCAGAGCATGGCTGACAATGTTGTTAATGTATCCGGAAGTGCTGACAATATCGCTGAGCATGTAGACAAACTATCTGTTGCGAAGGATAAGCTTGTTGAAATTATTTCTGATCTTTCTGCTATTTCAGAAGAAAATGCTGCATCATCAGAAGAGACAAATGCTTCAATGCAGGAGCTTAATGCTACATTCTCGGTTATAACTGAATCTGCATCAAAACTTCAGGAACTTGCTACCAATATGACTGAGACTATAAGTTACTTCAAAACTTGATACAGACGTACTTTTTAATGACGTAAAGAGGGGCTTTTAAGTCCCTCTTTATTATTGATAACAATTATAAAAAAGCTGTTAAATGTGGATGATTTTTTTGACATCTATTTAACATATCGGTATAATTATTATTGAGAATTAATTAACAAAGTTAAGTGTATTAAGATTTGAAATATAAAATATATTGGAGCAGAAAATGGCAGAAAAAGACATCTCACAGGCGGTTATCAGCAGATTGCCCCGTTATTTCAGATACCTTGGAGACTTAAAAGAGAAGGGCGTAGAGAGAATATCATCACAGGAACTTAGCGATATCATGAAGGTCACTGCCTCTCAGATCAGGCAGGATTTTAACAACTTTGGCGGATTCGGACAGCAGGGATATGGTTATAACGTAAATTATCTTTACGATGAAATCAGTAAAATACTTGGCATTGATAAGCAGCATAGCCTGGTAATAATCGGAGCAGGACACCTTGGCAAGGCAATCGCGGGCTACACAAATTTTACCCGCAGAGGTTTTGTCTTTAAGGGAGCTTTTGACTGCAATCCCGATCTTTATGGCACGAAGATAAGAGATGTTGAAGTGCGCCCTGTAGATGAAATGGAGCAATTTGTCAGAGACAACGGGATAGAAATTGCTGTTCTGACAATTCCTAAGGAGCAGGCTGTGCCAATGGCGAAGAAGCTTGTAAGCTGTGGAATCAAGGCGATTTGGAACTTTGCACATGTTGATCTGGATGTTCCTAACAATATTCAGGTAGAAAATGTACATTTATCTGACAGTTTGATGAAATTATCGTATAATATTAATAGGTATGAGAATGCTAATTCTTCATCCAAATAATGAAGAACAAACGGTAGGAACTGATGGCTAAAAAAGAAGACGATTACAGGTCTGCCCTTGAGGGCAAGAGTATACCGATTCTGACGCTGGATAATAAATGGCATCAACTCTTTACTCAGACAGAGATGACACCTGAAATAGAACAATTAGCTGATGAGCTTAACGCCCTTGTTGAAAGAGACGGTAAGCTTAGAAGTGAGAACAAGGATATCAAGAGACTCAAGAAGAAGCTTCTTGGTGAGATTGTTCCTCTGCGTGACAAGGCTACCAAAAGCCCTTCAGTAGCTATTGAGAAGGAAATCTCTGAGAGAACCCGTCTTATAAATGACTGTAACGAACGACTTTCGGGAAGAGAAGATGAACTCTTAGATCTTTCCAGACAGATTTATGATGTTGATTACAAGCTTATGCTCGAGACTATGAAGGTATGCTATGAAAGACTTCATGACAATACCGCAGAAATCAAAGGCCTTGATGAATGGATCAGCAAAGTCAGAATCGAACTTAAGAAGAACGTCATAAGACTGCAGGAAACCGAGATGGAGAACTATAATCTTTACTCGTATATGCATCAGATTTTTGGTCCTGAAGTAATTGAGATATTTGACGTCAAATATGATCCTGATAAACGACATCCTATCAGAAGACCACTTGGTGGCAATGATGGGGAATATGTAGAGTAATCTTTAATAGTATTTGAAAAATAGGCTGCCCTTTGGCGGCCTATAATCATAGATGGGGGAGAGTATGAAATACGCAGTAAACAGCACCGAGATGAAAAAATATGACAGAAATACTTCTGAGTATTACGGAATTTCCTCTGAGGTATTGATGGAACGGGCTTCTTTGAAGGTTGTAAGTCACATTTTGGACTGGACATGTAAAAGGGCTTCTGGCCGAAAATATAAAGCTCTCGTTCTATGTGGTGTTGGAAATAATGGGGGAGATGGAGCTTGCATAGCAAGGCTTCTTAAGCAGAACGGAATAATTCCATATGTTTGTGTTGTTGGAGATTATACAAAGTGCAGCGACCTTCTTCTTAAGCAACTTGATATTCTTAAAAAGTACGGTGTTTCAACGGACACTTTTTCCCATATAAGAGACAACAAAAGCCCTGCAGAATTCGATATTATAGTAGATGCATTGTTTGGTATCGGTCTTTCAAGACCTGTCACAGGTGATTTTGCTGAAGCAGTATCTTTTTGTAACAGATGCAAAGAAGAGAGACAATCAGACATGCTGGTTATATCTGTAGACATTGCATCCGGAATAAATGCTGATGACGGCAAAGTTTGTGAGAATGCTGTTAAAGCAGATGAAACAGTGACATTTAATTTCGCAAAGCTGGGGCATCTATTATATCCGGGATGTGAATATGCAGGTAAACTTTATATTGAGGATGTAGGTATAACAGAGGATAGCTTTTTGGGAGTACCTCCCTATGCATTTTACTATGATGATAATGTAAAAGAGCTTATTCCAGACAGGCGCAGGGATTCTAACAAAGGAACAAACGGTAAGGTTCTTGTTATTGCCGGATCCTGGAACATTAGCGGAGCCTGTGTTCTTGCATCAAAGGCCTGCCTTAGTGCCGGCGCCGGTATGATAAGAGTATTTACTGCATCCGCGAATAAGGATCTTGTTAACGCCGTAATACCTGAAGCAATGGTTGATGTTTATAGCAATGAAGCTGATATTAAATCAAAGCTTCAGCTACTTACTGATTGGTCTACAGCTGTAGTTTTAGGCCCCGGTATTGGAAAAGAAGAAACGGCATATGTATTGGTAAAAGAGATACTAAGTTCTTATGATAAAGACCTTGTACTTGACGCTGACGCACTAAATATAATTGCGGAGCATGAAGAACTTAAAAAGCTTGCTTCTGAATATTCAAGAAATGGCAAAAGACTCATTTTGACGCCCCATATTGGGGAATTTGCAAGGCTTTTCGGCTGTAGCATAAAAGAGAGCAAGGATAACATTCTTTTTTATCCTAAAAAGCTTGCAGATAGCATACACTGCACTGTAGTGTGCAAGGATGCAAGAACAATAGTTGCTGACAGCAATGAGAAAAGGGTGTATATAAATTTAAGCGGTAATGACGGTATGGCTACAGCCGGGAGCGGAGATGTGCTTGCGGGCATAATGGGGGCAATGCTAAGTCATAAGATGTCTGCATTTGAAACAGCCTGCGCTTCTGTATATCTTCATGGTTTGGCCGGAGATGAAGCTGCAGGAAAGTATGGAAAAAGCTTTATGAAGGCTTCCAGTATTATTGAGAGCCTTAAATATCTTATTGAATGAATCAAGGAGCAAATTACTGATATGTTGGAAGAATACTCAAGAGTATATGCCAAAATCGATCTTGAGGCGATCAAATATAACCTGCAGTCCATGAGGAACAATATTCCTGCAGGTACTAAGATGATGGCAGTTATTAAGACGGATGCTTATGGACATGGTGCTGTCAGAATCGGACAGATGCTTGAAAACATAGACTACATCTGGGGCTTTGCGACTGCAACAGCTGAGGAAGCATTTGAACTTAGAGATGCGGGCATCAAGAAACCAATTCTTGTCCTTGGATATACATTTCCTTATTCCTATGAGCGTATGCTTAGTGAAGGAATAAGGCCAACAGTCTTTAGACTTGATATGGCAAAAGAGCTTTCTGAATGCGGAAAAAGACTTATAGAGAGCGGTGTGTTTGGTGATGACAAGGAAATAGAATCACTCCCTGTTCATATAGCGGTTGATACAGGAATGTCAAGAATAGGAATAACACCTGATGACGACGGTATTTCTTTTGTTAAAGAGGTTTTAAAGCTCGACGGCATAAAGGCCGAGGGAATCTTTACTCATTTTGCAAGAGCTGATGAAGAGGATCTCACAAATGTAAAAGAGAGAGAAAAAGTCTTCGCGGGTTTTGTTTCAGAAGCTGAAGCTCAGACTGGATACAAATTCCCTATTAAGCATTGTGCGAACAGCGCCAGCATAATATCTGTTCCTGAGTCTTCGATGGATATGGTAAGGGCAGGCGTAACTATGTATGGTATGTGGCCTTCAGAAGAAGTCAGCAGGGATATTATTGACCTTAAGCCAACTATGGAGCTTATAAGTCACGTTGTTATGATTAAAGAAGTTCCGGCAGGTACCCCTGTTAGCTATGGTGGAACCTTTGTAACTGATAAGGCTACCAAGATTGCCACAATACCTGTTGGTTATGGAGACGGCTATCCAAGAAGTCTTTCTAATAAAGGCTACGTGCTTATTGATGGCAAACACGCAAATATCCTCGGCAGAGTTTGCATGGATCAGTTTATGGTAGACGTAACAGATATACCTGGTATCCGCGAGGGTGATGAAGTTGTCCTTCTTGGAAGAGACAAAACTTCAGGCGAGGAGATTACAGCTGAATTTCTTGGCGATTTGAGCGGAAGATTCAATTATGAGCTTACCTGCGACATAAATAAGAGAGTTCCAAGAGTATTCTGCTGATTTTTTAGTAATGGCTATAACTGGATAGTTTATAGTTTTCTAATTCGCAAAAACAGATTGTTATGTAATTAAACAGTGTGATATAATTCAATCGGTATCAGGGAGTAGCTTGCATGTGAAATAAATCTGTTTTGCATGTAACATATATTCGTCAACACAGGAAAATGGTGTTAATACACGCAATTTCTTCGGATTATGTTGTAAGAAGCGAGACTTTTACCACGATATTTTATTGTGGAAAAAGTGGCGCTTTTTTTCTGCAATTTTCTAAGGAGGAAATAAAATGATTTTAAATGTTGCGTTTTTACTGTTGGGATTTGTTGCTCTTATTAAAGGAGCGGATTGGTTTGTGGACGGAAGTGCTTCACTTGCCAAAGTTTTCAGAGTGCCAAGTCTTATAATTGGTCTTACCATTGTTGCGTTTGGAACAAGTGCTCCTGAGCTTGCAGTAAGTTCAACTGCAGCCCTTCAGGGATCAAATGAGATTGCGCTCAGTAACGTCGTTGGTTCCAATATGTTCAATCTTTTGGTAGTACTCGGTGCATGTGCACTTTTCTGCAAGGTTCCATGCGGTGATGATGTACTCAAAAGAGATTTCCCTTTTTCTATTAGCAATGCTCTTTTAGTTCTCGTTCTTGCTTCATCATCTGCTGTATTTGCCGGCAATATCTTTTCACATGATATGTCATCACAGGCAGGAGAAATTGGAAGAATTGAGGGAATCGTCCTTATTATTCTCTTTGTAATCTATATAATCAGACTTATCAAAGTTGCCAAAAACAATAAGACAGAGGAGAGTGACGAGGAGCTTAAGCCTGTTTGGAAATGCATCCTTCTTATTCTTGTAGGTATAGTTCTTATTGTTGCAGGTGGACAGGCTGTTGTAAATTCAGCTAAAGAAATCGCAAGATTTTTCGGAATGACTGAGACTTTGATCGGTCTTACAGTCGTAGCTCTTGGAACATCACTTCCTGAGCTTGTAACATCAGTAGTTGCTGCAAGAAAAAATGAAGTAGGACTTGCTGTAGGTAATGTTATTGGATCAAATATCTTTAATCTGATGCTTATTCTTGGAACATCAGCAGCTCTTCATCCTGTAACAGTTAATTTTGCTTCATTCTTTGACCTTATCATTTTGATCCTGATGAGTGTTGTGACTTATGTTTTCCTTCTCAGCAAAAAAGAGCTGAATCGTATGGAAGGTATTGTCATGATTCTCATATATGTGTGCCAGATTGTATTTGCGGTTGTTAGATAATTTTGGGAAGAAATATGTCGGAAATTGAATTCAGATCAAACAATTCAGATTTTGTCGAAAAGACGAATGGTGAAAAGACGGCGCTAATTGCCATGAGTGGTGGTGTTGATAGTTCTGTTGCGGCCTTTGAAATGGTCAAAAATGGATACAAGTGTATGGGCTGTACTATGCGTCTTTATGAAAATGACATGATAGGTGAGGATATACTTGGCACCTGCTGCAGTATCAATGACACAAATGATGCAAGGGCAGTATGTGACAGGATTGGTATACCTTACAATATCTATCATTATGAGGCTGAGTTTAAGGATAAGGTTATCGAACCCTTTGTATGCAGTTATGAGAGAGGTGAGACACCTAATCCCTGCATAAGGTGTAACAGGTATCTTAAGTTTGACAGTCTCTATAAGAAAGCTCAGGAAATGGGCTATGACTATATTGTCACAGGTCATTATGCTCGAATCCGCGAGAAGGATGGTCACTTTTATCTTTTAAAAGCTAAGGACCTCAATAAAGATCAGAGCTATGTACTTTATGATCTTACTGAAGAGCAGCTTTCACACACCGCATTTCCACTCGGTGAGTACACTAAGGATCAGGTACGCGAGATAGCTGATGAGAATGGATTTGTTACTTCTCATAAAAAAGAGAGCCAGGATATATGCTTTGTTCCTGATGGCGACTATGCAGGAATGATTGAAAGATACAGAGGCCATGGTTACGAGAAGGGCAAATTTGTTGACCTTGAGGGTAATATCTTAGGAACTCATGATGGGATCATAAATTACACAATAGGCCAGAGAAGAGGCCTTGGAATTCCCGCTGATAGAAGATTGTATGTCACAAGACTTAACGTAGATAAGAATGAAGTAATTCTTGCTGATAACGCTGACCTTTTTAAAACAGATCTTATTATCAGGGACTTCCACTGGATAACCGGCGATGTTCCTTCAGAGCCTGTAAGATGCAGTGCAAAAATAAGATACAGACATAAAGAACAGCCGGCGACACTCACAGTTTTAGATGACAATACAGCTAGACTATCATTTGATGAGCCTCAAAGAGCGATAACGGCAGGACAATCAGCAGTTCTTTATGATGGAGACATTGTATTAGGCGGTGGAATCATCGACCACGTTATAGTTTAATGTAGGGAGAAAGCAAGATATGATACAGAGGTCACTTATCAGCTTTAAAATTGCTGATAAGAGCCTCTTTTTCTTTCCTTTTAAGCTGTTTGATATGATATTCCCTGCTCATAGCTTCCTGCTTGGTCTCAAAAGTCTCAAAGTAGACAAGCTCTACAGGCCTTCTGGTTCTTGTATATTTTGATGCAATTCCCTTATTATGTGCCTGAAGTCTCTTTTCAAGATCATTCGTCCACCCGCAATACAAAGATCCATCAGAACACTTCAAAATATATGTATAATTCTTGTCTCTCATAATACCCTCAAAATCTATATATACAAAGACTAGCTTTAAATCATATTTATTACCAATTATATCAGACTAAAATGGGATAAACTAAGTAGATTACATCACAAAGCAACATGAGAGTAGATTCAAGGCATTTTGAATCAATAAACTAGTGAGAATCACATTTACCTTGAGCTTGAGAATGTGTAAGGGGGAGGTGAGGGAATATTTAAGTTTTCGAATCATTCGGACGAGGAGATATTTTTCGACAAAATAAAAAGAAGATTTGCCGACTGCTTTGAGCAACGTCGAAACGAGGCAAATCTTCTTTTATATTTTGTTAGAAAAATACGACGCAGACGAAGTGAGAAAACTTAAATATCCTCACATCCACCGTTTTTTCAAAATGACGTAGAACCTCTCTTCACTAACTCGCCGGAGAAGATGGTCTTCTGAGGCATTTCGTTTTGAGTAAGTGTTCCGATAAGTGTCTTAACAAGCTGAATACACATGTCCTGTAATCTGTTATCGATAGAAGATATATCAGGCTCTGAACAAAGCGTAAGGATAGAATTGTTGTATCCTATAATCTGAAGTTCCTCAGGAACCTTAATGTTGTTAGCTCTTGCAAAATTCATAGCACCAACTGCGAGGAAATCATCACTTGTAACAATTCCATCGAATTTGATGCCCTTTTTGTAGAGGCCATCAACGAAGTTTTTAACACCATCAATATCTTCATGACTTCCCTTAAAGCATTGCAAGTACTCTTTTCTAAGAGGAATATCATGTGTCAGCAGAGCATTCTGGAAACCTGCGAGCTTTTTAAGTCCACTGTATGAATTACTGTTGTAAAGATAAAGAATATCTTTAAGTCCTGCATCAAGCATTTTCTCAGTAGCATCCTGAGTTGCCTTGTAATCATCGCAAAGAGTGCAGTAGACATTTGAGCAATCAAAATCAGCATTAAGGAGCATGATCGGCACTGAAGCCGCTGCATCTTTTACATACTGATTGTCCTCAGCATTATTCATGATGAAATTAGAACCAACCATTACAACAGAATCAACATGCTGAGAGAGGAGAAGATTAAGTGAATCTTTTCTGGAATCCATCTCATAACCTGTACAGCAAAGGACTGAATGATATCCATTCTCACGCAGATTCTGCTCGATATAGTAAATAGCTTTGGCCAGATATAAATCTGAAGCGTCAGCACAAAGTATACCGATTGTCTTCATCGAGTTAAGACCAAGACCTCTTGCAAAAGCATTTGGTTTATAACCATACTGCTCGATGATATCCATGACCTTTTTACGGGTACGAGGCTTAACATTGGTGCTACCATTCAAAACTCTAGAAACTGTCGCAATAGATACTCCGGCCTTCTTGGAAATATCATATATGGTCATCTGATTACTCATAGATTATCTCGTTTCTAAAGGGAATTTGAAGTATCTGACTGCATTGTTGTAGGAAATGTCAGAAACTATCTCACCAAGAATATCGAGATCTTCTACAGGATACTCACCGTCTTCAACCATCTGTCCAAGGAAGTTGCAAAGGATTCTGCGGAAATACTCATGTCTTGTGTAAGAAGTAAAGCTTCTGGAATCTGTAAGCATTCCTACAAATCCTGAAAGATTACCTGACTCAGCTACTGACTGAAGCTGCTGTTCCATGCCAAGCTTTGTATCATTGAACCACCAAGCGCTTCCCTGCTGAATCTTAGCAACAGTAGGAGCTTCATTAAATGCGTTAAGAGTGGTATTAATGATCTTGTTGTCATTAGGATTAAGACTGTAAAGAATAGTCTTAGGAAGCATCTTCTTGCAGTGGAGAGCATTAAGGAAATCAGCAAGCTCTGCCATTGGATAATAAGCATCGATTGTATCGAAACCTGTATCAGGACCAAGCTTTTCGAACATTGGAGTATTGTTGTCACGCTTGCATCCGAAGTGAAGCTGCATTACCCAGTCGCGCTTTGCGATTTCTTCGCCTTCAAAGAGCATGAATGCTGTCTCATACTGGAGAGTCTCTTCCTTTGTAAGAGTTTCACCGGCAAGTCTCTTTGCAAAGATCGCCTCGATTTCTTCCTCAGTAGCAGGGCGGTACATAACATACTCTAAAGCATGATCTGTAACGTTACAGCCCTTTGAAGCAAAGTAATCAAGTCTTACTCTAAGAGCTTCCTTGAGTGTCTTGAAGGAATCAATCTTTACACCGCTTACTTCTGAAAGAGTATTGATGTAAGAAACAAATTCAGGCTTAGCAATATTCTTAGCCTTATCAGGTCTCCAAGCAGGAAGAACCTTTACGTCAAAAGAAGTATCTTCTTTAATCTTGTCGTGCCATTCAAGTGTATCAATAGGATCATCTGTTGTGCAGATGAGTGTTACATTTGACATTTTGATGAGCTTTCTAACACTCATATCAGGAGCCTGAAGAACCTTGTTGCAAAGATCGTAAACTTCCTCAGCAGTTTTCTCATTGAGGACGCCATCATAACCAAAGTACTTACGAAGCTCTAAGTGTGCCCAGTGATAAAGCGGATTGCCAACAGCCTTACCAAGACATTTTGCAAACATAAGGAACTTATCCTTATCAGATGCATCACCTGTCATATATTTCTCATCAAGGCCGAAAGCTCTCATAAGGCGCCATTTGTAATGGTCACCGCCGAGCCAAACCTGAGTGATTGTCTCAAAATGACGGTCTTCGGCTATTTCTCTTGGGCTGATGTGGCAATGATAGTCGAGAATAGGCATCTTCTCGGCATAGTTATGATAAAGAGTTTTAGCGGTTTCTGACTGCAATAAAAAATCTTCATCCATGAATTTCTTCATCCCTATTTAACCTCCCACATAATTTTAGTAGTATTTAGCAAGTGAAACTAAACCTACAATAGAAACACATTCTCTTACATAAATTTATAAAAAACATGATTTTTATGTAAGCATTTTCATAGAATTTTTCAAATTGATTATACAAGACAGTATGGGCAAATACAATAGAAAAATTTATTGACGTAAAAGATATGAAATAATATAGTTAAAATGTAATCGCTTACAATATGTAACAAGATGAAAGAAATAAGGGGTAGGTTATATGAGTAAATTTTTGCAGATTCATCCTGATGATAATGTTGTTGTATGCCTTGAGCAGATGGCAAAAGGAGATAAGATTTCTCTTTCAGACGGAAGAGAGATAGAGGCTCTTGAAGAGATTCCTGCAGGTCATAAGATTGCTATTAAGCCTGTGACAAACGGGGACAATATAATTAAATACGGATATGCAATCGGTCATGCTACCGAGGATATTGCAGTTGGAAGATGGGTTCACACTCATGATATCAAGACAAATCTCGAGGGAATTCTTGAGTACAAGTATGAGCCTGATAAAGCTGATATAGATAAGAAAATTTCTCAGATGGGAACAAAAAAGGGGACATTCAAAGGTTTTGTTCGCAAAAACGGAAAAGTTGGAATCAGAAATGAAGTCTGGATTCTTCCTACTGTTGGATGCGTCAATAATATTGCGACAGCTCTTGCAAAAGAAGCTAATTCCTATATTAAAGGAAGTGTCGATGAGGTTGTTGCCTTCACACACAACTATGGATGCTCACAGACTGGTGATGATCAGGAGCACACAAGAATTATTCTTTCTGATCTTGTAAATCATCCAAATGCAGGTGGAGTACTTGTTCTTGGCCTTGGATGTGAAAACAGTAATATTGATGTCCTTAAGCCATACATCGGTGAGGTTGATGAATCCAGAGTAAAATTCCTTGTTTGTCAGAAATCTGATGATGAGATGGAAGATGGAATTAACTTATTAAAAGAAATAATTGATGTAGTATCAGAAGATAAGAGAGAGGATGTTGATTGCTCCAAGCTTGTAATAGGACTTAAGTGCGGAGGAAGTGACGGCTTTTCCGGAATTACAGCAAATCCTCTCGTTGGAAGAATTTCTGATAAGATCATTGAGCATGGTGGAACATCAATACTTACAGAGGTTCCTGAAATGTTTGGAGCTGAGACAATCCTTATGAACAGATGTAAGGATGAGGCTACTTTTAATGATACTGTCGACATGATCAATGGGTTCAAGGACTACTTTACAAAGCAGGGCGAGCCAATATATGAGAATCCTTCACCGGGAAACAAGGCTGGCGGTATCACAACACTTGAGGATAAGTCACTTGGATGCACTCAGAAATCAGGAGATTATCCTGTAATGAACGTTATGAAGTATGGTGAGAAGACTGATACTACCGGATTAAATCTTCTTTGTGCACCGGGAAATGATCTTTGTGCTGCCACAGCTCTTGCAAGCGCAGGTGCTCAGATTGTTCTGTTTACAACAGGCAGAGGAACTCCTTTTGCATGTCCTGTACCGACAATGAAAATTGCAAGTAACAATACAATTGCTGATAAGAAGAGCAACTGGATCGACTTTAGAGCAGGACAGATTCTTGAAGGAAAGACTTTTGACGAACTTGCAGATGAGCTCTTTGATAAGATTCTTCGTACAGCTTCAGGTGAGAAGCTTAAGAGTGAAGAAGCAGGCTTCCATGATATGGCTATCTGGAAGAGGGGAGTAACTCTCTGATATCAGATTCTTGTGCTCTGCATCAAAACATATAGATATGCTAAATTATAATAGAAGTGAATAATTATATATAATTCGTAAGCGCTTGTATTACCGGGAACGATAATATAAGCGCTTACATTATATTGAAAAAATGTAGTGAATAATCAGAATGTAACAAAATGTAAGCAATTAATGATAGGCGAGTGCAAATATCTGGTTAAAATGAAAAATGCCAGTTGTGCAAAGTGCACATTTAAGAGTTTCAGAATTTGGTAATAATTTGTGCAAAAAACAGGTTCATTCATTATTTATTCAAAGTTTATTAAAATTTTTTATGTAAATTTTTACATGTAAGCACTTTCCAAAATGCAGTAAAAACGCCACTTTCAGAAAAAAATGAACAACTTTGTTACAAATTCAACAAAATTCATGCTTGCAATGGGTTTCAATACATGATAAAGTACGTACATAAGCAAGTGAAAACGCTTACATTTTTCAAACAACAAATCATTAAATATGGGAGGAAACAATTTAATGAAAAAGAAAGTTTTATCATTACTTCTGTCAACAGCAATGGTTGCTTCTCTTGCAGCTTGCGGATCAACATCTGCTGATACAACAGCTACAACAGATTCACAGACTGCTGACACAACAACAGCAACACAGACATCTGACGCAACTGCTACTGAGACAGCAGCTCCAGCAGCAGACGAGAACTTTGTTCTTGAGACTCTTAACATCGTAGTAGATGGTACTCTTACAGCAACTGTAGAGAGCGGTCAGGATGCTTTCATCGAGCAGTGGGAAGCAGCAGTTTCAGAGAAACTTGGACATCCAATCAAGCTTAACATCAACCAGCTTGATCACTCAGATTACTCAGGCACAGTATCACGTCTTCTTACAACAGGTGCTCCTGGTGATGCTGATTATCCAGATGCTCTTATCATGAGCGCTACAATGCTTAGACAGTATCAGACAACTGGTCTTCTTTGGGATATGGCTGATGCTTATGCAAACGCTGAGTTCCAGGCTCGTGTAACACTTCCTTCAGTTAACGAGAACATGAAGGACAGCCAGGGACACCTTTACGGATTTGCTCCTACATATGGTAACGGATGTGTTACTTATGTTAAGAAGTCATGGCTTGATGCAGTTGGTATGTCAATCGATGATATCAAGACATTTGATGATTACTATGCAATGCTCAAGGCTTTCGCTGAGAAAGAAGATGGCACATACGGTGTAATCGCAGCTGGTTACGGTAAGCTTGACGAGGCTCCATACATCAACTACATGCCAGAGTTCTGGCAGGGCGCTTATCCTTCATTCTATCAGAAGGATGGAGTTTGGGTTGATGGTTTCCAGGAGCAGGCTACTGTAGATGCTCTTGCAAGACTTGCTCAGGGTTATGCTGATGGCGT
>JAEEGL016375066.1_pt1 | contig 19110 bp, 13 predicted proteins | sample 9134231 | NCBI WGS metagenome assembly JAEEGL01 (sample SAMN16246548, study PRJNA631951) | gut metagenome | biome: gut microbiome; feature: rumen; material: fiber-attached | host: Bos | place: Iran: Karaj | collected 2018-10 | reverse complement strand
TGGGCCAGCTCGTTTACCAAAGCGTCAAGGTCTTCCCTCGACATTACAACCAGTTGGTTACCTAAGATCCTATTTTCAGATTGCATAATCACGTTTTTTTGAAGTGAAAGTTTTGTTTGTTATCTCTCATCCGCTTGGCACCTTATGCACGGATCCTTTTGCATTTCAGATTTAATGAAGTGTCGCGTCCGACAATCTTGTAACCTGAGGCACCGCCACGAAATCGAATGCAAAATTAGACTGCTGCAAGCTACAAGAAGAAAATCACATCAAAAACCAGCCATTTTTGCCCTCACATTTCAAAATTGGTTCTAACGAAGAGGGCAATTAGAACCAACATCTGAGAAAGAAACGCAATGTAATACTCATATGTTTTATTATCAAAATGGCTTCAAATTGGCAGAAAGAATTCAAAAAAGTGAGAAAAATTGCAATTAAGTGAATCTTATTGTTAATTGTAGTGGATTTCCGCATCTTATTTCAAGAAAAATGAGTACCTTTGTGACCATAAAAATATAATATGTATCATGGATAAAGACATCAACCGCATCAAAGTAGTTCTTGCAGAGAAAAAGAGGACGAATAAATGGTTGGCCGAACAACTTGGTTGTGCACCCACTACAGTTTCAAAGTGGTGTACCAATGCTTGCCAGCCTCCGATGGAAACTTTTATGAAAATTTCCCAGCTCTTAGAAGTCGGTCTTGACGAACTAGTTCGCTATGACGAAGTTCCAATTACTGTAAAACCAGTTCTTCCAAAAAGCTAACATATAAGACACAAACCGCAATATCCTATGATTTGAGACAATGTGCATATGAGACACAATAATATTGTTACAAATGGCTAACAACTCTATAAATATAGGCTGGAACAAATACGAAACAGCAATACTGATAGATGCCTTCCTTCGTGTTAAGGAAGGTCTTTTGCTGCGTAAAGATGCCATCACAGAAGTCTCAAAACGATTACGTGATAGAATGCTTAAGGTTGGCATGACCATAAGCGATACTTATCGAAATGAAAATGGGATTTCTATGCAGATGTCTGCTATCGGTTATGCCATGGGAGATGAATCAAAAGGGATTAGTCATGTAAGTAATGTGTTTAGGGAGATTGTAACACTGTACCAAGAGGAATATGAAAAATTTAGCCAATTATTGACGATTGCAAATGTTATGTATCCATTGTCTTCAAGAGAAGCTAAAGGCTTAGAGTCAAGAGATAGTGCTGATTTATTCCACAATGTACAAAAAGAATCGGAAGTTGGCATTGTTGCTGATGCACCAGCTAAATATACAAACAGCAAGATAAAACATATTCTTGAAACGCATTTCGCAAACGGTTATAGACTGGGTTCCCGTATTGAGACCAAGAAACTCCTCAAGTATTATCAAGAGGAATATGGATTTGAACTAAACATGGAGATGGGAGATATTGATGAAGATGTTAAGTCATGTGGAATTGTTCATGAGACACGAGTGTATCTTCCTTCTTTGATGTTACAAGAAGATGTAAAGCAGGAACTCATTACATTCATTGAATCTAGTTTCAACGATGGTAAGGATTGTATTTACTATAATGTGCTTTTTGATGTATTCCATGATTCATTCCTAGACAATCAAATATATGATGAGAAGATGCTCAAGGAGTATCTCTGCTACATAGGAGATAAAAAATGGTATTTTAGACCTACATACTTCAGTAATAAGTATAACGCTGACCCTAATATCCTTACAGATGTTATTGACTTTGTAAAGAATCAAGGGGTTGTGGTTTCTGAAAATGAAGTCGTTGATGGATTGTCGCATCTGCCAGAGCAAGCAGTACGACGTGCTTTCAATGAAAGAAGAACAGGTTTAATTAGTTGTGGTCGACAACATCGTTTTCACATAGACAATTTCGTAATATCAAGCGAAGAACTTACTATTGTCGAAGGAATTATAGAGAAGGCCATTAACCGCTACAAATATATCAGTTTCGGAGAACTGATAGAAGATATGCGTTCACAAGTTCCAACGATACTTGATAACAATTCTATCTTTACAGAGATAGGAACAAGGAAGGTGCTTGCTATAAAACTTGAGAACAAGTTCTCCTTTGTAAACAATCTCATAAGTAGCAGGCAGAATCCAATAAGTACAGAAGACGCTTATCGTGCCTTGGCTCAACGTGATAGTTTTTCCAATGAAGATGTCAACAAACTTGGATACGAATGCGATTCCCTTCCAAATGTCTACATTGACTTACTTCTTCGATATAGTGTTCGACTCAACGAGAATGAATATATTACGTCATCGAAAGTGTCGTTTGATGTGGGTAAAACGGACGAGGTTCTATCTCGCATAATCACAAAAGACTATATTGCAGTTAACGATGTAAAAACATTATCTGTACTTCCAGAATGTGGTTATCCTTGGACAACCTTCTTGTTGGAAAGCTATGTATTCAATCACAGCAAACTATTTGGATTGCTTCATGCTAAATACTTCAGTCAAACAATGAGTCTGGGTGGTATCATTAAGAAGGCATCATCGATAAACGATTTTGAAACATTGATAGCTCACGCCATAATAGACGACAAAATTCCCTTAAAAAGTGAGGATATAGTGAACTATATGTACGACAAAGGCTTTATCGCACAGCATCGTTTCAAAGATGCTCCAAAAATAATAGAAAAAGCAAGAATCATTAAGCAAAAGAAATAATTTATGTATTCATATACTTGGGACGAAGAGACAGGCGGATTGGTACTGAACAGCTCACCATTGCAGTTCAGCAAAGAGCCACGGCCTGTTTATAGTGAAGAGTTGGACATCCTTGGATTTGACAAATACTGGAATTATGGCAAAAGCGATACTGTTCCAATAATGTGGGCAGAAGCAAATAACTATATATATAGAGGAAAATTGGTTGCTCAATCTAAAGGTGGGACATTCTTTACAGCGCCAAAGATTATCGTTTTTGAGGACCCTGAGCCCAATAACGAGAAATTACGTTTTATCGATATCGAAGGAATGCTTTCAAAAAATCATAAAATTTTAGAAGGCTTGGTGGCTGATACGATTAAACGCGTTTATAATACATACATGGATTTTAGAGAGAAAGTTGACATCTTCCATGTCTCATTTAGTGGTGGCAAAGATAGTGAGGTGTCTTTGGATATTGTTCAAAGAGCCTTACCACATAATGAATTTGTTGTCGTATTTGGAGATACAGGAATGGAATTTCCAGATACGTATAATGCGGTACAAATTGCAAAACAAAAATGTGAAGAAAATGGTATCCGTTTTTATATAGCAAAGTCTCATCTAATGCCTGTAGATTCTTGGAAACTGTTTGGCCCGCCAACATCGACTATCAGATGGTGCTGTAGTGTACATAAAACAACCCCACAACTTCTTACTATTAGAAAAATTTTAGGCAAGACATCATTCACTGAGATGGCATTTGTGGGTGTAAGAGCCGACGAAAGTGTTCGCAGAAGCGGTTATGAATATATCTCTTATGGCACAAAGCACCGAGGCCAGTATAGCTGTAATCCAATCTTGTCGTGGAACTCTGCAGAGGTGTATTTGTATATATTTGCAAATAAACTACATCTCAATGAAGCTTATAAACGAGGTAATACTAGAGCAGGATGCTTGGTTTGTCCAATGTCTACAAATCGTAATGATTATCTCAACAATAGATGTTATAATAGCTCTACTCAGCCTCTTTTGGATATTATTCATGATTTGAATTCAACCGACAAAGGTCACGAGGAGCGTATAAAAAGCTATATTGAGAATAATGGCTGGAAAGCAAGAAAGAATGGACGTGATTTGAGTATTGCTCCAAAAGATTACACAGAATTAATCATCGGTAAGGATCTTGTCATCACATTTAAGAATCGGAACGACGATTGGATGCAATGGGTAAAAACTTTAGGTAGGGTTCTGCCAACAGATGATGGCAATGTATTAAAAATAGAAGATTCTGGTAAAGAGTATATCATAAGTGTAAAACATCAAGAAGAAGGTTATTGTCAAATTCGGGTTTCGAATGAATCAACGGCTTCAAATATTTTATTTCTAAAAAAGATACGTAAGATTTTTAGAAAGAGTCATTACTGCGTAAGATGCAGAGTATGTGAAGTTAATTGTAAGTATGGAAACCTCAAATTTGACACTAACGGAGGTGTTCGAATATCAGATAAATGTGTAAAATGTGGTCAGTGTCTTGATATTGACACTGGTTGCTATGTATATAAATCATTATGGCTTTCAAAAGGACTAGGTAATATGAACAAAAACAAATCATTGGACTGTTATGCTGCTCATGCGCCAAAAATAGAGTGGTTCCAGCAGTATGCAAAGCTCGGAGAGAGATTTAAAACAGATAATTCTTTAGGTAACAACCAGGTTCCTGCATTCAATCGTTTTTTGAGAGACGCTGGTGTTATCGATGGCGATGTAGAAACTGCATTAGGTGCTATGTTACGGAACGACATTGAAGATGAAAAGGTATGGGCTCTTATGCTTACTAATCTTTCATACACACCTGAAGTGGGATGGTATATTTCAAACTTTAATGCAAATGAAAACCATTCTCTAAGTTCAATTATCAATGAACTGAGCAATACTGATGGAGTTAGTGTAAGTGCACAGAAGTCGATTCCTGCCGCATTGAAACGTATTGCAGCACTGCCATTCATGAATGTTGGCTTTGGCTTTTGCGAAAAGTCAACAAAGGAAAATGGCGGGGCAGTATTCATTCGAACATCTTGGGCAATGCCAGATGAAAAAGTAATTCTTTATAGTTTATACAAATTTGCGGAAGCATGTGGGGGATTCTATCAATTTACATTAAATCGACTAATGGATCATGGTGTTGACAGTGACGGTATCAGCCCTAATCAGATTTTTGGAATAGATAAAGATTCCTTGACAAAAATACTCAAAGGACTTACAGCTAATTATCCTGACTACATTAATGTAAGTTTTACTCTTGACCTTGACAATATAACCCTAAAGGAGGACAAGTCTTCAAAGGATGTTCTCTCCCTTTTTTAAGATACAATTGACATGGATAAATATCGTCATTACTTCGACATAGACCCAGACTATTTTCCTGCGGTCAATGCAGATGTCATTAAAAAAAATCCAGACCTTTGGAAGAAGTTTTACCCACACGAGACATTTGTAAAGCTCCTTAAGCAAACGGTAGATGTCCTGACCAGAAAGCAAAAACTCAATATCTGGGTTGAAGGTGCTTATGGTACAGGTAAATCACATGCAGTTCTTACCTTGAAGCGTCTGCTCGATGCTAAAGAGCAAGATACTCGGGAGTACCTCACTCAATTCAAAATAGACACTGACCTTTGCAATAAGTTTATCGGAGCTAAAAACAAGGGTAAGGTAATAACAGTGCATCGCTATGGATCATCGTCTATCCATGGTGACAACGACTTGATTCTTGCAATTCAAGAAAGCGTTGAGCAGGCATTATCTGAAGCGGGCATTGTAAATGCTGGTTCTGATGCGTTAAAGACTGCCATTGTCAAATACCTATCTGACTCCGAGAACAAACAGATGTTTGAGATTCTCGTAAAGGGTAGTTATTCCGAACTGTTCGGGGGAGATAGTGTTGACGATATTATCAACAATTTGCAAACCTTCAAAGACCAATCTCTCCAGACTTTAATGGCAAAAATCTTCAAGGTTGCAAGCGAGAAACAGATTAGGGCATTTACTTTGGACGATAAAGGTCTGGTGGCTTGGCTAAGAGAGGTAATACATGAAAACAACTTATCATGCCTCGTATTTATTTGGGATGAGTTTACCGAGTATTTCAATAATAACACTCATCACCTGACAGGATTCCAGACACTCCTTGAATTAAGTGAAACAGAACCATTCTGTTTTATTGCTGTTACCCATAAGAGTGAAGCTCTGTTCGCTGATACAGATAGTGACAAGAGCAAAATTCTTGGAAGATTTATCCGTCCTACGTGTGAGATACAGTTACCTGAGAACATGGCTTTCAAGCTCATGGGCGAGGCCTTACACAAAGTGGACGATGATGTGGTACGCGAAGAATGGGACGAAATACAGTTGGATTTGTGTGACAGGACTATAGAGTCGCGCAAGATAGTGCAGAAGATGGCAGGAATTCAAGAAAGTGAACTTGCAGCCATTCTTCCTATTCATCCTTATGCAGCCTCACTGCTGAAACATATTGCCACTTCGTTTGAGTCAAATCAGCGTAGTATGTTTGACTTCATTAAGAATGATCGAGGCGAAGAGATTAAAGGATTTCAATGGTTTATAGATAATATAAGTCCTGAAGACGATAACCCTCTGCTGACTATAGATATGCTATGGGGATTCTTCTACGATATGGGTAAAGATAATCTTGCACATAATGTTCGCGTCGTCCTTGACTTTTTCCCAAGAATACAAAGCACAAAGAAGATTACAAGCGAAGAACAGCAAGTACTTAAGGCCGTACTCATGCTTCAGGCCATATCAATGGAATTGCACGATAGTGTCGAGCTGTTCTATGCCAACGAGAAAAATCTTTGTAATGCATTCGAGGGGTCTGTCTTGGAGAACAATCGTGCTGTAAGTTGTGCAGAGAAGTTGGTTCGAGATGGTATTCTGTATAAAAAACGTCTTCAAGGAGATAAATTCATTTATTCCGTCCTTACAGGCGAAATGGACTCTAACAAGATTGACGAGCAGAAGAAACAGTTTGAGTCGAAGACTACGTCAAGTCTCATTGTAGAGGGGAATCTCGGAGAATGCATTTTGTTGCCAAAGGCTTTAACTCTTAGATACGAGATTGATTATGCCGGTATTACCGACTTTGAACAGAAAGCAAAAAAAGCAATAGCAAATGCATCTTACAATGAGCGTAAGCTTTATGCTGTAGTAACTTTTGCCAAGGACAATAATGAAGCTGCTGTAATAAACAAGAAAATTAAGGAGATTCTGCAGAAATCACCTGATACGAACGTAATTTTCATCGATACAAGTAAAACTGTATTAGGAGAAGAACAATTCAAGGAATGGGTTGAGCATAAAGCCACCTCTTCTTATTATGTAGGAAAAGATAATAGTCAATGCCAGCAGTATGCTCAATATGCAAGTGCTATATTGAATAAATGGAAGCAGAGAATTGCTGATGGTCAATTCTTTGTTTATACAACTCAAGCCCCCAATGGAGAGTCTAAGGCTAATGCAGACATTTTGATAGATGCTTTAATGGAGGAAGACCGCAAAATCTTCCGTTTTGGTCTTGAACATAATAAAGTTCATGATCCGATGTGGACTGCCACCATGCTGAAGATAGGTGCCGAATGTGGAGTACTCCAGAAGACAAAGAGTGCATATACAAATCAGAAGAAGTTAGAGAAAGCGTTCGATGGCGCATGGGAAGTAGAAGAATATTGGAAAAAATCTCCCGCTCTCCCTATCTCCCGTGTCAAAACGAGTGTGAATGATTTAGTTGAACAGACGATGGAAAGCGAAGGTCGAATTTCTATCCAGAAAATATATGACCATTTGAAGGATTCTCCATTCGGTTTCATGCCCTGCAATTATACGGCCTTTGCTATCGGCTTCCTTCTGAAGGAATATATCTTAGACGGTAAATACACCTGGAGTGATGGTGTTTCAAGTGATGAGTTGACCTTAGAAAAGTTCAAGGAAATGGTTGACGAGGTGATAAAGCTTGATAACACACCCAACCCCCGTTATCGTGACAAATATATTGTCACGCTGACTCCTGAAGAAAAGAGTTTTATAGAGACAACAGCCACTGCGTTTAATGTATCAAAGAGTCTGTGTTCTTCATTAGAACAAACTCGGGAACGTATACGTTCAAGAATGAAGGAATTTGGCTTCCCGATATGGAGTCTAATAAATATCCTTGATGATGAGAATCTTTCGAGTGACCCTGAAGCCATAAAGGAAGTCATCAACCTCTATTGTGGTATTGCAAACAATGCCAAGGACTCTGGCAAATCAGAGAATGATATAGCCATTGAGATAGGTAAGATCTGTATCAATGAGCCAAAAATTGCTGATGACCTAAAGAAACTACTGTCTAAAGACAAATGTACTGAGGGCATGAAAGCATATTTGTCCGACTACAAGAATGGCGTTCTAGTTGACTTGGCTAATGAAGTTCAGGATGGAGGCATGTATATAAACGCTGTTCGTGCAAAGTTTGATGCAGATGCTGCAAATTGGGTGTGGAAACAAGAAACCGTTGATCAAAAAATAGACGAAGTAATTTGTGAATACCAGATTGTACTTGAAACCAGCAAGGTACTAACTAGTTGCAAGTCTTATGACGAAGCTTTACGTGCCTGGAGTGACAAGTGTAATAACATGCGCTTAAGCTATCAGTCCATTAAAAATGAGGTTGCTGATGCTGATACCCTATTGTCAAAGCTTTATGTTTTGCGAAAAGAAGGCAGAATAGAAGAATCACAAAAGTCAGATTTTCTTGCAAATATCAAAGATTATGGCAGCAATTTCAAAGACCTATACAACAATCAAAAGGATATGTTTGTAAAGGTCGCTGCATTCTATCTGGATGAACTAAGTGAAGGCGACAAGGAGACAGTCTTCAAGAAAGTCTCTGCTGGTTGCTTCACCTTGGACAAATCATCATATATGCATAATGTAGAACTCATTGTTGCTGAATACAAGAAACAATTGGGTTCACAAAAGCTCAAAGCATATTGGAAAGAAAAGACTGGTACAGAAAGCCCTTATCAATGGTCTAACAAGTATCAGATGCCGATTCTTATTATGATACCAGAAGCTGAATGGTCTGATTGTAAGAAAATATTTGGTATCATCGGCTCAAAAAATCCAGATGCTAATTCCATCGAAACAGCCCAAATATACCTAGATAAATTCAAACTATGGGATGACCTTAATGATGAATCAAAACGTAACGCAGCTTTTGTTAAGTACATTATTGCAGATAAGTCTCTCATGTTGAAGGATATCAATGAGGTCAAGACACAACTGACTGCACATATAACAGGTGCCCCATATGACTGGTACAGTAATCCTCAGGTAAGGTCTTACCTTGAAAAACTTGCTCAGGCTCGTTATAGCTCAGGAGGCTTCAACGAAGCATTTGCAAAGATTGACTCTATGCCAGCAGACAAGGTCAAACAATACCTCAAAGAACTCATTAAGAACAACATGACTGTTGGTATTGAAATCATAAAAGACAAATAACGTTCGATTATGGATTTTTGTAAAGCATGTAATAAAATAGCCAAATACTTGGAATCAGCTTCATCGACGCCTATTATCGTAGATGTGGCTGATATACTAGGTTTGGAAATGCTACAAGATAAGTTTAAGATAGGGGCTAATGAATTCTATCTTTCTTCCTTATTTTGTGGCGGAGATCGGCTGCCACAGATAGATAAGTTACTGCACGAAATGCAGACAAGAAAGAAACACACCTTTCTTTTGCATTTGTCATCATTCATGAAGATTGAAGGAGAAGAGTTTCTTAAATCCAAGCTTCGTTCAATACTTGATATGAGTATTGAGGGTAAACTTGTCGTTGTGACCTATAAATGTGCAGATTATCTCAAATTTTCTGACCCCCGTATAGAGGCTTCAAATAAGATAATTAAGATCGATTCATTACTTGAAAGTGAATACAAATTACCCACATTATTTTTTGTTTCTAAGGAATTTAAAACAAAAATAGATGCAGTTGTGGAAGGTCTTAACAGCTTTGCAAGCTATGTTGAAACCTCTGAAACTGATACGGTATACATTGTTACTAACAAGCAAAAATCAGACTTCCCCAACTCTCTCTATCCAATCATTCAAAATTCGTCGTCTTTTGATATTTTATCAAAGACTAACCCTGAGTTGCTTTCATTGGGGACTGATGCTGGTACTGAAGAACAATGGAACTGGCTTGCTAAGGAACTAGAAAAATATGATAATTGGACCGACTGTATAATCAAGAAGTTTGGCTCCCTATCATCTCTGGCTCATAACATTGGAAATATAGAAGGGAACGCGCCCAATGAACAATGGTGTTACTACCTGGCTATGAAGTGTTTTGGCATCCAAGGCAATGAATATTTGGCTAAAGTTGTCAATAAATCTAGTAATATAAGAGAATTCTGGGATTACCTATATTCATTAATCTTAGATTTTAATTGCAGCAAGAAAACATATCCTTCCCTGTACAAAGAGAGAAAAGAAATTCTCTCCAAACTCAACGCACCTATAACAGTACGTTCAACATTTTGCAAACAGGTCCTTTCAAAGGAAGAGAAGGCTATTTTTTATTTGACAGACACTTCAATACAGGAAAAAGAGTTAATAATAAGTCTTATAAATGATTTTAAATACGAAAAAAGTTCTTTGACATCTATTTTGTCATTAGTCTATCCTGCTTTAAGTAGCTATTTGCAAGCATATGATTACGGACACAATGAGTTGACCGAATACTTCAATGAATATAAGTATTGCAAGGTTACCAACAAAATTACGGATGAACAGCGGAAGTTTGTTAATCAATATGCCACAAATCGTATATACTATTCGTTGCTAGACCGTCGATCTTCAATTGTATCGAAAAAGAACAAAGAACAATCAAAGCTATACTTCGTTGATGCACTTGGCGTAGAATTCCTTAACTACATTAGGGAATCATGTTATGCAAAGAATATGTCATTTGATGTAGATTTAGCTTACTGCGAATTACCTTCAATCACCTGTATGAACAAAGAATTTATTACAGATTTCAAAAATCATGTTGACGTAAAAGACTTAGATAGTCTTAAGCATGAAGGAAATGGCAATTACAACTATGAGCAGACCAAACTTCCCATCCACCTCATTGAAGAAATGAATATTCTAGATAAAGTGTTGGATAATGCCGAGAAAGACCTACATGATGGGGCTGAGTGCATTTATCTGATTTCAGACCATGGCGCAAGTCGTTTGGCAGTAATAAATGAATCTGAAAACAAATGGGAAGTAAAAGAAAAAGGCCAACATTCTGGTAGATGTTGCCCAAAGTCAGATCTCGATGAAAAGCCTGATTTCGCAGCAGAAGATAATGGATTCTGGTGCATTGCCAATTACGACAGATTCAAAGGTGGACGGAAGGCCAATGTTGAAGTCCATGGAGGCGCAACACTGGAAGAAGTGATTGTACCAATCATTGAGATTCGTAAAGCCGGTGATAAACCGAAGTGTGAAATATGCAAAGATTATCGGACTATTATTGTTAGCTTTAAGATAAAAGCCAAAATACAGATATTCATAGCTAAACAAATAGATAAAGCCAAAGTACTGTGTAATGGCAAATACTACGATGCGATTCCATCTGATACTAAATACATATATAACGTAGATATGCCAGATGTGAAACGCGGTAAACATACCGTTGATGTATATATTAGTAATACTCGCATAGCGGAAGGACTAGTGTTTGAGGCAAAAAGTGCGGGTGCCACTGAAAATAGATATTTCTAAAAAGACATGATTATTATGCAAAATAAATTACGAGATTGTTTTGAAGACATGGTTGTCTATAAGGACTTGAAGGAAAGTAATTTCTTCAAGGGGCTCAAATTACCATCTTTTCTTCGCGACTGGTTACTAAAGATGTTTGAAGACGAAGAAGGCAAGTTTGACGTAGAAGAGATAACGGAATTTGTACGTTCGTATATTCCATCCAAAACAGATTGGACAGGAATTAAGAATAGAATTGTCATGGAGGGTGAACGAGTCAAGGTGCTTGCCAGAATATCTGTTGACATTAATATTCAAAATCAGGAAGTGACCTTCTCATTACCAGACTTCGGCCTTACAAACAAGGAAACCATTATTGAATCCCATATATGGGAGGATTGCAAGGAAGAACTTGTTAAAGCTAAAGAAACATGGGGCGTGGTGGAGTTGGGATATAAATATCCTGAAGGAAAAATTAAAGGTAAAATAAAACTCGTTAGCTTTAAGAATTTCTGTCCATACTCCATTGATCTTGATTTCTACAAAGATGTTCGTCAGGAGTTTGATATTCACGAATGGATTGATGTTATTCTTGGTGCTATTGACTATAATGCTGAAGGCTATTCAGATGAACATACCAAACTCGCTATGCTAACACGCCTCTTGCCTTTTGTTGAAAAGCGTTTGAACCTTATAGAGCTCGCTCCTAAGGGAACAGGAAAATCTTATCTTTTTGGTGGAGTTAGCCGATATGGTTACCTTTCTGCAGGAAAAATGACTCGCGCAAAACTCTTCTATGACTTAGGCCGCAGAGAGGATGGCCTCGTCTTTTTCCATGATTACATCGCTTTTGATGAAATTCAAAAGGTGGAGTTTGATAATCCAAATGAGATGACGCAAACTCTTCAGGGGTATATGGAGCAAGGTACAGTCAAGATAGGAGATAAAAATGATGTTGCAGAAGCAGGCTTCGTAATGCTAGGAAATATCGATGAGGAGAAAATGGATGAGTTCCAAAATATGTTCGATAGTCTTCCTACTATATTCAAAACTAGTGCGCTCGTGGATCGTATTCATGGTTTCATCAAAGGATGGGATATTCCACGGATGAATGAAGGGCTAAAAATACAAGGATGGGCTCTCAATTCAGAATACTTCTGTACTATCATGCATATGTTAAGAGATGATGCTTCATATCGTGCTATAGTAGATAGGATTGTTGATTATCCAAATGATGCTGATACACGAAATACTGAGGCTGTTAAACGAATTGCTACTGCATATCTTAAGCTTCTTTTCCCCAATGTTCGTAGTATCGAAGACATTAATGTCCGTGAGTTCCAACACTATTGTTTACGCCCGGCAGTAGCAATGAGAGGTATTATTTTGCGTCAACTTGGCATTCTTGATACTCAATTCCGAGGAAAAGACATGCCTCAATTTTCTGTTAAGGATATAAGCAATGAGTAAAATAAATTGTATCGCCTGTAACAAACAAGATTTAGATAAAGACACTATAGGTATCAACAAGAAGTTGTTGGGTGAAGATATTCCTACATACTATTGTCTGGATTGCTTAGCCGACTATCTAGGATGCGAAGTGCAAGACATTCTTGACAAAATAGAAGAGTTCAAAGAAGAAGGGTGTAAATTATTTGCATAATAATGGCAAAAAAGATTATATATGCTGATAATGCAGCCACAACTCAGATGAGCCAAGCTGCTATGGATTCTATGATTCGTTATTTATCTACGGATTATAGTAATGCATCTCAACCTTACTCATTTTCAAGGTATTCTAAGAAAGCACTAAGAGGAGCTCGTGAAACAATAGCAGATTGCATCGGCGCTAAACCAGACGAAATATATTTTACATCTGGCGGTAGCGAAAGTGACAATTGGGTCATTAAGAATGCATGGCTAAATGGCCAAAACATCTTAACTGCAGAAATAGAACACCATGCGATATTAAATGCTTGCCAATTTGTGGCTAGGCAGAACGGTAAAGTTAGTTATCTACCGGTGTTTGCTAATGGCATCATATGTCCTGACGAGATAAAAAAGAGATTATCTCAAGATAGTTTAATATCAATAATGATGGCAAACAATGAGATAGGCACTATAGAGCCAATCAGGCAATATGGTCTGATGGCAAGAGAAATGTCTGCGACGATTCATACCGATGCTGTACAAGCTATGGGACATATAGACATCAATGTAAAAGAATTGGACATTGATTTGCTTTCTGCATCTGGCCATAAATTCAATGGTCCAAAAGGTATTGGATTTTTGTATGTTCGCCAAGGAACGAAAATACAGTCCTTGATCAATGGCGGAACACAAGAGTTCGGATTACGTGCGGGAACAGAGAATGTTGCTGCAATAGTGGCTATGGCTGTTGCACTGCGTGAAAATATCGAAGAAATGGAAGATAACCAACGTCATCTACATAACTTAGAAGAAAATCTTGTTGATAAATTAAGGAAATCTTCTGTGTCCGTGGTAAGAAATGGGACAAACCAATTACCTGGTTTAATGAGCCTTTCTTTCGAAAATTTGGATGGAGAGACTCTCCTTCATCGTCTTGACTTACTAGGCATCTGTGTTTCCACTGGTTCCGCTTGCGACAGCAAGAATACTCAAGTATCACATGTACTCAAAGCAATCAATCTGCCACTAGAGTATGCAAAAGGTACAATAAGAGTATCGTTTGGAAAATATAATACCATGGAAGATTCGAATGCAATTGCTGAAGCTTTAATAAAAATAGCAAGATAGTTATGGCAACATTAGGTGAACTATACACATCCTTTGACAGGCTCAAAAGCTTAGGTTTGGATACAACAGAAATAGAACTTCAAATTCGTAGTAAGGAACAAGAAGTTTTGAAAAAAGAGATTATACCATCAATCCAAGAAGTTGTAGATGTGCTATGTAGCCAGTTAAGAACAGACGTGGAGTTCACCATAAAGCATAATATCAATAATTCTTCTAGTATCAAGTTAGAAGTTCCGCATATAGTACTAACAAAAGATTCACACCGAAAACTATCTGATGCATCCCCTTTAACCACCGTAAAATTTTATGTAAAAAATCAAAGGGGGGCTTTTGGTATAGGTATATATGATTCTGTCACAAATACATTCAAACTACTGGCAGGAAGTAAGATAAATGGACAGACCTCGAATAGTTTCAACCGAAAAGATGCATATAGAGACATTACATCTAATTATTGCCAACTAATAGATGGTATTTATCTTCTCAAAAAAGATTACTCATTTGCTTCTCCAAGTACAGCGTCCTCTGTAGTTTTAGGAAGATCATCCAACGGATGGACCGATTGGAAGAATGAATTAGGTGTTTCTTTAAGCGATGTATATAGAAAAAGGGAATCAACAAGATTATAATTTATTTGTACTAATTATGACACGCTCGGAAATAATTACAGAACTTAGCAAGATTCATCTTTGCGTAGCCAATATCACTTATACATATGATATAGGCTTGGTTTTTGATGTGCTAACTTCTGACGGTGCTGCATCAGAACAGGGTTACAATTATAGTCAATGGCCATGTTTTAAGTATTCTATTACAGATGACTTCAAAAATATTATAAGGCGAATAAAGAATGATGAGATAATTGATGATAATGAGCTGCTAAATAACAGTATTATTAAGGAGATATGCACAATTCACGGATACAATGATTCGTTTGTAGTATGTGATGAAACGCTCGTAGCATGTATAAAAGCCATTAGAGGAGAGATAAAAGCCATTGACGACACTCTGGTTTCATTTTATGCATATGTCAGTTTAGAAAACTGGAATGTTAAGGTTAAATTTTTCTCGACATACAAAGGTATTACATTGTTTTTTAAGAATGAATGTTGCCATCTTGATTTTACATGTTGGAATGAGATGAGCAATGAAGAGCTTGAAGAATGGTATAATGTCGCTGAAGAGAATGGTTTTGAAGGGGTGCCCTATATGGAGATAGACGATAATTATTGACCGAAAGTGATATGGAAATAAAGCAACAGATAATATGTTATACAATATATGAGCAAGATAAGACCAAAAGAATGTCAGAACGTTGAGTTCAAGCGTATCTGGAAAGACGAATACCTGAAATGGATTTGCGGCTTCGCGAATGCGCAAGGTGCCGTCATGTATTTCGGCGTGGACGATGACCATGAGGTATATGGCCTGAAAGATAGTAAGCGACTGTTGGAAGATATTCCCAATAAGATAGTCAACTACATGGGATTGGTGGTTGATGTTAACCTCTATGAACAAGATGGTTTGGACTACATTGAGATGGTCATTGAGCCAAGCAATGTTGCCATTAGCTATAAGGGCAAGTACTACTACCGCAGCGGTAGCACCATGCAGGAACTTAATGGTGTAGCCTTGCAGCAGTTCCTTTTGAAGAAAATGGGGCGTTCTTGGGATGATATCACTAACGATCGCGCCACGTTGGAAGATATCGACCGCAAAGCCATAGATTATTTCTTGAAAAAAGGCATAGAGGCACAGCGTATTCCAGAGAGTGAGCGAGACGCTTCTACGAAAGACGTGCTTGAAAGTCTTGGATTGCTCGATGACAACGGCAATTTGAAGAATGCTGCTATCCTCTTGTTTGGCAAGAGACCTCAGAAGTTCTTTCCAAGCGTGGTGTTCAAGATTGGTAGGTTTGGTAAGGACGAAGCTGACCTGATGTTTCAAGATGTCATTGAGGGCAACATCATTCAGATGGCAGACCATGTGATGGAGGCTTTGCAAGCCAAATACCTTGTGTCACCAGTGCGCTTTGAGGGAATGCAGCGTTATGAGACACTGGAGATTCCCAAGGAGGCCATGCGCGAGATACTATATAATGCCATCGCTCATAAAGACTATACGGGGCCAGACATTCAAATGCACGTATATAATGACCATATCGAAATCTGGAACGAGGGGGAATTGCCAGGTGGATATGACGAGACTGTACTGTATGGCAAACATTCCTCTAAGCCAAGAAACAGAAACATCGCCAGTACCATGTTCAAGGCTGGCTTCATTGACACATGGGGACGTGGCTTTATAAAAATCCGTGAGGGATTCGAAAAGGTAGGTATGCCCATGCCCAAGGTTGTAAATTTCTGTGGAGGTGTACAAGTGACTATTGAGCGGACGAAGTTTATGCAGATGACGGATGTCGGAGGTAATGTCGGAGGTAATGTCGGAGGTCGAAATGCAACCAAACTCACTGAAAGACAAGAGAAAATTCGTAATTTAATAAAAGATAATTCTCATATGTCGGCCAATGAGATGTCGGAGGTCTTGTCGGTGACGCAGAGGACTGTTGAGCGCGATCTTGCCGCTATGCAGAAGAACGGAGTTATTATCCGCGAGGGAAATGTCAAGTCTGGACGCTGGGTTGTAATAAAAGGATAATTGAGAGTTTCATCAGAAAGCCCTTGAAGGCATGCCTAACACGATAACTCATCAAAACTATGAGATATGGGACTATCTTATTGTGACAGAAACTTTGGATTCGTTGAAGTTCCAGAATGACGGTAGCTTTTTACGATGTCGCTTGAAAAACCATAAAATGAGAGTGTAGATATGTAACTAATAGTTCCTTCGCCTAAATGGATTGTTCCAGAATGTGAATTCTTGGGGTATGTCATAACATGAAGTAAACGATGTCCTATGTTGTTTAGTGTCTAATTCAGGATAGATAAGGGTTTGCTTATCATTTTCTGTCAGTAACTCATCATCGTACTCAATGAAAGGATCAAGCCATTTAATTTTACTCTTAAGCCAATGTAGTTTTTCTTTGTCTTCATCATTTATGGTTTCTTTCTCATTGAGGAAAGATTCATATTTTTCCACATAGGCTCTTAAGATATTAGCCCACGAATAGCATTCCGCAGAAATAAATGCAGCTTTCAATTGCTTCCTTTCTTTTTCTCGTTTTTCTTCTATTTCTCTTTTCTTTTGCTCTTCAAGTTCTCTTCTTTTTCGTTCATCTTCCTGTTGCCTTCTCAAAGTTTCCAGCTTTTCTCTATCTTCTTTTATGGAGATAGCTTCGATTTCTATTTTTGCAATAATATTGATGATTCTCTCTTCCATCTTAATAGAAGGGGTGTCTTCAATATATATTGGAGTATCATGGAATAGTCTTTTTCGTGGTATTACGAATTTAAGCCTTCCAGAGGGAACTGTTATATATTTTGAATAATTGGTTTCTGTATTCGGGATTTGTTTGGTCTTCTCATATAATTGTATAGGTATTTCTTCTTCATTAACAATGACAACTGTATTGTTAATATCTTTTGCTACAATTTGGTGGCCACGAAGTTCCAATACTCGTATTATCGTTGAAAAGATTCTTAATGCACGATCTAAGTTTTCAGGTTCTACATGGATATTTAGAGGTGATTGTATCTTACTCTTATATGGATTCCTATATAAATACTTTGCTTTAGAATCATCTCTATAGTATTCTTTTGTATCAATAATAAGTGGATTTTTAGCGTATAATACCTCTGGAACGACAAATACCGCCTGATCCATCTTTTTCAATTCATATAAAATCTTTTCACGTGGGTCTTGCGGTTCCTCCATGATATTGACTACTTCTTGTTTTGGCTCATCAGAATTAGATGGTGTTCCCGCAGATTCTTCATTTGGGGGTATTTCTTTCTCCTTAGCTATTTCCTTCTGGGCTTTTTCAATTACTTTTTTCTTCTTGGGCTTCTGAAACGAATCCAAAGTGGGAACCTCTTTATCTTCAAACGCCGGAAGAGGCGGTATATCTACTGGTTTGCCAAACTGAAGTTTTGACCAATAACCACTTGATGGCGTTGGAATATTCAATTGGTGACAAAACTTCCTCAGAATTGGAGCAGGAACACCCATCTTCTCTGCAACTTTAGTTACAGGCTCTTTCCAAATCATTTTGTATAATTCTTCTCTTGTTATTTCCATCTTTTTTCTATCAGAATAGTCGTTTTTTCTTATTATATTCTTCACTCCAAGTTTTCACTCTTGATTCCTCAACCCATTTCACAAGCTCGTCTTCAAAGAAGTATATTTTCCTGCCTTTGTCATAATGAGGTATTTCTCTGGCACGAACCATTTTCTTGATTACATTTCTTGTTTGTCCCAGTATTTCTGCTGCTCTCTCTTCATCTATCGGTCGATGTTTGTCAACTCCGAGACCTAACTGAGATTCTATATGTTCTAAAACGGATCTCATCTCCGCAATCTCATTGATTAGATAATTAACAGCTTTAGGAACATTCTGAAGAGTCAGTTCCTCTTTTTCTGTGCTTTCTTCCTTCTTCTTTTCCATATCAAATAGAGATATAATTAGTACTACAAACAGATATCCTTTATTAAGGCGTCTTTATATCTATAGGAGTGTATTCTGCAAACGAGTTTAACAGAAAGAACTTGTACTCAGAATGTTACCAAAGACAAGCGATTATAATTTGCGTCACCCCATTTAATAAATGAGGTGGCGCTAGGCAATAATGATATCTATGCATTAATGATGTTTCCTTTGCTTGTTAGCAAGAAGGCCCTGCGACAATCCAAGCAAGCATATTGCTCTGTGATGAC
>JAEEGL015465841.1_pt1 | contig 19110 bp, 23 predicted proteins | sample 9134231 | NCBI WGS metagenome assembly JAEEGL01 (sample SAMN16246548, study PRJNA631951) | gut metagenome | biome: gut microbiome; feature: rumen; material: fiber-attached | host: Bos | place: Iran: Karaj | collected 2018-10 | reverse complement strand
TTCTGCCGTCAAACTCGCCACAATCAAACCTGCAAAAATCCACTGCAAATACTCTTCACAAAAAGCGTGATTATAGACATTCAAAAAGGCATATAATGGCACAAAACAAGCCGTCAAACACGCTTCAAACGTCAAAATTTTGGAAGAATGCATCAATTTATGAAATTCGCGAACGCCCAAAATGGCAATAATGCCTATCACCAAACCAAAATAAAGAGGGTCTAATAGCACAGATGCTATAATAACCCCCGCATAAATTGTAGCAAAAACCGTCCTGATTGCTAATTCTCTCATTTTTTCCTATAACTTGCTGGAATATCCTGCACCAACCTCACAGCACATCCTCTACTGCGTGGCACTTGCGTAGTGGTAACAATACCTGCCGTAGAAAAATTAGTCGTGTAGCCATTGGCATGGTCAGCACTAACTGCCGACCAATAAAAAGCCGCTGTACCCGTATTAGAAAGCGTCTCACCTTCACGATAACCTGCACAAGGCAAGAAAACGCAACCTGCCGAATCCATCTTACTCCAAACAGAATAATTGATGTCATTGGTCGTAAAAGAATTGTTGATTCCGTAGGTAAAAGGTGGTGTGGTTGTTTCCAAATGGAGTGAATCCACAAAAAAACTATCAGGGAACAGGATCAAACCTGGACAACTACGGCCCGTATTATTAGCATCATAATGGATGGTTGCATAGGTATACGATTCCTCTGTTCCTTCTTCAACATAGCGTCTGTTGGTTATTACGTAATTCCATTCATCATGCGTAAGCGTACGCCACACTTGACGTGCATACATCGTGGAATCTAATTTTCTGTTGTAAAAATCGTAGGAAAATTCGCGAATAAAATTATAATTTCCCCAATCATAACGAGCTCGAACCCCAGAATTTGTATCTATACTCACCTGTTGATCCTGCGCTGCACCCGTAGGACCATACCCATAATAATTATTTTGGCTTATGTCAGTTTTTCTTGTTGTATCATAAGGGTGAAAATACTTATTCGCTTTATCTGCATTATCATGGAAACCACTCGTTCCCCAACCAAACAAATCAATCCAACCATCATACGTTGCAGCCGCTTGTGTGTTGGAAGATTTTTGACCAGAACTCGATAAAATGGCATTGTCAGCATCATCTACATACTCCCATTGATTTGCAGCAAAACGGAACAATTTCAAGGAAGGATTATATTGTAAATTACCGCCAGCAAAAGCCACTTTCCCACCATCATCATTCACAGAAAACCAATAATAATAACGTTTCCAAATATGAAAGCGGACAAATATCTGATAAGGATCCTCGCAAGTTTCATCGCTATTATAAGCCCATTGCCCAAAAGCAAAATCATTCGCTAAAAACAATGCAAACAATAAAAATAATAAATGCTTTTTCATAATCCTAAATTATTATTTTATAACATCTTGTACTAATCGAACAGGATACCGATAACACCTGTAGCCATTACCTTCCACAGCCACACCATTGAATAAATATGCTACAGAAGCACTATATGCCGTACAACTCCAATATTTACAAGTTTCATTCACCGACTCGATGTGATTATTTTGGGTATCATAATATCCTGCTGCTGGCAGAAATACACAGCCTACTGAATCTAATTTGTGCCACACATCATATCGTAACGGGAAGGCACTCTCTTCTCCATATCTAATATCGTCATCGGTTAAACCTAAATCTGAACCATTAAAATCATCGGGCATCAGGATTACGCCAAAACGTGTCTTTGCCACATCCGACTCGTCATAACACAAATTGACACGACACCAAGCCGCCTTACCACCATCCACTTTTCTTGTTTGCGACACATACGCCCACTCTGCTTGCGTTAAGGTACGCCACACATTCGGCGAATAATAAGTAGAATCATAAGCGATTGAGGTGGTATATACGGGTTCATTGGTCGCACCCTCGTGATGTATGCGTGTCTCATTCAAATAATAAGGATAAACACAATAAATACCATTTATACCCCAATCATATTTCGAACTATTAGAGCCGATGGAAAAATGAGGATAAATTCCATCAAGATTAAACGAAGGACCAAATCCATAGGTGTTATGTTCCTCTGACATAGTGCCAGTATATCCGTCATAAGGTTGAGTATAACGAGCATATTTATCGGCTTTCTTATCTACTTTACACCCACTTGTTCCCCAAGCAAATAAATCAATCCAACCTTGATAGTTTTTGGAAACCAACGAATTATTACAGCGTACTGTATGGCTGTTCCCGTCCACATCAATGCTATCATAATAAACATCACTTACCGTTCCATGTCCCCCCACTATCATCCATTGACGGCGTGCAAAACGCCATGACTTCGTTGAAGGTTGATATTGCAAGTTCCCAGGGGCAAAAAATATCTGGTCTCCTTCGGCATTGATTGTATAAAGATGAGCACGCATAATGGGTTCTTGCGTAAAAGTAACCAACGAATAAAACACTTTGTCGCAGGGACCAAAAGTATCTCGTTTAACGTCCAAAGCCCCATCTGCAAGTGCCATCAAGCTAACGTTAATAAAAATTAAAAAGTACAAAAACTTCTTTTTCATAGCTATTTTTTTTTACAACGGCCTTGTATCTAACAAGCCATCGTGTACATAATTATTTCCTTTGCAACATCTTCTTTGGAGAGCAAATCAAAATGCTTGCTATCTCCATTTTTAGCAAAAATAGTAACTTTATTCGTATCGCCCCCAAAACCACTTCCCTTATCTTGCAAACTATTCAAGACAATGTAATCTAAATTCTTGTCTTTCAGTTTTTTAACCGCATTTTCTTCTTCATTTTCGGTCTCCAAAGCAAACCCGATCAACAACTGATTTTCGCGTTTTTGTTTGCCGAATTTGGAAGCAATATCGCGTGTTTTCACCAACTCCAACGACCAATTTTCGCCCGTTTTCTTAATTTTTTGTTCCTCTTTTTTCAACGGCATATAATCCGCCACTGCAGCACAAAAAATAACAACATCCATCTCGCTCCAACGCTTTTCCACCGCTTCGTACATCTCATCGGCAGACTTCACTTTTTGCAAATCAACACACGCAAGCGAACATAAACTGCACTGCGAAGGTCCCGAAACGAGCGTAACATCAGCCCCTTTCAATGCACAAACCTTTGCGAGTGCGTAGCCCATCTTGCCCGTAGAATGATTGGAAATATACCGCACAGGGTCAATTTCTTCTTGCGTTGCACCTGCCGTGATGAGGATTTTCTTGCCCTTCAAACTTTGGATTTCCAACGCTTTTTGAATCGCGAAATACAATTCTTCCACCTCTATCATTCGACCTTTCCCTTCGCTACCGCACGCCAATTCGCCCTCTGCACAAGGCAACATCGTTACATTTTCGAAACTCTCCAACCGCTTCATCGCCTCTTGTGTAGCGGGATGTGCAAGCATCTTGCTGTTCATTGCAGGAGCGATAAGCACGGGTTTGTCAAAAGCACAAAAAGTCGTTGTCAAGGCATCGTCGGCTATTCCGTATGCCATTTTTGCCAAAACGTCTGCTGTAGCGGGTGCAACAAGCATCATATCTGCCCAATCGGTGATGGAAATATGCTCCGTATTCCGATTGTTTTCGTGGGCAAAAACATCCGTATAAACCGCATTATTGCTCAATGTTTCCAACACAAGTGGCGTAACAAAATGTTGAGCATTCGGCGTAAGCACAACCTTTACTTCGGCACTACTTTTTCGCAACATACGCACCAACAGCGGAATTTTATAGGCTGCAATTCCACCACTGATACCCAATAATATCTTCTTGTCTTTCAACAAAATAAATCAAATTATTCGTCTTTCAACAAATCATCTTTTGAACTCGTGGTATAATTCAGTTCGTCCTCCAAAAACTCTTGTGTCGCAATCAAAGTCGGCTTGGGCATTTTCTCAAATTGCAACGAAATTTCGGCTTGTTCCTTGTTGTTAAACACTTCGTCAAAAGAATTATCCATCGGCGAAGAATAATCCGCCAAAATCTTGTCTAATTCCTTCTTTTCAGCCGCACTAACTTGGTTCGCACGTTTACTCAGAATCACCACCATTTCATAAACATTCCCAACTTTTGATGCCATTTCCACCACATCACGTGTAATCGTATTGTTGGGTGTTTGCGTACTAATTTTCATATTTCTATATCTTTTTCTTTTCTTGTTTTCTTTACTTCTTCCGCTTTCTCTTTATTGAGAATTTTGCGTATATCTTTTGCCATTCTTTCGGCAGAATTGATGCGTTTTGAGTCGGGGAACTGTGTAACGAAATTGTAATACTCATCTTCCGCATCGTGGGCACGATCTAACTTACTTTCCTCAAAAGAAACCATCATTTGCTGGTATTTTGAGGCAAAAATCAACCAGTTAAAATCCTCTTGATAGTCATTACTCGGATAGTTTTTCAACGCATTTTGTGCCACCATCTCACTACTCAAATAGTTATTGCCCAAATACGAACCCAAATTGTAGTATAATTTGGCATTCAAAAACTCTTTATAAGCCAATTTGTTCGTCATTTTGCCCATTTCCTCGTAAGCTTGATTGGTATATTGGCTATCTGGGTATAATTCAACAAATTCCGTAAAAAATTGAATCGATTTTTTGGTCTGGTCTTGGTCTAAACGGGCATCAGGCGAACACATAAAATACGCATGTCCAACCATAAAACGAGCCTCTATAATGTACCTTCCTTTGGGATAACTGCGAATATAGGTTTGATAAAATTCCGCTGCTGTTTCGTAATTTTTCTGCCCCATGCAACAGCGTGCTGTGTATGCTAAAACATCTTCCGAGCGTTCCGTTCCACGAAAATGAGCTGTAACATCTTCAAATAAAGTCTGTGCTTTGGCATACTTTTTCTCATCAAAATACTTCAAAGCACTACTATATTTGTATTCGTAGTCCTTTGATTTCAGTACTTTTTGATACTCCGAACAGCTGTTCAGCAAAACAAAAAGCAAGCAAAAAATGAAGTATGTATATCTTTTATTGCACATTTCCACAATTTTACACGCAAAGATAGTTATTTTTTCTTAAACAAACAAAAGTAATTTTGTATGTAGATGTAGGTTCAACGTTATGGAAAAAATTAACAAAAAACAAGAGTGGCTTCGTCAAACAAAACCACTCTCTTTGTAATACTACCCACTCTCCCAAGAGTTACTTTACTCTTCGCTCTTGGATGCGTGCTTTCTTACCTGTTAGACCACGCAGGTAGTATAATTTTGCTCTGCGAACCTTACCGTATTTGGTTACGGCAATTTTTTCAATAAAGGGACTATCCATCGGGAAAATCCTCTCCACGCCTACACTTCCAGACATCTTACGAACGGTAAAGCGTTTTTTCTCTTCGCTTCCGCTCACACGAATCACGTCGCCTTTAAAATCCTGAATACGCTCTTTGTTTCCCTCTTTAATACGATACGAAACCGTTACTGTATCGCCTGCCTTAAACGCAGGAAACTCTTTCTTTTCGCCCGCAAAACTTTGTTCTGCAATTTTAAGTAAATTCATCTATTTATTTTTTAGTTATTTTCACAGAGTATACACTACATTTCCTTCTAAAATAAGGTCTTTTATCGCGAGAGACTCTGTAAATTTGCGGAAGGAGGGGGATTCGAACCCCCGGTACGGTTACCCGTACGACAGTTTAGCAAACTGTTGGTTTCAGCCACTCACCCATCCTTCCCTGTTATCAAACGCAAAAACTCTGCGAATATAGTATTTTTTACTAAATCCAAAAAACTTTTTCGTTTTCTAACTTTCCAAAGGCTTTAACAGCACTTCTACATGCCATCAAGCTTGGGTACAAAATCTAAAAAGTCGTTAAAGCTTTATTCAGCCTTCTTTTCCTCAGACGCTTCTTCTGCGGCTTTTTCAGCCACAGGTTCGGCTTCTGCAGGTTCAGCAACGGCTTCTTCTGCCTTTGCTTCGGCTTTCTTTTCGGCTTTTGCTTCTACTTTTTCCTCTGCTGGAGCGTCTGCCGCAACCTCTTTCACCTCTTCCTTAACCTCTTCAACCTTCGCCTTGGCTTCTTTTTTTGCTTTTGGCTCGGTTTTAGGAGTAGCGGCTTCGGTTGCAGGAGCCTTTGTTTCCGCTACGGGAGCGGTTTCTTCGGCTGCAGTAGTAGTTGCCTTTTTGCCCGAACGACGAGTCGTTTTCTTAGCAGGTTTCTTAGCATCTTTGAGCATATTTTCGTTGTAATCTACCAACTCAATAATACACATTGAAGCCGCATCACCATGACGGAAACCCGTGTGCAAAATACGCGTATAACCTCCAGGGCGATTGGCGATTTTCTCACTCACATTCTGGAAAAGTTCCGTAATAATTGCCTTTTGTTTGAGGTAAGAAAATACCAAACGACGATTGGCAGTACTATCCGTTTTTGCTTTCGTCAAAAGGGGTTCTATATACATACGCAAAGCCTTTGCCTTAGCCAACGTTGTGCTGATACGTTTATGCTCAATGAGCGAACAAGCCATATTAGCCAGCATTGCTTTACGGTGCTCCGCTTTACGTCCTAAATGATTAAATTTTTTATTATGTCTCATTACTTATTCATTTTTAATGGTTATTACTTTAAGAGACTATTCTTCCTCTTGTTCGCGGTAGTATTTGGTCAAATCCATGCCAAAAGTCAGGTTATTACGTTCGAGTAATTCGTCCAACTCATTGAGCGATTTTTTACCAAAGTTACGGAATTTGAGCAAGTCATTTCGGTTATATTTAACCAACTGACCTAACGTCTCCACTTCTGCCACACGCAAGCAATTGAGTGCACGGATACTTAAATCCATATCTTGCAGGCGTGAATCCAACAACTGACGCATGTGGTGCATTTCTTCCTTACTATTATCTTCCACTTTCTTGATTTCTTCTTCGATAACGATACGTTCATCGGAGAACAACATAAAGTGATAGATAAGAATTTTTGCTGCTTCAACAAGTGTATCTTGCGGACTGATAGAGCCATCTGTCGTGATGTCAAGCACTAATTTCTCGTAGTCCGTACGTTGCTCTACACGGTAAGGTTCCACCGTATATTTCACATTGCGGATTGGCGTGTAGATAGAGTCAATCGGAATAAGTCCAATGGGTTCGTGTCCCGTGCGTTTTGCATCAGCAGGGATGTAGCCACGTCCTTTATTGATTTTCATTTCGATTTCAAAATCTGCACTTTCATCCATTTCGCACAGACGTAATTCGGGGTTCAACACCTCAAAATTAGTGAGTACAGTGTTTAATTCACCTGCAAATAGTTCCTTTTTCTTGGCTACGTGCAAGCGGATTGTTTCATTAGCAACATCATTGGCTGCAGTACGTTTGAATCGCACCTGCTTGAGGTTCAAGATGATATTTGTTACATCATCAATCACCCCAGGAATCGTTGCGAACTCGTGGTCAACCCCATTGATACGGATAGAAGTAACAGCATATCCTTCAAGTGAACTCAAAAGAACACGGCGGATGGCATTTCCAATCGTGATACCATATCCCGGTTCCAATGGACGGAATTCAAACACCCCTTTGGTAGCGTTTGATTCTAACATGATAACCTTATTCGGTTTAATAAAATCTAAAATTGCCATCGTCCTAATGATTATTTTGAGTACAACTCTACGATTAACTGTTCTTTTATTGTTTCTGGAATTTCCTCACGTGGAGGTACATTCAAAAACTTACCCGCTTTATCTTGGTCATTCCATTCTATCCATGAGTATTTACTATGGTTAAAACCTTCCAAGGAAGTAGCAATCACTTCCAATGACTTCGCTTTTTCGCGAACTCCAACCACCATACCTGGTTTTACTTGGAAAGAAGGGATGTTTACCACTTTTCCGTCCACCACAATATGTTTGTGGCTCACCATTTGGCGTGCAGCGGCACGAGTGGGAGCGATGCCCAAACGATATACCACATTATCCAAACGCGACTCCAAAAGTTGCAACAAAATCTCACCTGTAATACCTTTGATACGCAACGCCTTAGCAAAAAGCAGACGGAATTGTTTTTCCAAAACGCCATACGTATATTTGGCTTTTTGTTTTTCTGCTAATTGTAAACCATATTCTGAACTCTTTTTTCTACGATTTACGCCGTGTTGTCCAGGGGCATAATGACGTCTTTCCAACGCCTTATCGGGACCAAAGATTGGACTATCAAAACGGCGTGCAATACGTGATTTAGGACCTATATATCTTGCCATATTCTATTGTTTTTTAGGTTATACTTTTCTGCGTTTAGGTGGACGACAGCCGTTATGAGGCATCGGTGTAACGTCAACGATTTCGGTTACATTGATACCACAAGCCACACAAGCACGAATCGCAGATTCACGTCCTTGTCCGGGTCCTTTCACAAAAGCTTTCACTTTACGAACGCCTAAATCAAACGCCACTTTTCCACTATCTTGTGCTGCCATTTGAGCGGCATAAGGAGTGTTTTTCTTGGAGCCACGAAAGCCCATCTTACCAGCTGAAGACCACGAAATAACTTGCCCTTCACTATTCGTAAAAGTAACGATAACGTTGTTAAAGGACGACATTACGTGTAATTGTCCCATACTATCAACTTTTACTACTCGTTTTTTTGCTGAAACTGTTTTCTTTGCCATAATTCAACATACTAAAAGTTAATTACTTCGTTGCTTTCTTTTTGTTTGCAACGGTCTTCTTTCTACCTTTACGTGTTCGAGCATTATTTTTTGTGGATTGTCCGCGTACGGGCAAGCCAAGACGATGACGAATACCGCGATAGCAGCCAATATCCATCAAACGTTTAATGTTCAACTGTACCTCCGAACGCAAATCACCTTCTACTTTGTAGTTCGAAGAGATGATTTCACGTACTTTACTAGCCTGATCGTCCGTCCAATCTTGAATCTTGATGCTTGGGTCAACGCCTGCATCATTCAAAATTTTCTTTGCACTTGAACGACCTATTCCGTAGATATAGGTCAAACCGACCTCTCCACATTTGTTCTGTGGCAAATCTACACCAACAATTCTTATAGCCATATTGTTTTATTTAAGGATAAAAAATAATTTAATTACTATTTCCAACACGTAGCAGTTATCCTTGACGCTGCTTCATCTTGGGTTCTTTCTTGTTAATAACATACAAACGTCCTTTACGACGCACTATTTTGCAGTCCGCACTGCGTTTTTTAACGGATGCTCTAACTTTCATAATCTAAAATTTTATGTTATTTATAACGCAAACAAATGCGTCCTTTTGTTAAATCATACGGACTCATTTCTACCTTTACTCTATCACCAGGCAAAATTTTGATATAATGCATACGCATTTTACCCGATATATGAGCCAAAATAGTATGCCCACTCTCTAATTGCACGTGAAACATCGCATTACTCAATGCTTCCGTGATTATACCATCAACTTCTATCGAATCTTGTTTTGACATACACGTTTTTTATTAAATAAACCTTTCTTTTAGTACACTTTGAATGTAGTCGAAGGTAGATAAAATATCTGCTTCGCCATTTCGTACACAAACAGACAATTCGTAATGTGCTGCGGGCAATCTATCCACTGTGCGAGCCGTCCAACCGTCTTTTTCCACCATAACCTGTCGCTTCCCCAAACAAACCATCGGTTCAATCGCCAACACCATCCCTGATTGCAACTTTATGCCATACCCTTTTTTGCCGTAATTGGGTACTTCGGGCTCCTCGTGCATATCCCTTCCTATTCCATGCCCAACAAACTCCCGCACAACCGAGTAGCCATTTGCTTCACAATGTTGTTGTATCGAAGCACTCAAATCACCCAATCGATGCCCATTTATCGCATTCGAAACACCAATATACAACGATTCTTTTGTTACTTTCATCAGTCTCAACACCTTCTCGTCAACCTCTCCCACAGGGAACGTGTAAGCCGAGTCGGAATGAAAACCGTTCAACAAAATGCACGAATCTATTGATATTATGTCCCCGTCCTTCAAAACAACTTTTTCAGACGGAATGCCGTGTACGACTTGCTCATTGACCGAAGTACAGAGGGTTGCAGGAAAACCTTCATAACCTAAGCACGATGGAATGCCACCATTATCTTTGATAAATTCGTAAGCAATTTTATCCAAATATGCCGTTGTTATGCCAGGTTTGATTTCCTTCGCTAATTCCCCAAAAGTACGACCTAACAAATCATTGCTCTGACGCATTAGTTCTACTTCTTCATCGGTCTTGAGGTAAATCATTCGCTTTACTATCTACTTGCTTTAATAAACCACGTTACCCGTACGTCCCTTGATATGCATACCCGAATCCAGGAAGCCATCGTAATGACGCATCAATAGTTGGCTTTCTATCTGCTGGAGCGTATCCAAGACCACGCCGACCATAATCAAGAGTGATGTACCGCCATAAAATTGTGCAAAACTCATACTCACTCCAAAGAAGCGAGCAAAAGCGGGCAAAATAGCGATAATACTCAACAAAATAGCCCCTGGCAAAGTAATACGAGACATCACAGAATCGATATACTCCGCTGTTTTCTTGCCTGGTTTAACGCCTGGGATAAAGCCATTATTCATCTTCAAGTTCTCTGCCATCTGTTGTGGGTTGATAATAACGGCGGTATAAAAATAAGTAAAAGCAATAATCAAAAATGCAAATACAAGGTTGTACCAAAAGCCATTATTATCCATAAACGCACGAGCAAAAGCACTCGAACCATCGGTATTAAAGCCCACAATAGCGATAGGGATAAACATAATGGCTTGTGCAAAGATAATCGGCATCACGTTGGCAGCATTCACTTTCAACGGAATATACTGACGCACACCACCATATTGTTTATTTCCAATCACACGTTTAGCATACTGCACAGGGATTCGACGTGTTCCTTGCACCAACATAATAGCGAATGCAAACACCAAAATCAAAATAATAATTTCGGCAATAAACACAATCAATCCACCGCCTGCATCATTCAAACGGCTTGAAAACTCTTGTATCAACGCACCCGGGAGACGAGCAATAATACCAATCAAAATGATGAACGATATACCATTACCCACGCCTCTATCCGTGATACGCTCACCGAGCCACATAACGAACATCGAACCTGCCGTCAAAATGATGGTTGAGTAAATTGTAAACCAGTTAAAACCAATTGCCAAATGTTCGCCTGAGGCTTGTGCCACCTGTGCCGACAAGTTAATCAAATAACTTGGACATTGGAACAACAAGATTGCCACCGTCAAAACACGCGTAATTTGATTCATACGTTGTCTACCCGACTCGCCTTCTTTCTGCAATTTTTGGAAATACGGAATGGCGATAGACAATAATTGCACGATAATAGATGCCGAGATGTACGGCATGATACCGAGTGCAAAAATCGAAGCATTGGAAAACGCACCACCAGAGAACATATCCAAAAGTGCCATCAAACCACCAGCCGTTTGGGCGTGCAAGTTTGCGAGCGTATCTGGATCGACACCTGGCAAAATGACATAACTACCGAAGCGATAGACTAACACGAAAAGAAACGTGGTAATCAAACGACCTCGTAAGTCCTCTATTTTCCAAATGTTTTTTATTAAATTGATAAACTTCATACGACCAACAAATTACTTTGTTTCACCTGCTTTAATAACCACAGCACTTCCACCAGCGGCTTCAATAGCTGCCTGAGCGGTTTTGCTAAATGCGTGTGCCTCCACAGTGAGTTTATTTTTCAACGAACCATTGGCCAAAATCTTCACCAATACTTTTTTGTTGATAAAGCCAGCCGAGCGTAAGTCTTCCAAGCTTATTTTATCCAACTTTTTTGCGTCTGCCAAAGCTTGCAAAACGGACAAATTGATAGCTTTATACTCCACTCTGTTAATGTTCTTGAAACCAAATTTTGGCAAACGGCGTTGCATTGGCATCTGTCCACCTTCAAAACCTATCTTTTTCGAATAGCCTGAACGCGACTTTGCACCTTTGTGTCCGCGTGTTGACGTGCCACCTAAGCCCGAACCTGGACCACGACCGATACGTTTGGCTTCTTTCACCGAACCTTCTGCTGGTTTAAGATTATGTAATTCCATAATTATAACTCTTTTTTAATCAATAACTTTAACTAAATGCTTCACTTTTTCAATCATACCACGTATCGCAGCCGTATCTTCGTGTTCTACGATAGAATTAAGTTTATGAAAGCCAAGTGCTTGCATCGTTAATTTCTGTTTTTTAGGGGTCTTAATTGTACTACGAACCTGCTGAATTTTTATTTTTGCCATAATCTTTTCCAATTTTAACCATTAAACACTACCGATAAATTCACACCACGATTTTGAGCCACCATGTGTGCATCACGCATCTCGCTCAATGCCAATATGGTTGCTTTCACTAAGTTGTGTGGATTAGAAGAACCTTTGGCTTTTGCCAAAATATCCGTAACACCAGCCGATTCTAACACGGCACGCATAGCACCACCAGCCTTTACTCCAGTACCGTGCGATGCAGGTTGCAAATAAACGCGTGCACCACCGAATTTAGAGTATTGCTCATGTGGAATAGTACCTTTCAAGATGGGCACTTTGATGAGGTTTTTCTTGGCTGCTTCGGTACCTTTCGCAATCGCTGCGGTAACTTCGCCTGCTTTACCTAACCCCCAGCCCACGATGCCGTTACCATCACCTACAACAACAATAGCTGCAAATGTAAATGTACGACCACCTTTGGTTACTTTGGTAACTCGGTTCACCGCTACTAAACGGTCTTTCAGTTCCAAGTCAGTTGCTGTTTTAACTCTATTCATAACTATTCTTGTTGTTTAGAATTTCAGACCTGCCTCACGAGCAGCATCTGCTAATTGTTTTACTCTTCCGTGATAAAGGTAACCATTGCGGTCAAAAACGATGGTAGAAATACCCGCTTTTTGTGCATTTTGAGCAATCAATTTGCCCACTTGAGCCGCTTTTTCGGTCTTTGTCATCTTCTCTTTTATTCCCAACGAAGACGCACTCGCAAGCGTTTTACCCTGAGTATCATCAATCAATTGGACATATATCTGGCTATTACTACGAAAAACAGACATACGAGGACAAGTCGTTGTACCTGAAATTTTAGAGCGTATGCGTTGTTTTATCTTTAATCTTCTTGCTATTTTCTGTTCCATAATTCTAACTATTTACTTGCAGTTTTACCAGCCTTACGACGAATAACTTCACCTTGGAAACGAATACCTTTACCTTTGTAGGGTTCGGGCTTACGGAAAGAACGAATCTTTGCACATACTTGTCCAATCAGCTGTTTGTCCGCAGACTCTAAAATAACTAATGGATTTTGGTTACGCTCCGACTTCGTTTCGATTTTTATCTCCTTGGGGAGTTCCAAATAAATCGGGTGCGTATAACCCAACGAAAAATTCAACACTTGGGGTTTGAGCAACTCAACACGATAACCCACACCGACCAACTCTAACACTTTGGTATATCCTTCGCTAACACCATGAACCATATTGGCTATCAAAGCACGATACAAACCATGTTTTGCACGACTTTCTTTCTCGTTATTGGGACGAGTTACATGACAAACGCCGTCTTCTACGGTAACTGTGATGAGGGAATCAACGGCTTGCACCAATTCGCCCTTAGGACCTTTCACCGTAACTACGTTGTCGGCACTTACATTTACGCTTACTCCAGAAGGAATAGCAATAGGTAATTTTCCAATTCTTGACATAACTACTTCCTCCTAATAAACATAACATAAAACTTCGCCACCTAATTTTTGAGCGAGAGCCTCTTTATTCGTCATCACACCTTTGGAGGTGGAGAGAATAGCGATACCCAAGCCGTTCAATACACGGGGCATTTCACGATAACCAACATACTGTCTCAAACCTGGAGTTGAAACACGTTGCAAACTCTTGATAGCGTTAACTTTATTAACTCTATCGTACTTCAAGGCGATTTTGATTGTGCCTTGGGGACCATCATCTACGAACTTGTACGAGAGGATATAACCTTTCTCAAACAGAATTCGCGTGATTGCTTTTTTCAGATTCGAAGCTGGCACTTCAACTACTTCGTGCCGAGCCTTGATTGCATTTCTGACACGTGTCAGATAATCTGCGATAGGATCTGTCATACTGTTTAAATTAATCCCGCCTGTCGGGACAATATTTAATTTATAAAATTTAACTATGTGCTATCTGCACAAAAAACCTCGCAAAGTTATAGTATTTTTTTTATTAAAAAAAATTTTTTTAAGCTGGCAAAACACAATGCAATCGCTTTTTTAAACGTTTTTAAAAATCAAATTTCATCATTATAAAAAAAGAGCAAGATAAAATATCCTGCCCTCTAATTTATTGTAAATTAACAAAATACTTATTTTTGCTCTTGGAGGAAACGCTCAATGGAAACCACTGCTTGTTTTACATCATCCTCGCCTTTGAGCATCTTTTCGAGTGGACATTCACCGTGATTTTTGCTATCCATGATAACATCTACCACTTCGTCATATTCCACAACAATTTCGTATTGTGTCAACAAACGCAAAGCATCTTTACTGATCACATTCGTAGCAACAAAACGCACACCACCTTCAATCATCAAGAAAGCAGCAGCCGTACCGATAACTTTATCTGCTACAGCAGCACCATGGAGGATAGTCGTAGATTTCAAATCTAACAAATCTCTCACACCTTTTTGTGTGTAGGTCGTCTCTTTACCGTGCGAACGAACCACCAATGAATAGCCGTTTTCATTCAATTTTGCCAACATATCCTTGCCATCAATGCTTTGCAAGATGTATTCGCGGCTTCCGAGTCCTAACTGAGCAGCATACTCAATCGTGTGTACGCCGTGTTGCTTGTCAATGCGATTGAGCAAGTCGGTAGGATCATTCGTTGCGGTAACTTGTTGGCTGTTGATGATGTCAACGCACGCTTGGTCAAGAGCAACAGGGTCAAGTGAAGCCAGAATACCATAGTCTTCCAATTTCACGGGTGCAGGATGATCTACACAGTCGCAGTCAATGCTCATGTTGTTCATCACGCTGATGTAGATAATGCCTTTTTTCTTGGTGAAATAGTCCGTTACGGCTTGTGCAGCAGCTGCCATACTCTCAAGGAATCCGTCTTGGTCGCCGATGTATTCAGGTGTCCATAACTTCTCCATATCCAATTCTTCCATCTTGCCAGCGGAGTGGATATAAGCCTTTCCGTTTTTGCTTGCACAGCCAATAGAGAGGTTTTTCAACGCTCCACCATAGCCACCCATTGGATGTCCTTTGAAGTGGTTGAGGGCAATCATAAAGTCGTATTTTTCCATGTGGCTACCCACGAGGTCATATTTGATATGGGACTCATCTTGCACAGGGATTTTGATCTCGCCTTCCTCGTCCATAATGTCCACCTTGAAATACTTGGTGAAGCCGTGTTGTTCAATGACTTTCCAATGGTTTTCCGATGTGTTACGTTCGTCTTTTTCGTTGCCGGGACCACTTCCGTAGGCGGTATTGCATTCCACAATCGTACCGTTAACGCCCAGCACCAAGTCTTTGATAAGTTCGGGTTTCAAGTAGTTAGGATTGCTACCTTCGCCTGTGGAGATTTTCACAGCCACATTCCCGTCCGCTTTTACGCCCAGTGCTTCGTAAATTTTAACCAAACTTTCGGGAGTAATCTCTTGCGTAACATACACGACAGAAACCTTTTTATCAGCTTCTGCATTACTTTTTTGTTTTTGACAACTGACTATCATTGCGATAAAACAGGTTAAAAGAATTATTTTTTTCATACTCTTAAAATTTATTTTCTATTAAAATAGATCATAGTTAAAATCTTCTATCACATCCATAATCGCCTCTTCTTCTTTTTTCTTTGACGGCTTACTGCTGTTGTATGAGGGTTGTTGCACCACATCCTCTCGTTCTACCAATTGGAAAGGCATATCTTCAAGCAACAAATAGTAATAACGCAACTCATTACGACTATCAAAATAATAAGTCGGGTCTTCACGTAATAAAACGAGTTTATCGTAATCGTAATGTAATTGTTTGATAAACCTATCTACACGGATACGTGGCACCATATTAAAATCTTGCACTTCATCAATTTTTGCATTCGCCAAAACAGAATTCGACTTCACATTGGTTAATCCACTAATGCGAGCAAAAATATCGCCCAAACTCATCTCGTTATAGTTTTCAGTCGCTCCGATAAACGTTTCCGCTAAAAACGCCAATGCATCCCGTGTGTTATTGTAGATATTATCTTGCGAATAATCAATCATTTGTAAGGCCTTAGATAGCGACGAAATCAACAGATTCAACTCTTGTTGCGAAATAAACACCGAAGGGATAAGCACCTCTTTTTGTACCGAAAAATTAGAAGTATATCCTTTTACTTTGAGGGTAATATTCTGCTGTTTGAGCAAATGTATATCATCTGTCGTTAGTCCTCGAGAATTCAAGAAGGCAATAGCGGCTGTTGAGAAATCGGGGTCTTCGGATGGGTCTTCATTCAAGCCTTCCAAGACAGTTTGCATAATAACGAGGTTTTCATTTACCTGCCGCTTAAAATCGATAATCCTATCCTCAACCAACTCTTGCAAAATCTCAGGTTTTTCGTTACGGTCAATTTCGGCAAATCGGAAACAAGCCGAAACGATCTCATAAGCCTCACTACGATACGTATATAACTGATTTTTCAGCGAGAAATTAGACCTTGAAATGCGTTTATCGGTTATCGCACGCAACGTACTCAACATAATCCTTTGCACTTGCCACGTGAAGTTATGGTACTCTGGACGGTCGGGGTGGTTGGCTTGGAAAGCGATAAAATTCACTTTATACGCAGACATCTTCGCTATCAACTCGGCCGATGTAACCCGCTTATCCATTGGGTCGTTGGCTATATCTCCAACCAATACAATGAAATTGCAATTATCTTTGCTCCATTTCATCGTATCCAATGCGGTTTTCATACCCAGATACATCGCTCCATATTTCTTTTGTCCTACCGAACGGCATTCGCGTTTGGTAATCCACTGACTCGCTTTTTTATAGTCCTCAGTCAACGGCAACACTTCGATCATTCGGTCGTGTTTTTGGTCGGCATAGTCACGATAAATCACGGCACCGAAGGAAATATCCGAGCCTTGCATCTCTTTTTGTGCCATAGCGTGTGTGATAGAATTGGCCACCGGTTGGTAGTATTTACGCATACTTGGTGTTCCGTCCATCACAAACACGATGTTGATTTTGCTATATAATTTTTGCAATTCGTTTATTTTAGCACGTAAATTATCGATACGCCGTGCAAAATCTTCTTTATCTTTTGCCGAGATGTTATAGGTACTAACAACTGCCACTTGCGAGATGCCATCTTCTTCTTTTTCCAAGACTGGCAGACGCATTTTATCGGGTGCCCAACGGTAACGCGACACCTGATCGCTCCAAATACATTTAGAACCAAAGGCTGAATCTTGACGCGTAGCGGATTTTTGTTTAAAGCTTTTGGCATCAGGTATGTTCGTGTAAACATTCACGACTTGCTTATTCTCATCATCACCAAAGTTGGGCTCGTAGCAAAAACGATCATTCCAAACCGTGTATAAATCCTTGCTCATCCAACCCATTTTGGACGTATAAATACGGTTGTTAATTTTGCTATCAGGGAACAATAAAGCATTACCATTCACCACTTTATACACGAAATAGTGTTCAAGGTCTGTAACACGCCGCTTCGTTCCGATATGACGGATAGGTGATTTGCTAAATTCGGGCGATGTGTTCCAGAAGTTATGGTCTTCAATTACGTCCTTCGAATCCTTTAACACAAAGGCTTTCTTATACACTTGGTTGACTGTCCTTGGGCATGTTGACCAAAGCAACAACTCATCTAAGTGCACCCAACCTTGTGGGCGAGCGTGCGGCGAGATAACTAAACTGGCATGTTCGCGTTTTTCGGAATACAGTAAAGCAAAATCGCCCTCTATCCGAGCCACATAAAGCACATCTCTTTCATTCATAAAGGAGAAGACACATACTACTTCGGCACCCCTATTCGGTGCAGCATACGCCTTGACACTATCCCTATCAATATACACCTGCCACAGTTGATTGGACAACTCTTTTCCCCAGTCGCGTTGCTTTGCACGTACTTCCCATTGATACGAGATTTCTTCATTTTGGAAAAACACGGGTTTTCCCATAGCCATCTTCGGGAGCGTAATGGTATCTTGTGAAGTGATAGGAATAACAGACCAGGTCGTATCTATTTTTCCATACACTGCTTCGGGCAGGTACTCATGTTGTGCATTGACAACCATACAGCAGAACAGAAGCACCCCGAGGCTAACAAGTTTTATATGTTTATTTTTATCACGCATGTAATCCACTTTTTTCATTTATTATTTTTTACTCCACTTCATTTAAATCATACACAACGTCCATAATCTCACTCCCACTTTTGTTTTTTTTCTCTTCCAAAATATCGTCACTATCATCAAAAAAGTTATCTTCCATATCCATAGTATCCTCCTCTTCATCTTCCGACGCTTCCGTGATAACCGACGATGCGGGACTACTCAGATCGGGTTGATTCGTTTGAGCGGCTTGATACACTTCTTCGCGACTTTGTACAGCAAAACCATAGTCGATAAATTTCGCTGGTGGCATCGTTAAGATGAACCGTAATTGATTCGAAGCATCGTATGTTCGCACCGTAACTTTCATACGGTCAATCAACTCATTGAGGGAGATAAGTTCCAACACACTTTCCATATCCACCGAAAAGAGCATCTCTTGCGACACGATAAAATGGCACATCCAATCGGCATCTCGCCTACCTTTAATGTGCATATCGTCCGTCACATACTCATTAAATAGTTCGGCAAATAGGTTATTCAACATTCTCGCATCATTACGGGCATAAAATTCTGGTTTCGATTGCATCGTTAATAACTCGCCACGCAAATCCAACCATTCCAAGGGGGTACGAGCCAGCAGGGAGCGGTCATTGGTACTCAAAAAGACAACTATTTGCTTACGGCCACGCTCTTCTTGGAGTTTCTCCACCATCTCTACGATTGCTGCGGGATTACCAGCGGCTGGA
>JAEEGL014197397.1_pt1 | contig 19110 bp, 15 predicted proteins | sample 9134231 | NCBI WGS metagenome assembly JAEEGL01 (sample SAMN16246548, study PRJNA631951) | gut metagenome | biome: gut microbiome; feature: rumen; material: fiber-attached | host: Bos | place: Iran: Karaj | collected 2018-10 | reverse complement strand
GTTTGAGATGGGCTATGAGGCCGTGTTCATCGGCTCCGGCGCGGGCCTCCCGAACTTCATGGGCATTCCGGGCGAGAGCTTGAAGGGCGTTTACTCCGCCAACGAGTTTTTGACCCGTTCCAACCTGATGAAGGCCTACCGCGAAGACCCCGAAACCCCGATCATGAAGGGCGGCAAGGTCGCAGTCGTCGGCGGCGGCAACGTCGCTATGGACGCCGCGCGTACCGCGCTCCGTCTCGGCGCGGAGAAGGTCTACATCGTCTACCGTCGTTCGATGGACGAGCTGCCGGCCCGCCGCGAAGAAGTCGAGCATGCGATGGAAGAGGGCATCGACTTCCAGCTGCTGCGCAACCCGGTCGAGATCCTCGGCTACAACAACCCCGAGAATCCGCGTGATCCGAGGAACGGCTTCGTCACCGGCATGCGCGTGATCAAGATGGAGCTCGGCGAGCCCGATGCAAAGGGCCGTCGCCGTCCGATTCCGGTCGAGGGCAGCGAGTATGTGCTCGACGTGGATGCGGTCGTCATCTCCATCGGTACGTCCCCGAACCCGCTGATCAAGAGCACCACCAAGGGTCTCGAGGTCAACGCGCACGGCGGCATCATCGTCAACGAGGACGGTCTCACCTCGCGTGAGGCGGTCTACGCGGGCGGCGACGCGGTCACCGGTGCGGCAACCGTTATCTCCGCCATGGGCGCGGGCAAGGTTGCGGCAAAGGCCATCGACGAGTATCTGCAGAATAAATAAGCTGTGTAAGCGATCAGCCGGAAGGACAAACGCCCTTCCGGCTCTTTTCACTTTCGGCCTTGTGCGGACGGCAAAAATGTGGTAGACTGTCGGGGAATACAGAGGAAACGGCCTGTTTTAGACCGTGGGGAGGAACTATGCAGATTCTTTGGATATTGCTTTGGACGCTGCTCGGCGTGGTCGTCGCGTACTTTGCGCTGCTGATCCTTGCGGCGGCGTGCGTCGATACGAATAAGATCTATATGCACGACAGCAAATTCTACCGCTGGATCGTCAAGAGCGTGTCGTTTTTCGTGCTTGCCGTGCCGCGCGTCAAGCTCAAGGTGGAGGGGAAGGAGCTGCTGCCGAAGGAACGGTATCTGCTCGTCGGCAACCATCGCTCGAACTTCGACCCGATTGCCACATGGCAGGCACTGCCCGAAGCGAATCTGGCGTTCGTCTCCAAGCCCGAAAACTTCAAGATCCCGATCTTCGGCCGGTTGATCCGCCCGTGCTGCTTCCTGCCGCTCGACCGTGACAATGCCAAGAACGCGATCCAGACGATCAACACCGCCGCCGAGCTGCTAAAGTCCGGCGAGGTCTCCATCGGCATCTACCCCGAGGGCACGCGCAACAAGACCGACGCGACGCTGCTGCCGTTCCACAACGGCGCGTTCAAGATCGCGCAAAAGGCCAACGTGCCGATGGCCGTCGTCGCGCTAAAGGGCACGAACGAGGTCTATAAGCGCACCCCGTGGCGCAGCACGACCGTGACGCTGAAGGTCTTGGAGGTCATTCCGAAGGAGGAGGTCAAGGCGCTCCGCAGCGCCGAGCTCGGCGACCGCGTCGAAAAGCTGCTCCGCGACTACCTCGAAAGCGGGAAATAAGCTGTACAACCGATAAAAGAAAAGCAGACACGTTGCGTGCCTGCTTTTTTGCGTTGCAAGAGACTTTATTTCCGGATGATCTTCATGCTCGGGCTGCGCGGGAAGTCCTCCTTGCGGACGATCAGGCTTTGGATCGCCTTGAACGGCGGCAGGGATGCGTTCAGCTTTTCGACCGCCGCGCGGATCGCGGGCTCCGGCTCGGCAATCTGCATGGCCGCGAGCACCGGCGCGTTCGGGAACACCTCGGCTTCGAGCACCGTGCGGCCGTCGATCACGGCTTCGCGCACAAGCGCGTCCTTGATCAGCGGAATGCGGACGAGCGCCAGCTCCAGTTCTTCGGGCGAAATGTTCTCGCCGTTCGGCAGCACGATGATGTTCTTGCTGCGGCCGGTGATGTAGAGCAAACCGTTTTCGTCGATGCGGCCGAGGTCGCCGGTTTTCAGCCAGCCGTCCGGCGTCATGACGTGCGCGGTCTCCTCCGGGTCGTTGTAATAGCCGAGCATCAGATGATCACCGCGCACCCAGATCTCCTCGTTCACGAGCTTGACCTCCTGCTCGGGGTAGGGCATGCCCACCGAGGTCGGGTGTTCATACGGCTGTCCGTTGCCGGAGACAAGATTCGCCGTTTCGGTCATGCCGTAGCCGGGGCAGACGATGATGCCGAGCTTTTGATAGCGGAAGATGATCCCCTCCGGCACCGGCGCGCCGCCCGCAATGATCATTTTCAGCTGTCCGCCGAGCGCCTCCACGCCGCGCATCGTCGCAAGCCCCGCGAGCATATCGGCAAGCGCCGGAACAAGCACCAGCACGGTCGGCTTCGCTTTGGGCAGCACCGCGACGACGGTGCGCATGTCCTCGAGCGTGTAGAGCAGCGAGCCGGTATAGAGCACGCTCAGCACATTGCGCACCACGCCGAAAACGTGGCTGAACGGAATCAGCGCAAGGTATCTCTGCCGCAGGGCCGACAGCGGGCCGAAGATGCCGTTGAACGCGCCGCGCATCAGCGCCCCGTGCGAAAGCAGCGCGCCCTTGGACTTGCCGGTCGTGCCGCCGGTGAAGAAGATCGCAGCGGGCGTGTTCTTTTCATTCGCTGCTTCGGGCGTTGGCTCGCCGTCCGTCACGGCGGACGCGGCAATGGCCGTAAGATGTGCCGGCAGCGGCATGGCCTTTACGCGCTCGGCAAACATGTCGCCGTAGATGTACAGCTTGATATCGAGCTTTTTGAGATTGCCCAGCAGCTCCTCGCCGCCCATCGTCATCGGGATCGGCACGATGACCGCGCCGTAGGTCATGACGGCCAGGATCAGCTCGGCGGCCAAAGCGGAGTTTGGCAGCTGCATGCCCACATGGTCGCCCTTTTCAATGCCCTGCGCCTTCAAAAAGCCGCGGAGCACGGCGAGCTTATCGCAAAGCGCCCGGTAAGAAACCGGCCCCGCGATCCCGTCCAGCGCGATGTCGTCTGCAAAACTCTGCCGCGCAAAGGCGACGAGCTCGTTGATCGAAGGCATATACCGGAAAAAATCCCGTTCGTTTTCGGGCAGCATATTGACATAATATTCGTGAGAGGTCATACGATTTCCTTTCCGTTTCGGGCGTCCCCGTATTAAAGAACAGTATAACACGGTTCGACAGCGTTTGCAAGGGAAAGAGACGGCGCGCGCATCGGATAAACACGCTTTCCGCTTTTGCGCGTCAGCCAGAGGCGGCTTGCATTGTGAACACCCTGCAAACCCCGCCGCAGACCATTGACGGCGGGGTGTTCGTTTGCTATAATTGCTCATGAGGTGAGAAACTTGGCAAGTGAGGAATATTTTACGATGCAGGCAAAGGCGTTTTTGGAGCTTTTGCCGTCGTCGCACAAAAAGCCGCTGTCGCAAAAGACGGCGGGGATGATGAAGGGCGAAAAGGGAACGCTGCTGTATCTGTCCAATCATGAGGACGTGACGGCGGGGGAGCTGAGCCGCGCGCTGGAGATCGGCTCCGGCGGGGTTGCGAATGTGCTGAACGCCTTGGAGAGCAAGGGGCTGATCCAAAGGACGCAAAGCCCGCTCGACCGGCGCAAGGTGATCGTTTCGCTCTCGGACGAGGGGCGGGCGGTGATCGAAAAGCACAAGGCCGAGGCGCTCGACGTGACGGCGCTGCTGCTTTCGCGGCTCGGCAAGGAGGATACGGAACAGCTTTTGCGCATCTTCAAGCGTCTGGTCGCCATCGGCGACGAGCTGTGCGCGGAAAAAACGGAGGAACAAAAACCATGTGGAAACTGATTCGATACATGCGGCGGCGTGACCGCGGGTTTGCGCTGCTGTGCCTGCTGCTGGTGGCGGGGCAGGTGTATTTCGACCTGACGATGCCGGACTTTATGAGCGACATCACGAAGCTGATCGTCACGCCCGGCAGCGCGATGGCGGATATCTGGATCGCGGGCGGCAAGATGCTTGCCTGCGCGGCGGGCAGCGCGGCGCTGTCGGTGATCGTCGGCTGGCTCGCGGCAACGATTGCGGCGGATTTCAGCTATTCCGTGCGCGAGGGCGTCTTCACGCGCGTGACGGATTTCGGCACGGCGGAGATGAAACGCTTTTCGACAGCGTCGCTGATCACGCGCACGACGAACGACATCACGCAGATCCAGATGGTCGTCTCGTTTGGTTTGCAGGCGATGATCAAGGCGCCGATCATGGCGGTATGGGCGATCCTGAAGATCGTCGGCAAGAGCTGGGAGCTGTCCTTGGCGACCGCCGGTGCGGTCGTGCTGCTGCTTGTCGTGATCCTGTCGGTCATGGCGTTTGTGATGCCGAAGTTCAAGATCATGCAGAAGCAGATCGACGAGGTCAACCGCGTCACGCGCGAGAACCTCACGGGCCTAAGGATCGTGCGCGCGTTCAACGCGGAGCCGTATCAGGAGGCGAAGTTCGAGACGAGCAACGACAACCTCATGCGCACGATGCTGTTCACGTCGCGCAGCATGGCGGTGCTGATGCCGTTTGTCAACCTCGTCATGCAGAGCGTTTCGCTCGTGATCTACTGGCTCGGCGCGGTTCTGATCGAGGGCGTCCCGCTGACCGCGCCCGCCGAGCGCGTCGCGCTGTTTGCCGAGATCGTCGTGTTCTCGTCCTATGCGATGTATGTCATCATGTCGTTCATGATGCTGATTATGATTTTCATGATGCTGCCCCGCGCCGCCGTGTCCGCCGGGCGTATCAATGAGGTGCTTGAAACCGATCCCGCCGTGAAGGAGGGAACGAACGGCGAAGCCACAGCGGAGCGCGGCACGGTATCGTTCGAGCATGTTTCGTTCCGCTATCCCGACGCCGCCGAAAACTGTCTGACCGATATCAGCTTCACGGCAAAACCCGGCGAGACCGTCGCGTTCATCGGCTCGACCGGCAGCGGCAAAACGACGCTCGTTTCCCTCGTCGCGCGCTTGTTTGACGCGACCGAGGGCGTTGTGAAGATCGACGGGCGCGACGTGAAGGACTACACGTTTGCCGCGCTGTATGACCGCGTCGGCTTTATCGCGCAAAAGGCGCAGCTGTTCTCCGGCACGGTCCGGGAAAACCTGACGTTCGGCAGCACCGGCGCGGGCATCACGGAGGACGACTGGCGCGCGGCGCTGGAGATCGCGCAGGCCAAGGACTTTGTCGAAGGGCTGCCGAACGGCGCGGACGGCGAGATCGCGCAAAGCGGCAAGAACCTGTCCGGCGGGCAGAAGCAGCGCCTTTCGATTGCGCGGACGATTGCGCGCCGTCCCGAAATATTGATCTTTGACGATTCGTTCTCCGCGCTCGACTATGCCACCGATGCGGCGCTGCGGAAGCGGCTTGCCGAGGACTTAAAAGGAACGACGTGCCTGATCGTGGCGCAGCGCATCGGCACGGTGAAGAATGCCGATCAAATCGTGGTGCTCGACGAGGGGCGCGCGGTCGGGATCGGCACGCATAAGGAGCTGCTGCAAAGCTGTTCGGTCTATCGGGAGATCGCGCTGTCGCAGCTGTCGGAAAAAGAACTGGAGGTGAGCTGATGGAGCGCAGAGGACCGCACGGCCGGGGCCGCATGGCCGAAAAGCCGAAGAATCTGAAAAAGACGCTCGGGCTGCTTTTGCGCTACACACTGCGCGAAATGCCCGCGTTTATCGCCGCTCTCGTGTTTGCCGGGGCGCACGCGATCTTAACGATCATCGGCCCGCGTCAGATCAGCCGCATCACCGACCTCATCACGACGGGCTTAACGACCGGGATAGACATGCGCGCCGTCGCGCGCGTCGGGCTGCTGCTCGTTGCGATCTACAGCGCGGGGGCGCTCGCAACGTTTCTGCAAAGCTGGCTCCTGACCGGGTTCAACCAGCGCCTGTCCAAGCGGATGCGGCGCGAGATCGTCGAAAAGATCAACCGCCTGCCGCTGAGCTACTTCAACTTCCATGAGACCGGCGACGTGCTCTCGCGTGTGACGAACGATGTGGACACGGTCGGCTCGTCGCTGTCTAATTCGCTTGCGTCGATCGTGACCGCCGCGCTGCAGTTTGTCGGCTGTCTTGTGATGATGATCCTTACAAACTGGCTGCTCGCCGGGACGTCGGTGCTGTCTACGATGCTTGCGATGGTGCTGATGACGGTGATTATGATGCACTCGCAAAAGTATTTCGCGGCGCGGCAAAAGAACCTCGGCGCTCTGAACGGCTATATCGAGGAGATGTATACCGGGCATGACATCATCCGCACCTCAAACGCGGAGGATGCGGTGAAGGCCGAGTTTGCTCGGCTGAACGGCGCCGTGCGCGAGGCGAATTTCAAGTCCCAGTTTTTAGGCGGCATGATGCAGCCGGTCATGAACTTTGTCGGCAACCTCGGCTATGTCGCGGTGTGCGTCGTCGGCGCGGCGCTGGCGATGAACGGGCAGATCACGTTCGGCGTGATCACCGCGTTCATGATCTATGTGCGGCTGTTCGAAGGCCCGATCCGGCAGATTTCGCAGGCCATGACGAGCATGCAGTCCGCCGCGGCCGCCGCCGAGCGCGTGTTCGAGTTTCTGAACGAAACCGAGCTGTCCGACGAGACCGGCAAGACCGCGACCGTGCCCGCCGTGCGCGGCGAGGTCGATTTCGACCACGTCCGCTTTGCCTATCCCGATAAGCCGGACGAGACGATCATCCATGATTTCTCCGTGCATATCGAGCCGGGGCAGAAGGTAGCCATCGTCGGGCCGACCGGCGCGGGCAAGACCACGCTCGTCAACCTTCTGATGCGCTTTTACGAAACGACCGGCGGCGAGATCCGCATCGACGGCGTGAAAACCACCGACATGACGCGCGAGGCCGTCCACGACTGCTTCGGCATGGTGCTGCAGGATACGTGGCTGTTCGAGGGCACCGTGCGCGAAAACCTCTGTTACAATACCGAGGGCGTGACCGACGAGCGCATGAAGGCCGCGTGCAAGGCGTGCGGCATCCATTCGTTCATCAAGGCGCTGCCGGAGGGCTATGACACGGTGCTGTCCGACAACACCGCGATCTCTGCGGGGCAGAAGCAGCTGATGACGATTGCCCGCGCGATGATCCAAAACAGCCCGATGCTGATTCTGGACGAGGCGACCTCCTCGGTCGATACGCGTACCGAGCTGCTGACCCAGCGCGCCATGGACACGCTGACCCAAAGCCGCACGAGCTTTGTGATCGCGCACCGCCTGTCCACGATCCGCAACGCGGATATCATCTTAGTGATCCGGGACGGCGATATCGTCGAGCAGGGCAGCCACGATGAGCTGCTGCGTCGGGGCGGGTTCTATGCCGAGCTTTACAACAGCCAGTTTGAAAACGCCGCGTAACCCCAAAACTGCATACAAAAACACCGGGCGATTCGTCCGGTGTTTGTCGTCTGTATCCTCTTAAAAGAACGGCCAGCGGCAGAGCAGATACCCCGGCACAACGACGATCAAGAAGAACGCCCAGCTGACAAGCGTAAACGTCTTGATGAACGCCTTGCCGCCGGAGGGGTATTCGCGCACATAGATGCGGTAGTTGATGACCGACGCGAGCGAGCCGATCAGCGAGCAAAGCCCCGCGGTGTCCGCGCCGTAGATCAGCCCGGCGAAGTTCTCGGTGAACGGGTAGAGCACGATCGTCGCGGGGACGTTCGAGATGATCTGGCTGAGGCCGATCGCCCACCAGTATTCGTGCCCGGCGACGGCCTTCTGCAAAAGTCCCGCAATGGCCTCGTTCGCCGCAATCGACGACGAGAAGATAAAAAAGCACAGGAACGTGACAAGCAGCACGTAATCGACCTTCAAAAGCAGCCGCCGGTCCACAAGCAGCACGGTTGCAAGTACGATCCCGACCGCGACCGGCCACAGCGCCGTCCGCGTGACGATCACGCCGATCACCAGCGCGAACAGCAAAAGGTATGCGATCCGCTTCCCGCGCGATTCCTTTGCCCACGGTTCGCCGCCCACCGCCGCGTCAATCGTTTCTTTCGGGTCCTTGCGATAGAGAAACAGCACAAACACCGCAAGCAGCACCGCGGACATGGCGCAAAGCGGCAGCATGTGCAGCATAAAGTGCCATACGCTGACATTGGCCCTGCCGTAGAGGAACAGGTTTTGCGGGCTGCCGAACGGCGTCAAAAGCGAGCCGCGGATCGCCGCAATGTTCTCCATCGAGATCACCGGCAGGATGTATCGCTCCTTGCCGCCGCCGCGAAACAGCAGGATCGTGACCGGCACGAAGATGATCAAACTGACGTCGTTTGTCACGAACATCGACGAAAAGAACACGCCGAAGATCAAAAACAGCGTCAAAAGCACCATCTTACGTAGGTTTGCCGCAAGCGCGATCAGGGGCCGCAGCACGTTTTCCTGCTTGAACCCCTCCAGCACAATCAGCATCATCAGCAGCGTGCCGAGCGTGCGCCAGTCGATGGCGCCCAGCAGCGCAGCCGTCGGCGGCGTAATCAGCATCGCCGCGACCGCCGCAAGCACCGACACGGTCAGCATCGGTTCCTTTTTCAAAAAGGCCAGTACCTTTTGCATACGTTTCTCCTATGGCAGATTCGTCTTATCATACCGCGAAGCCCGCCAAAAAGCAAGATAAAAGCGCAAGGCAAATGCCCTGCGCCGGTTGACGGGATTCGGTTATCCGAGGGACGCCGTGATCGCGTCCAGCAGCTCGCCGTATTCGGCGAACGCCGAAAGCTGCGGGTAGTCCGCCTTGATCTTTTCGGTCGTGCGGAACAGAAAGCCCGCCTTGCTGTGCAGAATCATAGCGAGGTCGTTATAGCTGTCCCCGACCGCAATCGTCGTGAACCCGACCGACTGCAGCGCGCGCACCGTGGCGAGCTTCGAATCCTTCACGCGCATGCGGATCCCGGTCAAAAATCCGTCCGCATCGACGACAAGCGAGTTGCAGAAGATCGTCGGCCTGCCGAGCTTTTCAAGGAGCGGCTTAGCAAATTCCTCAAACGTGTCGCTTAAAATCACGACCTGCGCCCGGTCCCGCAGCGCGTCCAAAAAGGCCTTCGCCCCGGGCAGCGGGTCGATCTGGGCGATCACGGCTTGGATATCCTGCAGGCCGAGGCCGTGCTCCCTTAGGATCCCCATGCGCCATGCCATGAGCTTGTCATAGTCCGGCTCGTCCCGCGTGGTGCGGCAAAGCGCCGGGATCCCGCTGACGCGCGCAAACTCGATCCAGATCTCCGGCGTCAAAACGCCCTCCATATCCAAACAGACCAGATCCATTTACCACTCCTTCTGCGCCGCCTTTTGCAGCACGTAGCTTTGCATGTCACAAACGTCGATCACGTCGCGGTGGCGCACCGGGCGCTCGGCAAGCGTCTTGAGGTTTTTGGGCGTCGGCACGCCGGTGAGCCGTTCGATCTCGGCCATCGAAGCAAACTCGTCCTCGCCCTGCGCGGCGCCGAGCCCCTCCAAAACCGCCGCCGGGAACTTATACGGCGAGGCGGTCGAAAGGATCACCACCGGCGCATGGCCGGGGTTTGCCGCCTTGTATTGCTGTGCGACCGCGTAGGCTACCGCCGTGTGCGTGTCCATTAAGTACCCGTACCGCTGCCAGACCGCCCCGATGGTCGCCTTGGTATCGGCGTCGTCGCAGCAGCCCGCATAAAACAGCGCGTCAAGCTTCTTTTTCAATTCGTCCGGCACCGTGTATACGCCGGTTTCGGACAGGCTCTGCATCAGCGTTCGGATCAGCTTTGCGTCGCCGCAGAGCAGATACAGCAGCCGTTCGAGGTTCGAGGAAACAAGAATATCCATCGACGGCGAGACCGTTTTATAGAACGGACGGTTGCGGTCGTATACGCCGGTGCGCAGAAAGTCGGTCAGGATGTTGTTCGCGTTCGACGCGCAAACGAGCTTCCCCACGGGCAGGCCCAGTTCCTTGGCAAAGTACCCCGCCAGGATGTCCCCGAAATTGCCGGTCGGCACGCAAAAGTCCGCCGGCTCGCCGGGCTTGATCGTTCCCCGCCGCACCAGATCCGCATACGCGCGGAAGTAGTACACGACCTGCGGGGCAAGCCGCCCGATGTTGATCGAGTTCGCGGACGACAGCCGAACGCCCTTGCCATGCAGCAGACCGTCCTTTTCCACCGCCGCAAAGATGCGCTTCACGCCGGTCTGCGCATCGTCAAAGTTGCCGCGCACCGCGCAGACGCATACGTTTTTGCCGCCTTGCGTCGCCATCTGCGCCTGCTGCACCGGGCTCACGCCGCCGTGCGGATAAAACACGATGATTTTTGTGCCCGGCACGTCCCGAAAGCCCTCCATCGCGGCCTTGCCGGTGTCGCCGCTCGTTGCGGTCAGGATCAGGATTTCGTCGGTCACGCCGCACTTTTCCCGCGCCGCCGTCATCAAAACCGGCAGCATCGAAAGCGCCACGTCCTTGAACGCGCTCGTCGGCCCGCGAAACAGCTCTAATATCGTATCGTCCCCCACCGATACCGTCGGCGTCAGATCGTCCGTCTCGAATTTGTTTTCATACGCGCGCTCGACAAGCGCCGCCATCTCTTCCTCGGTAAACGACGGCAGCAGCGCCGAAAGGAGCTTTGTCGCCATGCCGCGTGTCGAAAGCGGCAAAAGCGATTGCCAGTCCGAAAGAAGGCCCGATAGCGAACGCGGACTGAACAGCCCGCCGTCCTTTGCCATGCCGTCTAAAATCGCCTCCGCGCTCGTCGCCGTGAGCGCATCGTTTCGCGTGCTTTGATAGATCATGTTCCTCCGCTTCTTCCGCAGTTTTTACAAACCCGGATGAAAATAGTGCTTGTCATATCGTGCCTAATATGATATATTGTTTGCGTGGAAAAGTCAAGCGTTTTTCTACGGTGGACAATTTCACTAAGATCAACAAGACCGCGGGTGCGGCGGAAGAGGAAAAGGAAATGCAGATCGGATTGCTGGGCTATGGAACCGTCGGCAAGGCGTTTTATGCGTTGACGGAGGAGCAGCCCGGGCTGACCTGCAGGGCTCTTTTGACGCGCCGCCCGCGCGGCACAGGCGCGTTCGAAACGGATGATTTTGCCGTCATCCTGAACGACCCCGCCATCGACACGGTCGTGGAACTGATCGGCGGCATCCACCCGGCGTATGACTACATCGCGGCGGCGCTGCGCGCCAAGAAGAACGTCGTGACCGCGAACAAGGCGGTCGTCTGCGCGTACTATCCGGAGCTGATCCGCCTTGCAACCGAAAACGGCGTGTGCCTGCGCTGCACGGCGGCGGCGGGCGGCGGGATCCCGTGGCTTTGCTCGCTCGGCCGCGCGGCGCGGATGGATCGCATCACGGCGGTCGAGGGCATCTTAAACGGCACGACGAACTATATTGTATCGGAAATGACCGCGCGCTCCGCGGGCTACGGCGAATTATTGAAGGAGGCGCAGCGGCTCGGCTATGCGGAGGCCGACCCGACCGACGATGTCGAGGGCTATGACGCGCGCCGCAAGCTCGTCCTGTCGGCGGACTTGGCGTTCGACGCGGTACTCAAGGAGGACGAGGTGCCGTGCGTCGGCATTTCGCATCTGAACGTCATGGATATCGCGTGGGCGCGCGAGCGCGGCCTTGTGTGGAAGCTGAACGCGCGCGCCGAGCGAAAGGATGGGGCAGTGTCCGCGTTCGTCTGCCCGACGCTGTTCCCGATCAACACGCCGGAGGCGCACACCAACGGCAGCCGGAACCTCGTTTCGCTGTATGCCGAGCGCATCGGCAAGCAGAGCTTTTCCGGCGCGGGCGCGGGCGGCTATCCCACCGCGTCGAATGTGCTCGCGGACTGCATGGAGATCGCGCAGGGCGCAGCCCCGTTTTACAGCGACCGCCCCGTTTCGCCGCTGCCGGTGGATAACACGGACGGCGTAAGGACATGGCTGTTCCGCAGCTACGGCCGCTACACCGTGCGCGAGGAGACCGCCGCCGATGCATTCGAGGCGTATCGGGCCGCCTTGGAGGGCGACAGGCGCTCGCTGCTGGCGTACCTGCCGTTCGGCATGCTGTAAGGAAGACGCAGGTTTTTGAGCAAAAGGCTATTTTCTTCAAAGGAGAAACACATGAAGCTGTACAACGTAGGCATCCTCGGCGCGACGGGCGCCGTAGGCCGTGAAATGATGAAGATTCTGGCGGAACGCCGCTTCCCGGTCGGGGAGCTGCGGCTGATCGCGTCGGCGCGCAGCGCGGGCAAGACGCTGCCGTTTATGGGCAGGGAGATCCCGATCACGGCGGCGAGCGACGACGCGTTCGACGGCCTGGATATCGTGCTCGGCGCGGCGGAAAACGACATTGCCATGCGCTTTGCCCCGGCGATCAAAAGGGCGGGAGCGGTGTTTGTCGATAACTCGTCCGCGTTCCGGCTCGATCCCGAGGTGCCGCTTGTCGTGCCGGAGATCAACCCGGAGGACGTGAAATGGCATCACGGCATCATCGCCAATCCAAACTGCACAACCATCGTCACGCTTGTGGCGATCAACGCATTAAGCAAGGAAAGCCCGATCGAAACCATCGTTGCATCGTCGTATCAGGCGACCAGCGGCGCGGGCGCGGCGGGGCCGAAGGAGCTGATGGGCGAGGTCGAGGCGCAGCTGAAGGGCGAAGCCTATACGCCGCAGGTGTTCCCGTACCCGATTGCGTATAACGTGATCCCGCAGATCGGCGGCGAAGCGTTCATGGGCTATACGTCCGAGGAAATGAAGATGCAGAACGAGGGCCGGAAGATCCTGCACCTGCCGGACTTAAAGGTCAGCTGCACCTGCGTCCGCGTGCCGGTCGTGCGGAGCCACAGCATTTCCGCCGTCGTGCGCACCAAGGAGAAGATCTCCGTCGAGCGTGCAAGGGAGCTGATCGCGGCGGCGCCGGGCTGCAAACTCGTCGACGACCTCAAAAACAAGGTCTATCCGATGCCGCTCGATACGTCCGATCAGGATCTGGTGTTCGTCGGCCGCATCCGCGAGGACCTCACCGACGAGCGCGGCCTGAACCTTTGGTGCTGCGGCGATCAGGTGCGCAAGGGCGCGGCGACGAACGCCGTGCAGATCGCGGAATTACTGCTTTCGTAAGAGGAGGGGAGAATCGTATGGAGATGGAATCCGGTTTCCACTATTATCTGGTGGCCGCCGACGTGCTGCCGGAGATTTATTTGAAGGTTGCCGAGGCGAACCGCCTGCTGCGCGCGGGCGAGGTGTCCACCGCGGGCGAGGCCGCGCGAACCGTCGGCATCAGCCGCAGCGCGTATTATAAGTACCGCGACGCGATCCAGCCGTTCACGGACATGACGACCGGGCATATCATCACGTTCTACGCCCTGCTCAAGAACCGTTCCGGCGTGCTGTCGAACGTGCTGTCGATCTTCGCGCGTTCGGGCGCCAATATCCTCACGATCAACCAGAGCATCCCGACCGACGGCTGCGCAGCGGTCACGATTTCCGCCGAAACGTCCGGCATGACCTGCCCGCTCGAAACGCTGCTCTCATCCGTCGCCTCCCTGGAGGGCGCGGTGCGGTTCGAGATTCTGGCAGGATAATCTGTTTGTGTGCATGCAAAAACACCGTCCGCGTTTTGCGGGCGGTGCTGTTGTTTTGGCTCAGAGGTTGTAGAGCCCCGTAAACTTCTCCGTCAGATAATCCGTAAAGTATTTCGGGTCGAACGGCGCGCCGAAGGCCGCTTCCATCAGGGGCTTTGGGTCGATGCTGGCGCCGTACTTGTAGATATGCTCGGTCAACCAGTCGATGATCGGCTGCAGGTTTTGGGCCTTCACAAAGCCCCAAACGTCGATCTCCTTTTCCATGCGCTTTAGAAGCTGCGCGCCGTAGGCGCTGCCGAGCGCGTAGGAGGGGAAGTAGCCGAACGCGCCGCCTGACCAATGCGAATCCTGCAGCACGCCCTGCGTGTCGTCCGGCACGTCGATGCCGAGGTATTCCCGATACATGCCGTTCCACGCCGCGGGAAGGTCGCAGGGCTGCAAGGTGCCGTCAAACAGCTTCTTTTCGAGCTCATAGCGCACCATGATGTGCAGCGCGTAGGTCAGCTCGTCGGCCTCGGTGCGGATCAAGGACGGCTCGGCCATGTTCACCGCCAAATAAAAATCGTGCGCCGAAACGCCGTTGAGCTGTTCGGGGAACAGCTCCTTTAGCTTCGGATAGACCGTCTCGATGAACGGCTCGCTGCGTCCGATGATGTTTTCAAAGAAGCGCGACTGCGATTCATGCACGCCCATGCTGACGCCGGTGCCCAAGGGGCCGCGGGCAAGCTCGTCGCCCACGTTCAGTTCATAGGTCGCGTGCCCGGCCTCGTGGATCACGCTGTACATCGAGGAGTGCACCGCGTTTTCATAGTAGTGCGTCGTGATGCGCACGTCGGCCTTGGTGAAGTTCGTCGTAAACGGATGCTCGACCTCGCCGCAGACCGTGTGCTCCTTCGGCAGCCGCATCACATTCATCAGGTATTCGGTCAGCTTTCGCTGCTCCGCCTTCGGATAGAACTTATACAGGAACGACGTGTCCGGCTGCCGCCCTTGCTTTTGGATCTTTTCGATCAGCGGGACGAGCGCCGCGCGCACCTCGCGGAAGAACGCGTCGAGCGTTTCGACGGTCATGCCCTTTTCGTATTCGTCGAGCAGCGTATCGTAGACCGGCGCGTCCGGCTTATAGTAGAGCGCAAAGCGGCGCGTATAGTCGATCATCTTTTCAAGGTGCGGCAGAAACGAAGCAAAATCGTTCTCGTTCTTTGCCTTGCGCCATGCGTTCGACGCGGCCGTGGCCTCGATCTGATACGCGATGTATTCCTCCATCGGGATGCAGGCCACGCGCTCGCGCGCCTCGTCCATGCGCTTCGCTTCGCAGAGCGTCACCGCATCCACCGCGTCCGGCTGCGAAAGGATCGCCTTGGTCGCCTCGACAAACGCCGCGTCGGTCTGCAGCAAATACACCGCTTCGCTCAGCGCCCCGAGCGTGTCGCCCACCAGCGCCGCCGCACCGGACGGCATCACGGTTTCCATATCATACTGCATCACGCCCATCGCGTGATTGTATACCCGCAGCTTTTCGAGCTGCGCCTTAAAGAGCTTCACAGAATCTTCGAGCATGGTGTTCTCCTTCATCAAATATAGATAGTATTGTAACCGAATCGTAAATGTCTGTCAATTCCTTTGACACCGCCGCCGTTTCGTGCTATGCTATATAGGTATATTTTTGCGATTTATGGGAGGATTCCTATGAAAATTGTGATCGTCGGCTGCGGCAAGGTCGGCACGACGCTTGCGGTCAAGCTGCAGGAGGAAGGCCATGAGATCACCGTCATCGACCACAGCGAGCGCGTGATCGAGCAGATCAGCAACATGGTCGATGTGATCGGCTACGTCGGCAACGGCGCGGTGTATTCCGTGCTGGAGGGCGCCGACGTGCGCAACGCCGATCTGCTGCTTGCCGTCACCGCCACCGATGAAATCAACCTGCTGACCTGCCTTGTGGCCAGCAAGCTGAACGTCAAGCGCACGATCGCGCGCGTCCGCAACCCGGAGTACGCCGAAAACGCGGCGATGTTCCACGACTCGTTCGGCATCGCCATGACGATCAATCCGGAGCGTCAGCTGGCGGGCGAGATTTCCCGCATCCTGCGCTTCCCGAGCGCCACGCGCGTCGAGATGTTCGCGCGCGGCAGAGCCGAAATGGTCTCCTGCGAGCTGCCGGACGGCAACGCCGCGGTGGGCCTCAAGCTCTATGAAATCCCGCAAAAGCTCGGCGTCAAGGTGCTCGTCTGCGCCGTGCAGCGCGGCGGCGAGGCCATCATCCCCTCCGGCGGGTTCCGTCTGGAGGCAGGCGACGAGCTGTATATGACCGGCGCGCCCAAGGAAGTGGAAAAAGCGTTCCGCAAGATGGGCATGCTGAAAAAGCCGATCGAAAACGTGCTGATCACCGGCGGCGGCAAGGCCACCTATTACCTTGCCCAAGCCCTGTCCGACCGGTTCCATGTCAAGATCATCGAGCGCAGCCACGACCGTGCGCAGGAGCTTGCCGAAACGCTGCCCAATGCCGTCGTGCTGCTCGGCGACGCCGCCGACCATGAGCTGCTGAACGAGGAGGGCCTGCGCGACGCGGACGCGTTCGTCGCCATGACGGGCATCGACGAGGGCAATATCCTCTCCGCCATGTACGCCAAGCAGCTTGGCGTCGATAAGGTCATCTGCAAGGTCAATACCGACCATCTGAAATCCCTGTCGCGCAGCATCGGCATCGACTCCATCGTGTCCTCCAAGAACGTCACCGCGAACACCATCGTTCGCGTCGTGCGCGCGTATGCCGCAGGCGAGGGCGAAGGCAACGTGCGCGCGCTCTACCGCATTGCGGAGGACAAGGCCGAGATGCTCGAGTTCGCCGCGTCTGCGGACATGACCGGCATCATCGGCGTCCCGCTGAAGGATCTCAAGCTGAAGCCGAATATTCTGATCGGCTGCATCGTGCGCAAAAACCGCGCGATCATCCCCGGCGGCGCGGATGTGATCGAGCCGAACGATCGCGTTCTGGTCTGCACGGCGGGGCGGCGGCTCACCGAGCTGACCGACATTCTGGGGGCGTAACATGAACCGCAGGATGATCGCCTATACCATCGGGCGGATTCTCATTGCCGAAGCCGCGCTGATGCTGCCCTCCGTGCTCGTGGGATTGATCTACCGCGAGCCGGATACGTGGGTGTTCGCGCCCGCCATCGGGCTGCTCGTGCTCGCGGGCGTGCTGCTCGGCCGCAAAAAGCCCGAAAACACCGTGATCTACGCGCGCGACGGGTATTTCATCGTCGCCGCCGTGTGGATTCTGCTGTCGCTGTTCGGCGCGATCCCGTTTCGGCTCTGCGACAAAATGGGCAGGTTCTGGGACTGCTTTTTCGAGATCGCGTCCGGCTTCTCCACGACCGGCGCTTCCATCGTCACCGATATCGACGTGCTGCCGAAGTGCATCATCTTCTGGCGCAGCTTCAGCCATTGGATCGGCGGCATGGGCGTGCTGATGTTCGTCCTTGCCATTATGCCTTTGAGTGAGGAACGCTCGATGCATCTGATGCGCGCCGAGGTGCCCGGCCCCGTCGTCGGCAAGCTCGTCCCAAGAATCCGCGATACCGCCAAGATCCTGTACGGCGTGTATGCGGGGCTGACCGCGATCCTTGCCGCGCTGCTGATGCTCGGCAAAATGCCGCTGTTCGATGCGCTCTGCTATGCGTTCGGCACGGCGGGCACCGGCGGGTTCTCGATCTCCAATGCCGGCATCGTCGGGTATAACAGCGCGTATATCGAAACCGTGATCGCCGTGTTCATGCTGCTGTTCGGCGTGAACTTCAACCTCTATTATTTCATCCTCATCGGCAAGGCCAAGGACGCGTTCAAGTCCGAGGAGCTGCATGTCTACCTCGGCGTCATCGCGTTTGCGGTCGCCGCGATCTCGATCAATGTGTACCATGTCTACGGCTCCGTATGGCAAACGCTTCGGTATACGTTCTTCCAGGTCACGACGATCATTTCCACAAGCGGCTTTGCCACCGCCGACTTTGCGAACAACTGGCCGCTGTTCTCCCAAATGATCCTTGTGTTTCTGATGTTCACGGGCGCGTGCGCCGGCTCCACGGGCGGCGGCTTGAAGATGAGCCGCATCATGGTGCTGTTCAAGACCTGCGGACAGGAGATCCATCACCTGATCCATCCGCGCGCCGTAACGGTGGTGCGGCTGGAGCATAAACCGGTGAACCACGGCATGATCCGCGCTACGCTGAGCTTCTTTACCTTTTATATCGCCATCCTTGCGGCATCCACGCTGCTGCTTTCGCTGGATAACGGCGACTTTACGACCAACTTCACTGCCTCGCTTGCCTGCCTCAGCAATATCGGACCGGGGCTCGGCAAGGTCGGCCCGATTGGGAATTACGCGTTTTATTCCGGCGCGTCCAAGGTCATGCTTGCGCTGGAGATGCTCGCGGGCAGACTGGAGCTGTTCCCGATCATCGTGCTGTTCGGCATGGTGGGGCACAGATCCCGCAATGGCAACTGAGAAAATCGTATCGGACGAAAAAGGACCCGTACGGGTCCTTTTTGTATGCGGCGTTTCAGTCCTCCAGCCGCTTGAGCTTGTTCGGGTTGGCGATGACGAGCAGCTCTATGTCCTCCGTCAGCGGCGCGGCGGGGTCGATGCCGGCCTTTACCGTGCCGTCCGGGTGCCGGATCGCCACAACGTTGATCTCATAGCGATTTCTGAGGCGCAGCTCGCCGAGCGACTTGCCGAGCCATTCCTTCTTCGGCGTCAGGCTGATAACACACAGATCGTCGCTGATATGGAAAAACTCCAGAAAATTGTCGGACATGAGCTTTCGCGCGGTCTGCGCGGCGATCTCGCGCTCCGGGTAGATGATCTCGTCCGCACCGACGCGGGTGAGAATGTCGCCCATGCGCGTGGAGGCGGCTTTGGCGATCACGTGCGACACGCCGAGTTCTTTAGCGACCATGACGCACATGATGCTCGATTCAAGGCTGCTGCCCATCGATACCACGACGGTGTCCATTGCCTGCAGACCGATGTTTTTGATCGCGTCCGGGTCGTGCAGATCGACTACGATCGCGTCGCTCACAAGGCCCGCAAACTGGTTGACCACAAGCTCGTCATTGTCGGCGATCAGTACGTCGGCTCCCATTTTGCAAAGCTCGTGCATTAAAAACTGTCCGTAGCGCCCCATACCCAGTATGGCGATTGATTTACCCATCGGTTTCCTCCTTATCCGACATAGAAGCTGCCATTGGCATGTCTGATCTCATTTTTCCGTGCCTCGTCCCCACCGAAGAACAGCGCGAGCGAGATCGGCCCGATGCGGCCGAGATACATGCAGAGTATAATGATCCACCGTCCGGCGACGGACAGGTGCGCCGTGATCCCTTTGGAAAGACCGACCGTCGCCGTCGCGCTGAAGACTTCATACAGCGTGTCCGACAGCGGCAGCCCGTCGGTGAGCAGCAGCGCCGCGCTCATGCCGAGCGATACCGTCAGG
>JAEEGL014847475.1_pt1 | contig 19111 bp, 13 predicted proteins | sample 9134231 | NCBI WGS metagenome assembly JAEEGL01 (sample SAMN16246548, study PRJNA631951) | gut metagenome | biome: gut microbiome; feature: rumen; material: fiber-attached | host: Bos | place: Iran: Karaj | collected 2018-10 | reverse complement strand
GGCGGAATGAGCTTGACATCAAGGAATGTGTCCGCCTTAAAAAGGCGCTGAAAGCGTATTTTTAAGGCTTTCCAAAGTCCTCTTTGAGGACTTTGGAACAATAACTGCCGAAAGGCAGTTATTGAGGACACATTAATTATAGAACCATTTCGAAAACAGAGCCCCCCTTCGCAAATAGTATATTTGCAAAGGGGGGCTGATTATCTTTACAAAGCAATATCATTCCGTCGGTTCATGTTTCATGAGGAATTCCTTGATATCGAAGTCCTTATCATAGGTAAAGTCTACCATTATCTGATACATACCGGTATCAAGTCTCTTCATATCACAGTCATCAACAAGCTTAGTAATTATAGCTAGTGCTGCCTTGCGCTGCATATCACGATCGGCATCGGCCTGCATATCGGAATCTGTGATCGTTATTCTCAGACGTTCCTGCAAATAGTGAAGTGATATCTGTATATTTCCAATGTCTGACTTTGTCTCGTTGACGCGCATTACGAGTATCTCTTCAGCAGCCTGACGTATAACCATAGCTTTACGTCTGCTGAAGCCGAGATTGAGCGCCATTTCTTCAAACATAGCAGCAACCGGCGTAATGTTGTAGCTGCTGTTAGTTATAGACATAGAAATAATCTGTATGCCCTTTTCGAGCTTGCCTTCAAGTATGAGTTTGTGCAGACGCTTCAGCATTTCGATGTGCAGATTTCTCTGATCTACCTTGCCGTTTGCGTTGAGCGGGAAGCTGTCGAATACGAAGTAATATACCGGCGACTTGTACGAGCCGACCTTTTCCTTCATATACTTCTTGAGTTCGTCTTCATCGAATTTTTCGCCGGGAGCCAGAGTAATACATGCTCCAAGGTTCTCACCGTAGATACGGTCTTTGTAACCGAAAATTCTGCACGTTGCAACAGTGGGATGCGACATTACCGCCGATTCGATCTCTGCAGGAGCAAGGTTCTCGCCGCCCTTGATTATAAGATCCTTTATACGACCGACGATACGAAGATTGCCCTGCTCGTCAAGTACACCAAGGTCTCCGGAATGGAGCCAGCCGTCCTTATCAATAGCCTGCTTCTCAGGCGGAAGTTTGTAGTAGCTGTTCTTGAGATGATAGCCGCGGGTAACGATCTCGCCGACTTCACCTGCAGGCAGTAATCCGTGCTCCTCATCCCAGATAGCGAGTTCGGCACCATCTACCGCTCTGCCGACGGTATTGTATCTTACCGAAATATCATCATTGGGTCGTGTAAGAGTATAAGCCGCAGAAGTTTCAGTCATACCGTACATATTGAGGAACGTCGCATTATAAAGCGCAGCCTCAAAACGCATGAACTGAACAGGAGAAGTATAGCTTCCGGCGATCGTGCATATATGTACTCTCGGAGCCACCATGGCGGCGAGCTGCTCATTATCAATGATGCCCTGATATATAGTGGCAACGGACCAGATATCGGAAATATCCTCTTTCTCAACAAGCTTCGCAATAACATCTGCCTTTATCGCAGAAGGAATGATAACGGTTCCGCCGTTTGAGAGATATACCCATGAAACGAAGATCGCATAAGCGTGGAAGAACGGTACACCGACCATTACTCTGTCGCCGCGTATCGAGCTTATTTCCTTTGCGACCTGGCTTACAACATTCGTGAATGCGTACTGTGATGTAAGTACTGCTTTCGGGAAAGCTGTAGTACCGGAAGTGTAAATGATATATGCATCATCCTTGACAGACCAGCCTGTCGTATCAGGCTTGTTCTCAGGAACGTTGGAGAAGTCTTCGTCAACAATACTTGTGCAGTTTGACTCTTCAAGGCCGAACGCTACCGAAAGAAGCTTGGCATCATCGGCTCCACCGGATATATCATGCGTCTTTCCGTACATCATGAATTTTGTATCGGCGAACTCTATCAGCGGCTTAGCATCCTTGAGAGTAAGGTTTGCGTTAAGTATAAGCGCAACGCCTCCCGAACGTATGATACCGAAGAAGGTTATCAGCCACGCCGGTGCTGCCGTTGACCAAAGAGCAACCTTATCGCCCTTCTTCAGTCCCTTATTTAACAGGAATGATGCAACATTGTCGATTTTTTCGATAAGCTGACGATATGTCAGTCTCGTATCACCCATAATGATAGCTTCTCGATCGGGGTTCTTCTCTGCCTGTTCACATAAAATCTCATAATAGAATTTTTCAATTAACTGCAATGATATATACCTCCAATACAAATTGCCGAGTTTCCTTACTCAATATTCAGTGCATCAACGAATCCTGTAACTTCAAAAATATTCATTACATCTTCATTAACATTTCTGATGACCATTTCGCCCTGTTTTTCCATTGCCTGCTCAGCTGTGACAACAACACGAAGTCCTGCACTGGAAATATATACAAGCTCCTTTAAATCCAACACAAGCTTTGTAATACCGTCGAGACTGTCTTTGAGCATCTCTTCAAGTTCGGGTGCGGTTCTTGTATCAAGCTTTCCTTCTATTGCAACGGTAAGCACTGAACCTTCTTTGTTTGTTTTAATTGTCATGATATTAGCTCCTTTTCTTTGAATTATATTCTGACAGCAGGTCGCTGCTCAGTTGCTTTAATATTGGTTCATACGCCTTGGCGGCCTCGCGTTCCGGCAAAGTCGAAAGCAGCATTTTAAGCTTCGCGTATGAAGCACATTTACGCTCTGTCTCCTCCCAGTCTTCACCGGGATACTTTGTTCTGAAAACACCAAAAGTCTTATTCCAGACTTCAGCACAGATATCACGACTGAGTCCGAGTGACTGTTCGGGATCGGACATACCGGCCACAAGAACGTACGTAAAATAAATACAGAACAGTTCAAAAAACCAATTTCCGTATCCGGCAGTAGCCATATCTATCAGCAGCAAATCTCCGTTCTGGCACATTATATTTCCTGCGTGACAGTCTCCGTGAACAAAACCGTTTCCGTCCGGAATGTCGTTTATCATCCCTGTAAAACAACTGTATTCATCCTCATCGAGATATTCTCTGACATAATCCACCATATCAAGATAATGTCTCTTCATTGATCTGAAATCTGTTAAGGATACTTTTATGTCATTCAGACCCGTGACGAAATCAGCATACCTGTCGATATTCTTCTCTATATTGTCCGGATCCTGCGCAAGAGTTTCAGTAAGCGTCGAGGATTGTACGAGCTCTGTCACAGCGGCATAGCTTTTTCCGACTCTCGCGAGCTCATACGGTATAGCCGTTGGGATCCCCGCTTTGAATGCTGAACGGCATCCACGCTGTTCGTTGAGCACGGTACGAAAATCAATATTTTCTGAGAAGACTTTTACTATACGATCCTCATCAAGCCGATAGACTGACGCCGTACCGCCCTTGCCCAACAGCGTAAGACCATCCGTTGATATTTCCCGAAGCTTTTTTGTAACCGTCATCATCTCAGTGAAGCCTGTTATCGAGAAAGTTTCGTAAACGCTGTCGCACACATTTTCTATACGCACAAACTCAAATTTCTTCTGGACGGTGAGTAATGCGCGAAGGCCGGAGCTTGATATATACACAAGTTTATCTGCATCGAAAACAATCTCGCTCGTTTTTTCATCAGGCGCTATTTTTTCAAGCGCGTCTGAGAGTACAACGCTGTTGTTGAAATCAATCTTTTCCGGAAGAAATATCCGAAAATCGGAATTGTCATTCTTTATTATCCTGATCTGTTCTTCCATATAAAAGCTCCTTCCGATCAGCTTCCTACCAGCACCATTATGCTGCGCGGCATCAATTTTACATTGTCGCGGCAAACGTTACCTTTGCATTTATTTTTCGGATCACCGGTATAGGCTATTATTCGCCATTCCATACCTTCAGGTATTATCGGGAGCCCAAAGGTGTGTTCTTCCCAATGAGAATTGACCGCGCAATATATGAAGCAATCCTTCTTCGTACCAAAATCTGCGGCAGGCTCGCTGTACATGAACGCGAATGTAAGGAAAGGACGGCTGCGATCAAATTTCCATGGGGTCTCACTGTGCCATGAAAGCTCGGGATAACCCGACGAATTGTATCCGGAAAAATAATCTCCCTTTCTGAGAACCGGATGCTCTTTTCTGAACGCGATCATGGTTCTGACAAATTCGTGCAGGTCCTTGAACTTTTTGAGTCTGTCCCACTGAAGCCAAGACACTTCATTATCGAGCGCAAATGCGTTGTTATTTCCCTTCTGTGTATTCGCGAACTCGTCACCCGAAAGGATCATCGGTACACCTCTCGACAGGAGCAGAAGCGCTATATGATTCTTCATCTGACGTACTCTGAGCTCCTGAACCGCAGGATCATTCGTTTCACCCTCGACACCACAGTTCCACGAACAGTTATCGAAGTTGTCCATACCCGAAGTAAACGGGTTTATCTCATTGTACGCCCTTGAATACGATACAGTATCATAGAGCGTGAATCCATCATGCGACGTGATGTAATTTACCGAGGAATCGGGCGTTCCGTTCGGGAACATATCCGGCGAACCCTCAATAGATGAAATCAGCGCGGGACCGTTATCGTCCATACCTTTTACAAATCTCTTTATCGTATCGCGTGTACGCGGATTCCAGTCAGCCCAGCCTTTCGGGAAACTTCCTATTGTATATAATCCGTCGCCGTCCCAGCCCTCGGATATAAACTTGGTACGGTTGAGTATCGGGTCGTTCGCGAGAGTATCAACGAGCGGCGGGCATACCATGGGCTTTCCGTCCTCGCCCCTCGCAAAGATCGGAGCTTCATCGATCCTGAATCCGTCAACGTGATAGTTTGATACCCAATATCTGAGAGAATCCATAATAAAGTTTCTAACGATAGGGTTGTTACAGTTCACCGTGTTTCCGCATCCGGTGTAGTTCGCATAATCACCGTTGTCGTCCATAACATAGTATGTGCGGTTGTCAACGCCTCTGAACGAGATATAGTCATCGTATTCTCCGGTATGGTTGAACACGATATCAAGTATGACTTCTATGCCGTTTTTGTGGAGCTGCTTTATCATATTCTTCAGCTCGTCAGACGCAAGACCCATTGAGCCTGAATATGAATAACCCGCTTTCGGCGAAAAATAGTTGTACGTAACATATCCCCAGTAATTGCAGAATTCATCATCCGGGCGTCCCGGCAGGAACTCCTCAAACTCGAAAATAGGCATTATCTCGAGGCAGTTTACACCGAGTTCCTTCAGGTACGGTATCTTTTCGATGACACCCGCAAATGTACCGGCGCGCTTGACACCGCTCGACTTGTCCTTAGTGAATCCGCGGACGTGTATCTCATAGATTATCAGGTCCTTCATCGGTATCTCAAGAGGCTTGTCTCCGTCCCACTTGAAATCGTCACGGATTATGCGGCCGCGGTGCTGAAACTTATCGTCCGGATATGAGCGCTCGTGCCAATTGTCACGGCCGGATACAAGCTTTGCATAGGGATCGAGAACGATCTGTGTCTTATCGAAACGATATCCTTTCGCGTAATCATTAGGACCGTCAAAACGATAACCATATTCGATATTTTCCCAGTCGATGTCAAATATCATTACTGCGTAAACATTACCTATACGGAATTCGTCTGTAAACTCAAACGTGAAAAACGGCTCTTTTTCTCCAAGATTATAAAGGAGAAGCTCACATCCCGTAGCGTCCTTTGAGTAAACCGAAAAGTTCACTATATTATCGCTCATGACCTCTGCACCGAACGGCATAGCTCTGCCGACGCGGTACTTTATCCCATTTAATTCATGTGTTGGAAATTCATCTATTCTTTTCACTGGGTTGCTCCTTTATTATTACTGATTGTCGAACTGGCTCATATAAAGATCAGCATAGAAGCCCTTCTTTGCCATAAGTTCGTCGTGTGTACCGGTCTCGATAATGTCACCATCCTTGAGAACAAGTATCACATTTGCGTTCTTTATCGTAGAAAGCCTGTGAGCTATAACGAAGCTCGTTCTGCCCTCCATGAGCTTATCGATTGCCTGAGAAATAATCTTTTCAGTTCTGGTATCGACAGAGGATGTAGCCTCGTCGAGTATCAGTAACGGCGAATCGTCAAGCATAGCTCTCGCGATCGTGATGAGCTGCTTCTGACCGGCTGATACACCGCTTTCTTCTCCGAGAAGAGTATCAGCGCCATTCGGGAATGCTTCAAAAAATTCCGAAAGGCCGGTATCATCACAAACTCTTCTGAATTGTTCAGCAGTAACATTCTGCTTTGCGTAGATTATGTTCTCTTTGATAGAGCCTTCAAACGTCCATGTATCCTGAAGTACCATACTTATAAGACTGTGGAGCGTTTCACGAGACATCTCTCCGATAGGCACACCGTCTATTTTTATATTGCCTCCGTTAAGCTCGTAAAAGCGCATCAGCAGGTTAACGAGCGTCGATTTACCGGCACCCGTGGGACCTACGATAGCCACCTTCTGACCGGGTTCAACGTGGAGAGAAAAATCATGTACGATTATGGATTCCGGAACATATCCGAACTTTACATGTTCGAAATCTACTATTCCCTTAACCTTATCCGGGGACACTTCAGTCTTTCCGTCATCGATCATCTCGGGCTGCTCAAGAAGCGCGAACACACGGTCTCCCGCGGCGATAGCGGGCTGGAAACTTCCGCCTGCCTGTGCTATCGTTGAAAGTGGTCCGGAAAACAGCTGTGCATACGAAATGAAAGCAACGATAATACCGACTGAAGCGCTTCCGGAAAACACAAGAATCGCTCCGACCACGCAAACCGCTATATATCCGAGATTGCTCGCAAAGGTCGATACAGGGCTTATAAGTGAGCTGAAAAACTGGCTCTTCCATGTGCTGTCATAAAGAGCAAGATTGCTCTTCTTGAATGCTTCGATCACATCATTCTCAGCATTGAACGACTTTATAATAAGATGTCCTTTGATGTCCTCGTTGATAAGAGAATTTACTTCCGCAAGTCCGGACTGGTTCTTCGAGAAATACGGCTGACCTTTTTTCATCAGTATTACTGTTATCAACATTCCGAGGATCGTCGCAACTATCGTTGTCCCCGCAAGTATTACGTTCGTTACGAACATAAGTACTATACATCCGACAAACGACGTGATAGAACGCATTACATTCGGAAGTGTGTTTCCGATAGCAGTCGCAAGCGTATCAACATCATTCACCATAGTTGAGAGCGTCTCACCCTCAGGGTTAGTGTCAAAATACGAAAGCGGAATATGGTTAGCCTTTTTGTTGATATCCCGGCGCATCTTCTCGGCTGTGACCATAGTGAGCTTCGGGGAAATAAGCGATGTGATGATGTTGCAGCCAAGACCGGCCAGAAGTATGATACCGCTCACTATCGCAACATCCTTGATAGCGTCCATATCTATGTTGCCGGAGAGATTCTTTTCAATCTCATCAACTATATTTTTCATATAATTCGGCGCAAGGACACTGAATACAGCCGCCAGCAGGGAGAATATGCACATAGCTATAAACAATCCGAGCCACGGCCTCATGAATTTGATTATCTTTTTGAAAGTGGAACCGTTATTGGGTTTCTTCTTATTATTCTTTTCTGCCATTTAAACCGCCTCCTCAGATGAAAGCTGAGAGAGTGCGATCTCTCTGTAAACATCACAGGTCTTCAAAAGCTCTTCGTGCTTGCCCTGTCCGACGAGACGACCTTTGTCAAGCACAAGTATCATGTCAGCATTCTTTATGCTTCCGATACGCTGTCCTACGATGATCTGTGTAGAGTCCTTCGCAGAACTGCGAAGTTGTTTGCGGAGTACTGAATCGGTCTTGAAATCAAGCGCCGAGAACGAATCATCAAACAGATATATTTCAGGGTCGCGGCAGATAGCTCTTGATATAGTCAAACGCTGTCTCTGACCGCCCGAGAAATTCGTGCCGCCTTCTTCGACCTTTGCCTGATAATTGCCTTCCTTGTTCTCAATGAATTCTTTTGACTGACCTACCTCGGCAGCCTTTTTTATTTCATTCAGAGTTGCCTGTAAACCTGATTTCTGACCGTAATCAATGTTCGAAGCGATAGTTCCGGCAAACAGGAAGCTTTTCTGTGGAACATACCCTATCTTGTCACGAAGCGCCCATATCTTATAGTCTCTTACGTCTCTTCCGTCAACAAGTATCACACCTTCTGTCGCATCATAAAGACGCGGTATCAGGTTCATGAGCGTTGTTTTTCCGGAACCCGTAGAACCGATTATTGCAAGCGTCATGCCGCGCTCTACCTTGAAACTGATATCTGAAATGGCGTTTCCGGACGCACCCGGATAAGCGAATGATACATTTCGGAATTCGATCGAACCGACCATTCCGTTAGCCCCGGATTCAAATTTGCCGTCCTCAATGCTGTTTTTAGCATTGATTATCTCGTTCACGCGCTTTAACGATACAAGAAAACGCGGCAGCATAATAACAGCAAGAAGCATAAAGACAAACGCACCCATAGCCTGAAGAGCATAGGACGAGAAAACTATCATATCCGAGAAAAGCGTCAGACGGTCTCCCGAATCAACGGTATCATTTATCATTACCGCACCGAGTAAGTAGATAATAAGCGAAAGAGCATTTATAGCCATTGAAAGGAACGGAGAAAGAACGCCGACGGACCTGTTGACGAAAAGGCTTGTCTTTGTGAGATCATCATTGACCTTGTCAAACTGCTTTTCCTGGAAAGTGTATCCGTTATATGCATGAACAACACGCATACCGGAAACGTGCTCTCTTGTTACGCGGTTCACATTATCGACAAGCTTCTGAACGAGCATCGACTTTTTCTGTACAAGGATGATAACCACAACATGCAGCAGGATTATGAAAACTACCATTAAAGCCGCCGCTATAAGCCATGTTGTATTCGAACCCATCTTAAGGATAGCAAAGATCGCCAGCATGGGGCATTGTACCATTACCTGCGTGCCCATTGTGGTAAACATCTGTATCTGCATAATATCATTGGTGCTTCGTGTTATCAGGCTTGAAGACGAAAACCCGCTCATTTCAGCAAGAGAGAATGATATTATCTTTTCTACGGTAGCCTCACGCATTCTCATTACGATGGATGCCGAGATATGGGCTATACACACACCGCCTATAATGGCACTTACCACCGAGCCGACCGCACATATAATCATTGCGATTCCGGGCATAATAAATGTAGACATATCCGCATTTCCCAATTTCAGGGCCGAGGTAATAGCTGTAAGGTTTTCGGGCAGACTAAGTGAAAGCATAACCTGAATTAACACGAAAAAAACGAAAAGTATAAACAGGAGCCAGTCCTTGACTTTCATAAATGAAAGCATTCTTCCCATAAACTCTCCTCCATTCAGTGTATCTCGGGCGGCAATCTGTCTGTCACTTCAGTTATTTCAGCCGAAACACCGGCATTTTTTAACATATCCAAAAATTCGTCAGCGTATTTCTTGCTCGCGGTTCCAAACATAAGAGATATATAGAACGTACCGTTAAGCTCATACGCTACGACGTTCCTGCACAAATCACCGTACATAGTGAATTTCTTTATATGCTTGTTGGCACCGCCGTATTTTATGCTTCCCATATACTGAAGCGATCCGGAAAGCTTGAAAGCAAGAGCGGACTTTCCTTTTCTCATGTCCTCAACGCGGGAGAAAATATAGTTGTGTTCACGCTGTGCATCAAAAGATTCCCTGAGCTTTTTCGCGAACTCGGGAACCGGGGTCTCAATATCCGATTTCTGAGCAACAAGAAGATTGCCCATGGTCTGACCCATAATCGACATGTCAAGGCCGAAAATGTGACGAATATTCATCGTATTGTTCATGGTGAACGGAAGCTCGTTGTCGGGATTGAGTTTGAACACAGATTTAGCGGCCATAACAAACAGCATAGTCGAAGGATTTGCGCCATTTTTCTTACAATAAGCTATGAACTCATCGTTCGGGCATTCGATCACACATCTTCCCACCGCATAATCGGGGCCGTAATCCATGTTCAGATCCACAAAAACTTTCGGGATGATCTCTATCTGATCTTTGTATTCATACGGTATCTCGGCTATTCTCTTGTTAGCGGAATAGAATGTCTGATATTCCGGATCATCACCGTCTCCGGCATTCGGAAGCTCACCGACGTCAAGATCGTCGCCGTAATACTTCTTCATGTAACGGCATACAACATCCTTCAGTATCATCATAGCGCTTCCGCCGTCAAAGAATGTATGCATGCCCGTAACATACACGGTATCCCCGTAATATGTGATCGCCGCCATTCTGTCATCGTTAATGCCTTTACCGGGAGAGACAACGTTCTTGTTGTTATGTACCTTTATCGGCGCGTCGTTCAGCGCGAAGCATATTGTTCCGTCGATATCGACTAAAGCTTCCTTGAGGATCGGCCATACATCGTATGTCTCTTTCAGTGACTCAAGAAGCATATCACCGTTTATCTCGTGATCCATCTTTATCATGAATGTCATGTGGAGCTTGCCTGCATTATCCCAGTCCCAAAACGGATTACCTCCAGCCGGCCACATTTTCTTGCGAATAACATATTCCTTGCTCATATCTTTCTTCCTTTCCAAGCCCGATCAGTTTCTTCTTTCGGGTATTACCTGCTCTGCGGAATGTACCGTTCTCGCGGTAACGCCGAGCTTTCCTATTTCTTCGGTCATAGCCTTCATGTATCTCTCCGCCGCAAGTCCGAACTGACAGAACATATAAAATTCGTCGCCGAACTGCACCATATTAAGGATGTTGCAAGCGTTATTCACGAGAGAGATATCCTTTATGTGCTCCTTGCAGTCTCCAAGCTCTACTCTGCCTATATACGACGCAACGCCCGAGCAGGCGGAAGCATTCAAATCGTAAGTCCTAAGCAAAGCGGCAAAGGATTTGATATAATCCTCTGTTCTCTGCGCCGCAAGATCCGTACGGAGCTTTTCTGCAACCGGAGCTATATTATCGGACTCTGCTTCATCATACGACAGCTCAAGCATCGCTGCCGACGAGCACTGCGCCAGCGATCCGGTTATTCCGAGAGCGGGTCTGAAATCCAGAGTAACGTGGAAAAGCATATCTCTTTTCTCGCCCTCATGCAGACTGTATGCCGCTCTTGCAAGGATAATACAAAGCATCGAAGCGGGGTTTGCTTTGTGGCTCTTGCACATAGCAATAAAATCATTTACCGGTACCGCAAGACATCCGACGATTATCTTTCCGGGGCCGGCCGGGATCATATCCGGCTCGGAGAAGAACTCAGCGTTCTCGGGGAATGTATAAGGCGGAACGGTCTTGTATTCGCCGAGCGGATAGCTCTTATAGGGTTTATAGTATTCTATCGGCTCTCTGTTCTCCGCGAGCTCAAATCCGGTAGGATCGAACGTCTTTCCGAAATGTATGCAGCAGTAATGGTACGCTACCGTTCTCGCCACAGTAATAATGCCGTTACCGTCCATTACCGAATGGAATGCGAGGACCGTGAACGAATCATCATAGTACGAAAGCGTCACCGAACGCTTTCTTGCGAGCTCTGTTCCGGGCATTACCGGCTCTTTGCTCTCCGTTACGACCGACTCATCGTCAGGCTCGAAGAAAACCAGATGATCGTTTATCCTGTCGGGGATGAGGTCGAGCAGCGGGAATACCTTCATGGTCCTTCTCCACGCTTCTTCGAGCTCACTTCCGACTATCTTATGGTCAAGCTGCATAATGACTCTCATGTGTATGTCGTCGTTGACATCACATATCCAGAACCACGTCGATTTTCCCGAATCATAAACAAGTTTTCTGTTTTCAACCACCATATTTCTCTCCTCACTTTGTGCGCAAAGCCGCAGCTTTTGCGTTCATATCTTTTTTAAGTCCTACTGCGTCAACTTTTCCGTTTGACAGTAAAGGAAGTTTATCATACTGGAATATATATTCCGGTATTTTGTACTTTGCAAGCTTTGATACCAGGAATTTCTTCATATCTTCGGTATCAAGTGTCTTGCCGTCTTTCATAACAACGCTTGCGCCGACTATCTCACCGTAGAAATCATCGGGTATGCCCTGAACCTTAACGTCGGCAACACCGGGATACTGCGTCATAGCTTCGGCAATCTCGCCCGGAGCGATATTCTCGCCGCCGCGTATGATAAGTTCTTTAGCGCGTCCGACAAGTCTCAGATAACCGTCATCGTCGATAAGTCCGAGGTCTCCGGTATGGAGCCAGCCTTCTTCGTCAAGCGGCTGGTCACTCGGATCAAGCCTGTAATAGCAGACCATGGTGTTGAAGCCCTTTACGAGGACCTCGCCCGATTGTCCCTGAGCACAAACACTTCCGTTGGAAATATCGGAAATGCGTATCTCGATATTCTTCATAGGCTTTCCGACTGTCTTTGTGACATGCTCGACGGAATCCTGATATGCGCACATTGTAACCGGAGTCATTTCGCTGAGGCCGTATGCCGAATGGAAATATGTATTCGGGAACTGCTTCTGAAGTTCGACGATCTGTGCCGGTGTAGCCGATGCGCCGCCCATAACAACACATCTGAGAGCCTCGACATATTCCGCTTTGAAATTCTTGCTTGCCGCAATAGCGAGCAGAAGCGTCGGAACGGAATAAAAATGTGTGCATTTCTCGGTAGCTATGGTCTGTACGATCGTACCTGTTTTGATATTTTTCGGTATAACAACCAAAGAATCAGCGATAAAATTACCGAAAAGGCCGCAGGTAAGTCCGAAAATATGGAATGTCGGCAGAACAAGACATATCTTGTCTTCCGCGCCGATACGGTATTCCTCCGCCCACATGGACGAGGAGTTAAGTATATTGTACGCGGAAAGGAGCACTGCCTTGGGCTTTCCGGTAGAGCCGGAAGTGAAAATAACAAGGGCGGGGCTGTCCGGATCGACTTCATCCGAGAATCTGTCCTCGACGCTGCTGTATTCCTCAAGTCTCTCCTTGTAGTTTATATCGCTCGACATTTTATATGTATTGCGGATAAAAGAGTTTTCCGTATCGGTGACCTTCGCAACAAATTCACTGTCTTCACACTGCTCGGCTATATCACCGTAGCAAAGATGTGTTATGTCGCCGACCTTTGAAATTCCACAGACTTCGCCGGCTTTTAAGTTGAAGTTTACAAGAAGTGCAATAGCACCGAGCTTCTGTATAGCGAAGAATGTAAGTACCCAGTTAACGGAATTCATACCCATAAGGCCAACGTGTGTACCCTTTCTTACTCCGCGGTCGTAAAGGTCTCTTGCTATTATCTGCGAGAGTTTGTCTATCTCGGACCATGTATATTTCACGCCGCCCGATGCGCTTAAGCCAGCCTGGCTTTCTGCACCTTCCGCCACAGCTGCGTCTCCACCCGCGATCATTGCAACGCGGTCGCTATCCTCGTTCACTTTCTCTTTGAGGAAATCCTTGAACGAAAGGCGTACATATTCCGATATTTTCTTTTTGTTACTTGCTCGCCGGGTCGGTATCATATCATCAAAACCGGTCATTTCAAAGACGTCATAAACGGCTTTTGATACGTTTATAACTTCCATTCTGTCATCGGGGAAGCGTATTCTGATGACAACAAGAGCTCTCAGACCGGCAGATGTAATCATTTCAACATCCGCGAAATCGAGGATAAGTTTATTGGACTTATCAACATTTTCAAAGCAGTCCTGAAATTTCTGAGCCGTATCAGTATTGATTTTTCCTGACACGAATGCCGTTGTCACGTTACCTTCAGTTTTGAATTCAACTAACATAGATACCTCCTGTGTGTTTGAAGTTTGAAGTTTGAAGTTTAGAGTGATAAATAAAATAATAAAAATGCAGCGTCAAGCTACCATTTTTCTGTGTTTAAACAAGAGCTTTCTTTAGATAAAGTATGTTTTTGCCATCCCTGTATTCATACTTAACTTCATCCATGCTCTTTTTTACGATAAAAATTCCGAGCCCGCCAGGTTTTCTCTGGCTGAAGGGGATTTTTAAATCCGGATCCGGCTTCGCAAGAGGGTCATACTGCTCTCCGTTGTCTATAAATGTGAGCTCTACCATATCATTAGTGATCTCCGTCTGTACGGTAGCAGGCCCCGCCTGACCGCCGTAAGCGTAATACGCGATATTGACAAAGATTTCCTCGATCACAGTATCTATCACGATCTGATTGCTCATAGAACATCCGACTTCTTCAAGCTGTTCGTCAACAAAGATGAGCACCTCATCAAGATTATCAACTTTTGCGTCTGTGATAAGTTCTTTCACTGTTTTACCTCTCCCGCTTTGTTATCAATAGGCATATTCTCCGACAAAATATCATCAAAGCCCGCATTTCTTTCTCAGACGAATATCACACCATAAGGCTTTTGTTTTTTTCCAAATGATTATTTTGGCAGAAATTCTGCAAAAGTACCAAACTGCACCAATCTCTAAAGTGTTATTATATCACAAAATGCACAAAATGTCAAGATACTTTCGTTCATTTTGTATAATTATCGAACAATATGCACATAATAAACTGATAAAAAACGCTCAATCCTTTCCCGAATATTTCAATGCGAGCATCGTTAGGTCGTCAAACTGCGGAGCGTCACCAACAAACTCGTCCACAACGTTTTTCACAGTCCGAAGCAGTACGTCAAGCCCTTCATCCGATGCGGAATTGAGAGCTTCGATCGTTCTGTCCTCCCCGAAAAGCACCTCTTCGGCATTCATAGCCTCCGGCACTCCGTCGGTATATACAAACAGGATATCGCCTTTCTGAAGCTGTAACTCATATCTCTTATATGTTACATTCTTCTTTACTCCGACAACAAGTCCGTGCTTGTCACGTATCATCTCGAATTTTCCGTTAGCCCTCTTTATTGCGGGATATTCGTGACCTGCGTTAGTGCAGCTCATCTTTCCGGTGCTTATTTCAAGGATACCGAGCCATACTGTAACGAACATCCTGTCCTTGTTCTGATCAAATATATGAGAATTGACAGCATCAAGAATTACCGCCGGGTCTTCGCTTATCGATGCATAATTGCTTATCAGCATTTTTGACGACATCATGAACAGAGCCGCAGGAACGCCCTTTCCGGAAACGTCGGCTATTACAAGCGCTAAGTGATCGTCGTCAATAAGGAAAAAGTCATAGAAGTCGCCGCCGACCTCTTTCGCCGGATTCATAGTCGCGTAAATATCAAACTCTGTGCGTTCGGGAAATGCCGGGAACGTTGACGGCAGAGCTGAAAGCTGTATATTCGATGCAAGCTCGAGCTCCGCGTGTATTCTTTCCTTTTCTATTGCCGCTTCACGTACCTCATCGATATATTTTTTCAGCTCCAGAGTCATCAGAGCAAAGTTTTCCGCGAGCGTTTCCAGCTCATTGTTTGATTGGATCTCCTCGAGCCGCGCCACGGTCGCTTCCGTATCCTTTTCAATTATGTACTTTTTAAGAATGCTCTCCTCCATTTTAAGCGGACGAACGATCGTTTTGGTCATCCCGTGTATCAGCCATATTATAAGCAATCCGAAGAACGAAAGCATTATTATCGTCAGCGTCAAAGCCGCATCTGAAAGTTCTTTCAGTATTTCTTTCCATAAATGAGACACCGCGATTATGAGCACCAAATTGCCTTGTTTATCGTAAACCGGTGCAAACGAACGTACATTGCTGCGGTCAGCCTTATCCGAAAGCGAAAGCTCAAGCTCTTTATCCGGTTTCTCACTGGTGAGTATTTTATCCAGGACCTTATAGGTTCCTTCGGTATACGGCGTTGTCATACCAAGCTCAAATATTGTGCCGCCCTCGCTTACGTGTTTTTCGCCGTCATCGAAGTCACAGCCAGAAAAAATAAAAAAGCATTCATTATTTTTTATAACAAAAGCATCGAGAAATGAAGGTTGATACGCAGTCTTTATAGAACTGAGCTGATCGGTTATTTCAGCGTAGCAGTATTCCGCAAACTCCTTCTGAACATAATCCGGCACGCGTTTTAACTGTTCCACCGTTACTTCACAAGCTTCCATATAATTTTCAATTTTCAGGTTGAGATCATTCTCTATATTGATCATTTCAGGCGTTCTATAATCATAAAACTTATCAATCTCGTTATAATTTTCATAATAATATGACGCCAACCATCCTATCGATTCGTAATCATTCAGCATGCGAGCAGTAAAATCAGCCATCTGCGCAGATTGACTCTCTTTTTCTGACATAATGCTCAAGGCAGAGTAAACATACATCGCCATATGTCCCAGAATAATCAGTATGACCATAAAAATACTCATAGGTCTCGCTATCTGTACGGTAACAGAGCTTTTTTTCTTTCTTTTTTGCATCAACAGTCTCCTCCGGTCGATGTTTAACGATATTATACTTATTATACAATATAAACACTGTAAAAGCAAGTGTTTTTATTTCCAGTCAACAGATCCTACAATAAATCAATGAATTCTCGTGTGCATTTGTACATTTTAACAAAAAACGGTATTGAAAGTTCCACGGCGTTGACTGTATTCTATAATTATGATATAATATAGTGTATTTCTATGAATGACGAAATCTCACGAATCCTCAGTTCGTCCGGCGCGAAGGAAGACATAGCGCCTGCGCTGAAAAGGGTACTAACAATACAAGGAAGCGGTTTTTTATGAAAAAAAGAAAAATACTGGTAGAACTATTTATATTCGTGACGCTGATATTTTTAGGATCAACGATATTTACGTTTTGGGCAGTAAGTTCAAGTACGATCAGCACCGTTATCAGTGCCAAAAACGAAACACTTGACCGAGATCTCGCCAGACTCAGATATTCATCATCTCTCGGGGAGAGCGCTGTTGAGGAGATACTGGCTTACTGTGAGGAAAACGAGGAAGCCATATCGAAAAATATCAACCAAGACAATATACTTCTTCTTATGCTCGACCAGACTATCATAGACTTTATGGACGGGAAAACGAAGTTTAACGAACTGTCCGAGGATGATAAGTTCCTGATATCAAAAGTATTCTACACGTATTTATCAACGGCCCTTGGTGAGCAAATGAGCCAGTACGGGTATTCAGCGCTTTACATACTCAATATCAGCAAAGAGAAATGCGGAAAAGTCATAATCGAGGCAAAGCCTAATGATTATCAATACTGTGCACTCGGAGACAGTTTTTTCATAGACATAAGTTCTCAGGACCCGGTACTGAAACTTCAGAACGGTACTAACGAAGAGTCGGAATTCGTATCATGCAAGGAAAATGATGGGAAAAACTATTACCTCGGCTATTCGAATGTATCTAAAGATCATCCGACAAATTATGCCTACTGCATAGTATATGACATGAACAGCTTTCTGGAAAACTCAACGAAAGACCTGGTCACATATATTATGACCGAGATCGCGATATTGATCGCTGCCAATCTTATACTGCTTTTGTACATATATTTCTACGTTATCTCGCCTGTTACAAAAATAGAGAAAGCGATGAAGGAATATACTGCCACAAAGGACAGCAGCGAAGCAGATAAAAAAATGTCTGTTATTCGGTCAAAAAATGAGATAGGTGTACTTGCAAGAAGCTTCACCGATCTCACCAGCGAAATTGACAGATATAACAGTGAGATCGTTACTCTCGCGACCGAGCGCGAAAGAATATCCGCGGAGCTTAACCTCGCTTCAAGGATACAGATGGGGGCTATGCCCAAGAATTTCCCCGAAAAATCAGAATTCGAACTCAGCGCTTCCATGAAGCCGGCCAAAGAAGTCGGCGGCGATTTCTACGATTTCTTCTTCATAGACGACGATCACCTCGGGCTGGTTATAGCGGATGTTTCCGGAAAGGGCGTCCCCGCTGCTATGTTCATGATGATATCAAAAATGCTTATAAAGAACTTCGCGCTTATGGGTATGTCACCCGTTGATGTGCTCGAAAACGTCAACAAACGTCTTTCCGAGGACAACGAAAACAAGATGTTCGTTACAGCATGGTTCGGTATTCTTGATATTAAAACAGGTCACGTATCTGCGGTTAATGCAGGTCACGAATATCCAATGATAAAAAACGCTGACGGTGGATTTACCCTTTTCAAGGAAAAACACGGCTTTGTGCTGGGTATAATGCCTAAGTCAAAATATACCGGATATGAATTTGATATAGAGAAAGGCGGCGCTTTGTTCGTCTATACTGACGGAGCGGCAGAAGCGTCAGATATCAGCGAAACACTTTTTGGCACTGACAGAATGCTGGAGTCTCTGAACACCGAGCCCGATGCCGTTCCGGAAAAGCTGATTGAAAATATGAAAACGGCTATAGACACATTTGTTGGCGACGCACCGCAGTTTGACGATCTTACAATGCTGTGCGTAAAATATAACGGCAAAGAATAGTCAGGAATGATGTCCCCCTCTATTGTTCTGTTTGGCTGCATCCCCTCACGCTGGCCGACTAACAATCAAGAAATTCTTGTGTAACTCCATGAAGATTCCTATGAGTACAAATATAATACAACTCTTCAACCGACGAATATGAAAAATAACGTGCATCAAGTGATAAGAATTGGGTTCTATTTGCTTCTTCTACAACTTTTTCTCTATCGTTGTCTGGCGCAACTATTACATACCGCGTTTTAAATGAAGGCATTGCATCCTGTAAACCTTTCATTCTTGTTAGGCCTGATGTCACTCCAGTTGTATGCTCTACTTCCATAACAGCAGGCATATACTTATGATTTTGAAACCATATACAATCAATAAAACGAACTGAAGGTTCAGCTCCGGGAAAGGCAGAAATAATATTTTCTGTGTTTAGCATTGGAATAATTCCCGGTTGCTCTATTAACGGTTTATCTCTGAAAATAATACCTTTATCATTCTGAGCTATCCAAGTTCTATAACCTAATTGTAAACCAATTAGATATTTCCCTCCTCGACTTCTTCAATTCCCCGCTTTTCACCTCGCTTGAACAAGAAATAGAATAGAAAAATCCCCTTTCAGCTTTCATAAAAGCCAAAAGGGGATTCTGCTTACATATTATATTTCTTTTTCACACGAGCTTGTATGTCCTTATAAACGAATTAACATCATACCCCGCGTCTATGTATCTGAGTAAAATTTCGGCACAAGCCCGGCT
>JAEEGL011610730.1_pt1 | contig 19111 bp, 10 predicted proteins | sample 9134231 | NCBI WGS metagenome assembly JAEEGL01 (sample SAMN16246548, study PRJNA631951) | gut metagenome | biome: gut microbiome; feature: rumen; material: fiber-attached | host: Bos | place: Iran: Karaj | collected 2018-10 | reverse complement strand
TACGATTGAGGAGCACAAGACGGTGAAGCGCCCTAAAGTAGTCCTCACTTGGGCACCCCATTGCCGCGCCCTGCCGCAGGCTGTGCCCAACTCGTTTGCTGAATGGATGAACGCTGCCGAGGATGTTGATCTTGTCATCACCCATCCCAAGGGCTATGAGCTCGATCCGCAGTTCGTGGGCAACGCCCGTGTGGAGTACGACCAGCGCAAAGCCTTCGAGGGAGCCGACTTCATCTATGCAAAGAACTGGTCGAACCCTGGTGTCACCAATCCCGCCGACTACGGCAAGATCACCTGCGACGACCGTTCCTGGACGGTTGATACCGAGCACATGTCATGGACCAACAATGGTAAGTTCATGCATTGTCTGCCCGTGCGCCGCAACCTCATCGTCACCGATGATGTGATCGAGTCGAAGAACTCTCTCGTCATCCCTGAGGCTGCCAACCGCGAGATTTCCTGTTCCGTCGTACTGAAGCGCATGCTTGAAGCCCTCTAAGCCTCAGCGACGGCAACTATTCTTACCAATCATCCAAAACCAAAAACAATGATGTTTATGAAAAAGGCCCTCTTGGCACTACTGATGATGTGCGTCGTGCTGCCCACTCTGGCAGCCAAGAAGATGGTATCGCCTAACGGCAAGTTGAAATTGGAGATGACTCAAGGCCATTGCCTATTGAGTTTCAACAAGAAACCGGTGATGGAACTCAGCCAGCTGGGCATCAAAGACCAGCGCCTCAACGAGGATGCTTTCCTCCAGATGGTCAGACACCAGCGGGTGAAGACCGACTACCAGATGATCTCCGGCAAGCGTCAGCATTGCACCAACGAGGCCAACGAGTACTGGGTGCCTCTGGGCAATCAGACTACACTCGTGTTCCGTCTCTACAACGACGGGCTGGCCTTCCGCTACGAACTGACGGGTCTGCAGAATGAGCAGCAGCCTCGTGAACTCACCACTTACCACATTGCCGAGGGCACAAAGCGCTGGATGCTCCAGTGGTCGGATGGCTACGAGGGCTTCTATCCCCTCACCACCACGGCCAAGGTCAAGCCCGTTCCCTCCTATGGTGCACAGTCGAAATCGCCTGACGGCTTCAACAACCGCTGGGGCTACCCCGCCCTCTTAGAGCCTGTCGATGGTATCTTTGCCCTGCTCACCGAGGCCAACATCGAGCGTCGCCAGAGTGCTTCTTCACTCTTCAACGATGGCGAGCACTTCCATGTCGTGGCCGACCAGAACGATGTCAAGATGAACGGTGATTGGCACACGCCTTGGCGCCTTATCATCACAGGCACACTGGCCGACGTGGTGCAATCAACGCTGGTCACCGACGTGAGCGAGCCCTGCCGTCTCAACGATACCCGTTGGATTCAGCCAGGTGTTGTCTCTTGGGTCTATTGGGCTTACAACCATGGTTCCAACGACCTCAACATCATCAAGAAATATGTCGATCTCGCCGTTGCACTCCATCTGCCCTACGTGCTCATCGATGCCGAATGGGACGAGATGAAAGACGGCAAGCGCATTGACGATGCCCTGGCCTATGCCAAGGAGAAGGGTATCAAACCCATGATTTGGTACAACTCCTCCGTGGGGTGGGTCAATGGTGCCCCCGGTCCAAAGTTCCGTCTGAACAAGGCTGAAGACCGCGAGCGTGAGTTCGCATGGTGTGAACGCATGGGAGTGGCAGGCGTAAAGATTGACTTCTTCTCTGGCGACAATCAAATGAACATGGACTACTGTCTCGACCTGCTCGAAAGTGCTGCCAAGCACCATCTACTGGTCAACTTCCATGGTGCCACCGTGCCCCGTGGCTGGCAGCGCACTTATCCTAACCTTCTCTCTACCGAGGGTGTCTATGGCGCCGAGTGGTACAACAACGTACCCACATTCACAGACAAAGCCGCTGCCCATAACGCCACGTTGCCTTTCACCCGCAACGTTATCGGCCCGATGGACTATACGCCTTGCGCATTCTCCAACTCACAGCATCCGCACATCACATCCAACGCCCACGAGCTGGCACTCACCGTACTCTTCGAGTCTGGTCTTCAGCATCTAGCCGACCGTCCTGAGAGTTTCCTTGCTCAGCCTGCTGAAGTACAGAAGTTCCTGTCGGCACTGCCCGCCGCTTGGGAAGAGACCCGCCTGTTAGCTGGCTATCCCGGCGAAGATGTGATCATTGCCCGACGCAGCGGTACCACTTGGTATATCGCAGGCATCAACGGCAGTGACCAGCAGAAGACGCTCAAGTTGAAAGCTGATCTGCTGAAGACGCTGACCCATGCACTGCCAAAGGCAGCAGCCAAGGGTGGAATCAAAAAGATAGAGATGTTTGCCGATACGGCCTCTCAGCCCTGGCAGATTACCACCCTCGACAATATGCTGCCTACTGAGGTAATCTGCCAGCCACGTGGAGGTTTCATTATCGTGATCCGTTTCTAATCAGTTTGCCGTTAACAACATAGATACCGCGCTTCAACTGATTCAAATCCTTGCGGGTACCCACTTTTTGACCTTGCAGGTTATAGATGGCCGTCGAACTTGGAGTTTCGATGGCTATTTCCTTGATGGCCGTCGTGGCTGCTGCATACTCTTCATCATTCGAAAGGAACACGTCACTCACGACAAGCGTGCCAGCCTTCGGGCTCCTGAACGAGACCATACGTACCTTTGCCGGATTCACCTTCGACCCTGCTGTTCCGTAGTACATGTTCTGCAAGTCAATGGCAATCGTTGTACGGTCATTGATGGTATCCTTGTAGCAGGCAGAGCTCGTAGCACTGGTCGATGAACTCAATCTGATCTCAGCACCCAGACTCTGCTTCGACTTCAGTTTAACCACCAAATACTTATAGGCCGAGAAATCAACATAAGCACTATAAGTCCAACCAGCCTGTCCACCAGCAGACAGTTTAAAGCTGCGCTTGCTTTCATCATAAGTCAGTTCGCCAGCTTGCTGCGTGATATTCTCAGCAGTAAAGGGGAAATAGAGTACGCCCACATTAAAGGTGTATGTTTCCGTCTTGCGGGTAAAGTCAGTATATTCCACCTCACCCGTTCCCAGCATTTCTCCGGTCTTTGAGCCAATCTTACCAGACGTTACCTTCACTTCCTCGCTATAGGTGGGAGTCACCTCCTTGGTGATGGTCTCCGTGTGACCATCGCCATATACAGCGTTCACCGCCACAGCCTTGTTGGCATCGCCCACCTTCATGTAGAAGTCCTTGACGGATTTCACCTCATAGAACTTCTTCAGCGTTGCGTTCATGGTATAATCGGGATCCATCTTCAGTTCCACGCCCATCAGCTTCAGAGCCTCGAAGGCGTAGCGTTTGCCCAGGATGCGATAGCCCAGGGCATTGAAATGCCAGGGATCCTGACCGTTGCCAGGCAGTCCTTCAGAGCTGACCACATGCGAGGTTCTTACCACGCTGGGCATTCTTGCCACCTGAGTATTGTGACCATAGCAAGCACCGCCGTTCTCCTGACGCAGCGTCTCGCCGACGAACAAGGGTACGGTGTCAGCTGCTAAGCCGAGGTCGGTGAGCATATCATTATAGATTTTCTTCACCATGCTAGGCCAGTTGGGGTCGCCATTGTTCGAACAGCCCTGGTGCAGCAGGATGCCCTTAATCACGCCCACTTCCTGTGCCTTCTTTGCCATGTCGATGATGCGTCCGTAGGGGTTGCCACCATAGTGGTTCTTAGCCAACGTGGCCCACCACTCGGTGGGATTCTCATTGAGTTTCTGCTCATACTTATCCTTATCGAACATCTCAATTGGACTGCCGCCCATGGCCACAGGTATCACACCGATCTTCACATTGGCTGGTAGTGCTGCCACCATCGTGCGACCAAAATAGTCGGTCGGCCCAAGACCGCCGTTCGGACTTACCAATGGTGGAACGGCCTTATACCATTTACCAAGGGTACGACTCGGATTGCTGAAGTTACAGGTAGCCAGAAGTTGGAAGCGCGAATCTACAGTAGCAGAGTTCTTGTCCACGCTCTCCGGCTGTGCATTGCCTTCCATGTTAGACTGTCCGAAACAGATGTAGATGTAGAAGTTAGGGTCAACCTCAGCCCTGACGTTCATGAACTGCGTGGCCATCAAGCCACAAATCAAGAGTAGTTTCTTCATTTTTCTATAGTTTTTTAGTCTTTTACTCAATTGCGGTGCAAAAATACGAAAAAAATGCAATACAATGGTCGTTTCTTGTTTCACAAACTATTTATTTTGTCACTATCTATACATTTTTTGTCGCCAATCGGAATTTTCTCTCCCATTTTAGCGGTATTCTTCGATTTTTTTTGTACTTTTGCAGCTAAACTGAAAACCCCAACAACAAATGGACGACGAAACAAGAGACGAGATCTTAAACTCAGAGGACACTGAGCAGACAGAGAGCACAGCGAACGATGAGACCGCCGAGGGTCATTCTGACTACAAACCCGTAAACCGATTCGATGCATCGGCTGTTCACCATCTGAGCGGTATGTATCAGAACTGGTTCCTTGACTATGCTTCGTATGTAATTCTGGAGCGAGCCGTGCCCCATATCGAGGACGGACTCAAACCCGTACAGCGCCGCATCCTCCACTCCATGAAGCGCATGGATGACGGACGCTATAACAAGGTGGCCAACATTGTGGGTCACACTATGCAGTTCCACCCCCACGGCGATGCCTCCATTGGCGATGCCCTCGTACAGTTAGGACAGAAAGACCTGTTGATTGACACGCAGGGCAACTGGGGCAACATTCTCACAGGCGACCGTGCCGCTGCTCCCCGTTACATCGAGGCCCGCCTGTCTAAGTTTGCCCTTGATTGCGTCTTCAATCCCAAGACTACCGACTGGCAGCTCTCCTACGATGGGCGTAACAAGGAGCCCATCACGCTGCCCGTGAAGTACCCGTTGCTTCTGGCACAGGGTGCTGAAGGTATTGCCGTCGGTCTTTCCTCGAAGATTCTCCCTCATAACTTCTGCGAAATCTGCGATGCGGCCATCAGCTATCTACATGAAGAAGAGTTCCACCTCTACCCCGATTTCGCCACAGGCGGCAGCATCGACGTGTCGAAATACAACGACGGTCAGCGCGGTGGTGTGCTGAAGGTGCGTGCTAAAATAGAAAAACTCGACCAGAAGACGCTCGTCATCCGCGACCTTCCCTTCTCCAAAACTGTCGAGACGCTCATTGAAAGTATTAAGAAAGCCATCGATAAAGGTAAGATCAAGGTGCGTAAGGTCGATGACCTCACTTCCGCTCAAGTAGAAATTCAGATTCACCTGATGCCAGGTGTATCGAGCGATAAAACCATCGATGCCCTTTATGCCTTCACCGACTGTGAGATCAACATCTCGCCCAACTGCTGCGTCATCAGCGATCAGAAGCCGCAGTTCCTCACTGTGAGTGACGTGCTGCGCCACTCAGTCGATCGCACGAAAGACCTCATCCGTCAGGAGTTGGAGATTCGCAAGAACGAGCTCTTGGAGCAGTATCATTTCTGTTCATTGGAAAAAATCTTCATTGAGGAGCGCATCTATAAAGACCGCAAGTTCGAGGAGGCGCCCAATGTTGATAAGGTGTGCGAGCATATTGATGACCGTCTCACTCCCTATTATCCGCAGCTGGTGCGCGAAGTGACCAAAGACGATATTCTGCGCCTACTGGAAATCAAGATGCAACGTATCCTGAAATTCAACAAGGAGAAAGCCGACGAACTCATGGCTCGCATCAAGGCCGAAATTGAGAGTATCGACAACGACCTGAAGAATCTCGTTGAGGTAACTGCCTCCTGGTTCCAGTTCCTGAAAGACAAGTACGGCAAGGATCACCCCCGACTCACCGAGATTCGCAACTTCGACACCATCGAAGCCACCAAGGTGGTCGAGGCCAACCAGAAGCTCTATATCAACCGAACCGACGGTTTCATCGGTACAGGTCTGAAGAAAGACGAGTTTGTGTGCAACTGCTCTGACATCGATGATATCATCATTTTCTATCGTGATGGCAAATACAAAGTAGTACGTGTAGCCGAGAAGCTGTTCGTGGGCAAGAATGTGATGTGGCTGGGCGTGTTCAAGAAGAACGACAAGCGTACCATCTACAATGTGGTCTATCGCGACGGCAAGAAAGGGCCCTACTTTATCAAGCGTTTCAATATCACCAGCATCACCCGTGACCGCGAGAATGACCTCACGCAAGGCACGCCAGGTTCGAAGATCATGTATTTCACCTCCAACCCCAATGGTGAGGCCGAGGTCATCAAGATTACGCTTGACCCCTCTGTGCAGGTGACCAACCCACGCATGAACATCTTCATGGAGCGCTCCTTCGCCGATGTCATGATCAAAGGGCGCGCCTCAAAAGGCAATCTGCTCACCAAGAAGCCTGTGGCCAAGGTTTCGCTGAAGAGTCATGGCCACTCCACGTTGGGCGGTCGCAAAGTGTGGTACGATCCTGACGTGAACCGTCTGAACTACGACGAGCACGGACGTCTTCTGGGCGAGTTCTTCGATGATGACCAGATTCTCATCATTCTCAAGAACGGTGACTTCTACCTTTCTAACTTCGATGTCAACAACCACTACGAGGAGAATATTCTCCGCATTGAGAAGTTCGACGCCGATAAGGTATGGACAGCCGTACTCTTCGATGCTGATAATCAAGGCTATCCCTACCTGAAGCGTTTCCAGATGGAAGCCTCCAAGCGCAAGCAGAACTTCCTGGGCGAGAATGCCGAGACGCGCCTCGTACTGCTCACCGATGTGGTTTATCCGCTTATCAAGGTAACCTACGGCGGAGCCGACGAGTTCCGTGGTTCCGAAGAGGTCGATGCCGAACAGTTCATTGGCGTGAAAGGTTTCAAGGCCAAGGGCAAGCGTCTCTCCACCTGGCAAATCGGCAGCATTGAGGAGCTGGAGCCTGTGCGTTTCCCTGAAGAGCCCGAAGAACCAGAAAACGCAGAGGACGTAGAGGATATAGAGGATTCGGAAGAGGATTCAGGAGAAGAACCAGAAGAAGAGAACATTGACGAGAAGGACAACGAGGAGGTGAACGAAAATACTGATGAGACACTTTCTGATGAGCCCACACCTGCCGACGAACAGGCTCCCGATGAGTCTATTCCTGCATCTGCTGAGGAGTCTGCGCCCGCTGAGAAGCCTGCCGAAGCCCCCCAACCTGCTGATGAGCCCGCTGAAAAGCCGAAGAAAGAACGCAAGAAGAGCAAGCGAAAGCTTCTTGACGAGCAATATGGTCAGTTAAACCTATTCCCTGATGAAGATTAAGCTCATCACATTCCTGCTCTGGTGCGTGGCCATGACCATCGACGCACAAGAAGACACGCTTAGCGGGTCTGATGACATCATGTCCCCTTCAGGAGTGCCGACTGGTCGCATCACCACGCAGACCTATGAATTGGGATTCGGTGCGGCCAGCATCCTCGACACCTATCTCACCCCCGAGCGTTTCACGGGCAGCACGCTCACCGCGCTGAGCATCACAGAGCATCGCCGCATCACTTCGCCTTGGTCCACCATCGTTCAGCACCAGCTTCATGTCAGCTCTGCCAAGGATCGTGCAGGCAATGAATCCACCTTGGAGGCCTGCTACAATCTGCTCGTAGGCCGCTATCACGCATGGTCTTTGATGGATGGCAATCTTCAGCTACAGGCCGGCGGTCTGCTGAACCTTGGCTTGGGCGGTATCTACAACACCCGTCAGACAGCCAACAACCCTGCTCAAGCTCGCCTGGCCTTACATCTGATGCCCTCTGTCATTGCCACCTATCGCCTGCCTTTCTGGCAGCGCCGTCTTTCCGTTGTCGGCGAGGTTGATCTTCCATTCCTGGGCGTTATGTTCAGCCCCAACTACGGGCAGTCCTACTACGAGCTCTTCACGCAGGGCAACTACGACCATAACGTCGTGCCCACCACCTTCGTCTCTGCCCCCTACTTCCGTCAGCGTCTGTCTGTGTGCTACAATCTCTCACGCACTACCACCCTGCTTCTCGGTTATCTTGGCGATGTCCAGCAGGCAAAGGTCAACCATCTGAAACAGCACGTTCGCACCCATAGCGTCATGATTGGCCTTGTGCGCCAGTTCCAACTCATCAACTATAGGCCGAACTGATCATTGAGAGCGGAGACATAATAAAGAATAATGATGAAAACGTTCAGATATTGCTATTTGCTATTCTTGCTGGTCCTTGGCTCGCTGACCTCTTGTATCGATGAGGAGCAGTACGATGACACGCCAAAGGGTAACTTCGAAGCCCTGTGGAAAATCATCGATGAGCACTACTGCTTCCTCGACTATAAGAAGCAGGAACTGGGTGTTGATTGGCAGCAACTGCATCAGAAATACGGTGTGCGTATCAACAACGGTATGACGCGCCTACAGCTCTTCGAGGTGCTCACCGACATGCTGGGTGAGTTGCGCGACGGCCATGTGAACCTCAGCGCCCAACATGACTTCGGTCGCAACTGGTCGTGGTACGAGGCTTATCCCTCCAACTTCTCCGACACCCTTCAGCGCCGCTACCTTGGCACCGACTATAAGATTGCCTCCGGCCTGAAATACCGCATTCTCGACGATAACATCGGCTACATCTACTATGAGAGTTTCACACAGGCCATCGGTGAAGGCAACCTTGACGAGGCGCTGCTCCACATGGTGCTCTGCCGTGGACTCATCATCGACATCCGTAGCAACGGTGGCGGCAACCTCACCAATGCCGATCTACTGGCGAGTCGTTTCTGCAACGAGAAGACGCTAGTAGGCTACACCCAGCACAAGACCGGCCCTGGTCACAACGACTTCTCCGACCTTGAGCCACGCTACATTGAGCCTTCTTCTAATATCAGATGGCAGAAGCCCGTTTGCGTGCTCACCAACCGCCATGTGTTCAGTGCGGCCAATGAGTTCACTGTGATGATGAAGACGCTGCCTAATGTCAAGATCGTTGGCGACCACACAGGCGGCGGTGCAGGCATGCCTTTCTCCAGTACGTTGCCCAACGGATGGATTGTTCGTTTCTCAGCCGTTCCCAGCTTCGATGCGCAGAAGCAGCCAGTTGAGTTCGGCATTGATCCCGACTACAATGTTCAGCTCACTGATGCTGACTTCGCGAAAGGCAAAGATACCATCATTGAGTTCGCCCGCCGATTGCTAGCGCAGTAAATGCGTCAGCATATTGCCTTCCGGATAAGATCCATAAAGATATAAACCACAAAAACTTAAAACCTTATAGAAAATGAGAAAGACGCTATTATTACTGGTATTCTGCCTGATGGCTGTTGGGCAGACAATGCGAGCCGACGATCTGCCAAAGAACGGCATGGTGATGAACTTCAGCCCCTTTGATTCCAAATACGGGCCATTCTACGACCGGATCAGCCGCACGCAACTGCAGGCTTACGACCGAGTCACAGGAGCATTGAGCGATGCCCCCAAGCGTGAGAAGGAAGGACTCTTCGACGGTGACTATGACTGGGGATTCAGACTCGACAGCTGCCAGATGTTCGATACCGACCTGAAGTTGGGCAGCAAAATAACCATTCTGGTCAGGTTCCTTTCCAACAACAAAGCCACCACACGTGGCCCGATAGCCCTGATGCGCAAGGGGCAACCTGACTCGCTGTGGTACTTTCCCATTTCCATTGAGAAGAACCGCATGATCTACATGGAGGGCAGGCCCACGGTTGAGGACAGTGCGACGGTACGTTCACGCTGGCACTTCGATATAGAGAGCGGCGGATGCAGTGCTGTCTTCATACAAATCGACTTCAAGACGGGACGACACGAGATTTACATGCGCGACTCGGCCTCAGTGTTCTATAACGACCGTCTCTCCGAACTTGCCGAGCAGCCCAACCGCATTCTGTTCACCCAGCAGGAGGAAATGCTCATTAATGAGTTTGCCGTATGGAACCGACTGCTCACCATGAAGGAGATGCAGTATTACTATACAGGCTCCTTGAGCAAGGACTATGCCGCCAAGCACCAAATGAAGGAGCCCGTGCCTATCGTGGACAATATTGAAGAGGCCAGCGGCGTGGTAATGCACGGATGGAAATGGTCAAGATGGGCATGTGTCATCGTACTGGTGACCCTCGTCATCATCTGGTTCATCAGGCGCATCCGCAACATCAACGTCCACTATGCCTTCAGCGGCAGCCCACTCATCATCCTGGCAGGCATCTTCGGTACCTGGTATCTGCAGAGCATCACGGATGTCGATGTAGAATACATGTGGATATACAATGTCATCAATATCATGTCCTACTATTTCGTGTCGTTCCGTGCTGACCCGATGTACACCGTCAAGAACGCAAGCGGCGTGGGCAGTGTGGTCAGCTACGTGGGAGGTGTCTTCGCCATGCTGGGCGAGGTTCTCGACTCTATCCCTCATACCATGTGGGAGGTGACCTACGTGAACCGCAATACGGGTGAGAAGAGGACCCAAATAGAGCGCCATAACAACATCATCATGACCATCTTCTGGATTATTGTCATTATCTTCGTTATCTGGCTCTTCATCATCTTCTCGCAGCTCATCTATCAGATACTGCCCACCATCACCGTTTGTAAGTTCATTATCAACTACTTTAAGGAGCGCAAACTGTTCCGTCAGGCAGCAAGCGGAGTCTGAGATGATTAGTTTTTTCAACGATTATTTGCATAATCCGTAAAAACATTGTACCTTTGCAGCCGCAAAAAACAAATTTGTTGGCTGCAAAGGCGCCTGTGGCGGAATTGGTAGACGCGCTAGACTTAGGATCTAGTGTTTCACGACGTGCAGGTTCGAGTCCTGTCAGGCGCACCACTTTTCAAAAGAATTGTTCTTTAGTCACACCCACCCCGTTCTATTATTTCCCAGAACGAGTCCTAGGAAACAATAGAATCAGTATTCAAAGGCAGGAGAACCACACCAGTTTGCTTTTTACCATCCATCATAATCTTGAGCGGACGCTCAAAACGGACGTGGCGCACGTATTCCGTCTCTTCCACGGCTGGCATCTGATCAAGCAAGCCTGTCTGCATCACTCCGTCACCTGTATAGGTATTGATGGTGAAATAACCCACACCGAAGGAGGTGAGATTCTGGAAGAAGTGCGTGCCCTGTGAGGGGTCAACATGGTAGTTTTTCAAGCCAGCCTCCACGATGACACGGGCTGCTGAGATGTGAGGCCACTTCACGGGAATGCCCAACCAGTAGTCACTCGATCCCCAGCGTCCTGGGCCTATCAGCACATAATTCTTACCTTCATCGAGGAATCGGCGGTTAATCTGTTCTATCTCAGAGGCAATAGTGGGATTGTTGGCTGCGGTGAAGGTCTCGTCGGCCTTGACATAGACAACATCGACCACATCCTCAGAGATGCCGTGGCCCAGCGAGTTGTAGGAGCGCAGAAGACATTGCTCATCGGGTATCTTCTGCAGGTCTTCATCGAGCACCTGCTTGGAATCAACGATAGGACGTATCTGTAACAGATAGAAAGAAAGTACGTTATCGTTGATGTTACAGGCAAACTCTATCTCCACGGGACGGCGCATTTCGTCGGAACCCAACTTCTGAGCCATTTGGAGCAGTTCGGGCAGCGGAAAAATGCCTTGCTGTAAGAGCCCATCGAAGGAGATAATCTTACGTCCTCCCTCGTAGAGGCCTGGACGAATCACCTGATCGACAGGGTCGTAGGTTGAAGCGATACCATAGAGCGAACCGTCTTGGTCGGCTTGTTTCACGCGTACCTTCTTTATGTTAAAGCCGTCATCAACCTTGAAGTCATCGCTGACGTGCGACATGTCGAGAGCATAGAAACGGGTCTGCGTATCTCGCAGGGCTGTCTCCAGTTCGCTGGTCTGCAACACCTGATGGGGATGATAGGGCGAGACACGTAGCGTCTGACCGCCGTCAACGATATACTTACCCAATCCCAGCGCCAATGAAGCGATGCCTTCTTCGGCGGTCTCATCGCCGATGGGATAATAGTTCAGCGAACGCAGTACGCCTGAGAAGTTGGGATAGTAGAGGTCACCATATTGTCTTCCTACCACCTCTTGCAGGATGACAGCCATCTTCTCCTGGTCAATCACGTTCTGTGTGGCAGTCATGTAAGCCTTCGAGTCTCGATAATAGACCGAGGCATAGACGCTCTTGATGGCACAGGCCAGCATACGTAACATCTCGTACTTGTCGTCAAGGCGCGGAATCATATAGGTGGAATAGATGCCGGCAAAAGGCTGGTAGTGGCTGTCTTCGAGGAGCGACGAGGAACGTACGGCAATACGCGACTTCACAGCATCGAAGAAGGTGAAGAAGTCGGCTATCAGCGTGTCTGGCAGTTGTGCACGGAGAAAATGCTGGAGGATAATCTCGTTATCTGCATCACTGAGTGCGATAGACCAGAGGTTGTTCTTGTCCATGAACTCGTCGAAGAAGTCAGTACAGAGCACCACAGTCTTCGGAATCTGTACCGTGGCGTTGGGAAACTGGTTCAGTTCAGAATGACGCTTGATAATGTTGTCAAGGAAAGCCAGACCGCGTCCTTTGCCTCCCAGCGAACCTTCGCCTATGCGGGCAAAGTGGGCATAGCGGTCAAACTTCAAACGGTCGAAGACGGCCACCACGCCGATGTTCTTCATGTGCCGATACTGCACGATAGCATCGAAGATGATCTGACGGTGGGCATCGACATCCTGTAGTTTGTGCCAGGTGACGTGCTTCAGGAAATTGGAGACAGGGAAGATGGCACGTGCACAGAGCCAGCGGCTCATGTGGTTACGGCGGATGTGATGCATCAGCGAGTCATGGGGAATCTTGAAGATGTTGTCCTGCAACTCTTTGAGCGATGACACGCGTGCCACCTCCTCGTGAGTCTCAGGATCACGGAAGATGAAGTCACCAAAGCCCATGTGCTCTTCGAGCAGATGGCGCAGATCCACATTGAACATCTTCGAGTTCTTGTCGAGGAAGTCAAAACCAGCATCCCACGCTTTCTGGCGGTTCTCCACCTCAGAACTCTGGAGAATCAGCGGTACGTATTCATCCTGTCGGCGTATCTCACAGAGCAACTGCAAGCCAGCCTCAGCAACGCCCTCTTCCACATGGGAGAGACGGCCCTGCGGTGTGTGGATGGGGAAACGGGTATCGCTAATCACACCTAGCACATTGTCATGATAGCGCTGATACAACTGCATGGCCTCCTCATAGTTCGTGGCCAGCATCACCTTCGGACGTCCACGCTTACGCTGGGCGGCAGCATGGGGGTTGAGGGCTTCCGTTGAGAAGCGCTTCGACTGCGCAAGGATATAATTGTAGAGGTTGGGCAGGATGCTGGAGTAGAAGCGAATGTTGTCTTCCACCAACAGAATCATCTGCACACCAGCCTCGCGGGTGTCGTGGTCAATGTTCATCCTGTCCTCTATCAGTTTGATGATGGAAAGGATGAGGTTGGTGTTGCCCAACCAGCAGAACACATAATCGAAGATGGACATATCTTCATCCTGCATGCGCTTGGTAATACCGTGAGAGAAGGGGGTGAGCACCACGCAAGGTATGTCGGGGTGCTGGCTCTTCACTTCACGCGCCACGGCAAAAGCATCGTTGTCAGCATTGCCAGGCATACAGATGACGAGATCGATATTCGTGGAGAGCAGCACGTCATTGGCCTCTTCAGTAGTTGACACCTGGGTGAAGGTGGGTGGATAACGCATGCCCAGCTCAGTATATTCGTCGAAGATCTTCTCATCTACACGACCGTCATCCTCGAGCATAAAGGCATCGTAGGGGTTGGCCACAATCAGCACATTGAAGATGCGGTGCGTCATGAGATTGACGAACGACACATCTTTCAGGAAGAAGTTATTGAACTCTTGGGGTATATCTGCCATTTTGAGTGGTGGGTGATGGGTGGTGGTTACCTCTTATAAACAGCCGGCTTAGCCTCTTTCTTCAGCGCGTCGGCAAAGGTTTGCGGAGCAATCTCTACCGGGCCGAGCAGGAACTCAGGCACGTTGTAGCTCTTCATCAGTTCGCGATGGTAGTTGGGATCGTCGCTCGGTAGCTCAAAGGGCTTCGAGGCATGGCCTTCAGCATCCACATGGGCAAAGAACGGACGGGTGAAGTTGCCGTCATCACGGCGACTGCTGAACACAATCCAACGTCCGCTTTGACTCCACGTATGATAGGACTCCACGGTAGGACTGTTCACCTCCGTGAATGGTCGGATGCTGTCGGTCTGCAGATCCATGAGCCATAGGTCGGCATCGCGGTGCCAGATGTGGAAGGTGCCCCATTCGCCTACGGCCAGAAGCAGGAAACGGCCATCAGGAGAGACACGCGGCAGGGTGGCACTGACGCCCGCTGAGTCGGCATTGAACACCAACTGGCGAGGTCCGAACTGACGGGTCTTCACGTCGAATGACTTTCGATAGACATTATACTTGAAGTCCTTGTAACGCATGATGCACTCGCCATCTTTGGAGTCGAACGTAGAGTCGCGAAACTCGAAGTGAGCCGAGCAGTAGTAGAGCCATTGGCCGTCGGGGCTCCAGCAGGGGAAGGTCTCAAACTCAGTGGAGTCGTTCTCGATGGTGCTCACCTCGTTGGTCGTAGGGTCGTAGAGTATCAAGTCGCTCTGTGAGTCGAGCACCTCAACCTTGTCGATGTCACGGGTGTGGAAGCTCTGCATGGTCTTGTTGGTTGAGTAGGCAAGGATGTTCTCCTTCGGATGCCATGCAGGATAGACGCCTGCTGAGAGTGTGGAGTCCGTCTTCAGGTTCACCTTGTATAGTTGTCCGTCAATCTGTAGCATCGTTCCACCCAGATTCTGACGGGCGTGGAATTGTGTGCGGCGCGGATTGCCCAGCTGCGAGTGGTGACAGTTGATGCACTGCCCGTCGTTCTCCGTGCAACAGAGCATGTTGTCATAGATGACGCGCTCCTCGTAACTCTCAAGACAACGCTGATTCAGCGTCAGCTCTTCGTAGGTGACATACGACGGGGAGATGAGTCGATAGGTGAGCCACGGGTCAATGCTATCGGGCGAGACATAGATGCCGAAGGGCGTGAAGCGTGACCAGGTGTCACCCTTACGGGCAAACACCTCGACACCAATGCTGTCGTGACCCGTCACTTGTGCCACAAGTGTTTTCCATTCATCGAAATCAGGACACACTTTCTTTCCTGCCAGCACCAGTTCTTCGCTGCCGGCACGGAAGCGGGTCACCACTTCGTCGGCTTCCTGCATGAACTGGAAGTGAAGCGGGGCGATATTGACGGGCACCGTCACCCCCTGATAGTCTGGATAGACGGCGGCTCGCTGTCCTGTCTCGTTAAAGTTGGCAGGCACTTGCACGTTGTTGCAGCCCGTCAAAGCGGCAACCGTCATGAAAACATATAGTATTTTCTTCATAAAATATTTCTCCATTCTCAAATCAATATGACTTCATATTCCTCATGAGGAAGTAGTTATAAAAGAAGGTGTGTCCGTACTGCGGGCGGAACATGACCTTCATGCGTTCTTCGTTCATACCCGCGTTTTTGCATTGCTGGGCCAGTTGCATGAATCCATTATAGCTTTTCACCACGGCAGGGTCGAAAGGCATGTGGCTAATATCCACCTTGTCTTCCAGATGACCATAGAGATAGGCCGCCTCCTGGAAGTGGCGCGGCATGGGCTTGCCGACGTGCAGGTTGGCATACTGGAAGAAGGCGCGCCAGAATGTGCTGATGTCCTTCAGCTGCATGGCTGACAGCAACACCAACTCAGCCACCTTCGGGTCGCTGGTGATGCGGTAGGCCTGACTGTTGAGCATGAACAGTTCGATGAGCGACTGGTCGCTGCCCAGCTGATCCACGCCCTCCATCAGCTGCCTGATAGGCCCCAGTTCCGCATGCGCAGCCAGCCGTTTGCCGTCAGGGTCATTGAGCAACGGCTCGTAGCTCTCAGCCCACTCCCCGTAGTAGCGGGTCTGCTTGAGCAGGTCGATATACTTGCGTGCAACCTCATGTTCGCCATTGAGAAGGGCACAACGGGTGAGGAATTTGAGATATTCAACCCTCCAACCGTTCTCCACGCCGTCCTCTAGACACCAGCGATAGCAATAGTTGGGCAGTCCGTAGAAGAGATAGATATTCTTACCGCCCACCTGTGCAAAGCGCAACTGGAAGGGGCAGTCGGGCGTGAGCGAACCGTCAGGATAGTTATACATCTCGTCGGCAGCACGGCCCATCTTGAACAGAGCCAGCGTCTTGTACATGACCATCATGCGGGTGGGTTCTCCCTCATGTTTGCGCACCAGATCGATGGTGCCGGCCCAGTCCTGACGATCTACGCAGAGGGTCATGCTGATCTCCTCATGGAAAGCCTTGTCCTTATACCACAACTGGTAGGTGCCGAAGCCGATAATGGCTAGCAGTCCTAACTGCGCCGCACCCCAAAGCAGAGGTTTGGCAACAGGTTTCGGTTGGTTGGCGGGACGGTAGCACACAGCCATCACCAGCAGACAGAGCGCCAACAGAATATAAGGATAGTAGAGCGTGGAAAAGTCCTCTTGCAGTTTGAACACGGGCAAAGCCTGGAACCAGATATTATCGCTATTGGCCTGATAATAGACCTGACGGTAACATATCAGAGGTATGGCCACCACCAGAATGGCAGCCAGTGCAGTGGCACCGATGCGCTGTTGGAGCGTAGCTGTCAGTCGCCAACTGATAGCTCCCATCAGGACAATGGCTACCAGACCATAAACACCTGCCATAGGATAGGCAACCACGGCTGCCACTCCCATCCACACCAGTCCAGCCCACATCTTTTTCGCAGCCAGCCATCTGTAGGCCAAGACGAGGCTCACGGCCAGCGTGGTGCCAATGACAGCCACATAGAGATGGCCTGTCAGTTTGATGTAGTAGATCCAGTATCCCAAATCGAAGTCGATGATCAGCAGCAAGGCAGCAGGGATGAGCATCAGCGGTGCCCATTGGTCTGGAATGCGGAAGGTGACCTTGACAAGCCAGGTGAGCAGAGCCAGCCAGAGGCAAAGCAGCAGCGTGCCAAGCCAGGGATGATAGAAGAACTGTGTAAAATACGTACCCAGATAACTCAGCAGTCCTCCTGCCACCACCAGTTTCTGCTGGAAGAACAGGGGCGTGTAGAGAAACAGGTTCAGTTCTTGGGATCTAAACAGATAGTCGCTCTCATAGCTCAGCAATACGCAGAAGACAGCGACCAGTGCCGCTGCCGTGAGCACAAGAGGATAGAGACGAAGGCTCTTTCCTTCTTTACTATTAGTTTGCTTTTTCATTCTGCTTGTCCGACCACTTCTTCAGTCGCTTGTATTCTTTCTTAGTGAGACGCATGAACGAGCCGTGCTGCGGACCGGTTACGCCTTTAATGTCCTGCGGATTCTTGAAGTTGCGCAGATGTTCGTCGGCTTCGCAGATACGGTAGTGCTTGGGGTTGTCGCTATACTGGATATAGGCCACGCGCCAGGTCTTTTCGCCTTTCAACTGGAAAGCGCTCGATCCCTCACAGTTCTTGCGACCTTCGAAACTCACGTAGTCATCCTCTACAGGTTCGCCCCAGCCGCTGGTCAGGTTCTTCGATGTGGCGGTATAGATGCCAGGCTTGCCGCCCTCCTTCTTGATGAGCATGTGGTAGAGCCCGTCATCAAGCAGGTTGATGTCGGCATCGATGGTGGCATAGCCCCAATCGAAGAGCAGCTTGGGCTGAGTCATCCTGGTAAACGACTTGTCGGCATAGCTGTAGTACATGCGGTCGTATTTCTCTTCAGGACGGTTCAGCATCGAGTAATAGATCATGTAGCCGCCCTTTTCACCATTCTCCCACACATAGTCGGGATCCCAGAAAATCTGCGGAGCCCACACACGGTTGATAGTCGTCCAATCCTTATACACGCTCTCGGCCCTGGGATTGCTGAAGATGTTCTTACCCTTGCGGAAGTCAAAGGTCACACTCGTCCAGTGAATGAGGTCATCGCTCTTCAGCAGATCCATACCGTAGTTGTCCCACTTGCGGCTTTTGGCCACGCACATGTCGGTGGTCACCATCACGTAGCCCTTCCCGTTCCACGAACGGCAGATGAAGGCATCACGCTGACCGCCTTCAATGCGGGCGTGCACTTTGGGGTCTATGACGGCCTTGCCGTCGATGACGTCTTCATAGTTCAAGCCGTCACGACTCAGCGCGTAGGCGGTAAATTCACCTTTGTCGCTCATGTGACAATAGAGGTAACCATAGCTGCCTTTTTGCGGATTCTGGGCAGTGGTTGTCAGCGATAATGCTGCCAGTATTGTCAGCAATAATACTTTCTTCATGATGTGTTTTGATGTTTTTAATTATAAACTAACTGCAAAATTACAGATATGGCGGATAAATCAGCACGCTTTGGCGCAACTTTTTGCCATTATTAACAAATAAAAAGATTCTCCTTCCGTCATTCTCCCTAAAAATGTTGTACCTTTGCAGCCAAAATAGCATCAATCATTAATTAAGGTATAAAGAAACTATGATTCTTTTCTTCAAGACTCCAAGTCAGAGCGTGATAGCCACCGAGGTGGACCATCAGCTCAACAACGATGAAGTGCAGGAACTTTGCTGGCTCTATGGCGGCGCTACGCTGCTGGAGGGTGAGCAGTTGGCAGGCTACTATGTAGGCCCACGCCGTGAGATGGTGACCCCATGGTCCACGAATGCCGTTGAGATTACGCAGAACATGAGCCTCAGCGGCATTCGTCGTATAGAGGAGTATTTCCCAGTCAGTTCGAAAGACGCTGACCACGACCCCATGCTGCAGCGCATGTACGACGGTCTCAATCAGGGCATCTTCACCATCAACATCAAGCCTGAGCCCATCAAGCATGTGGAGAATCTGGAAGAATACAACGAGCAGGAGGGCTTGGCACTCTCACCTGAGGAGATAGAGTATCTGCACGGACTGGAGAAGCAGAACGGCCGTCCCCTGACCGACTCTGAGATCTTCGGCTTCGCCCAGATCAACTCTGAGCACTGCCGTCACAAGATTTTCGGTGGCACCTTCATCATCGACGGCAAGGAGATGGAGTCGAGCCTCTTT
>JAEEGL015773385.1_pt1 | contig 19112 bp, 20 predicted proteins | sample 9134231 | NCBI WGS metagenome assembly JAEEGL01 (sample SAMN16246548, study PRJNA631951) | gut metagenome | biome: gut microbiome; feature: rumen; material: fiber-attached | host: Bos | place: Iran: Karaj | collected 2018-10 | reverse complement strand
GACCGTTACAAAGCACAGTTAGACATAAAGCAAAACCGCATCATGACGGTACTTACGGTGGTCACCACCATCTTTATGCCCCTGATCCTGATCGTGGGCTGGTACGGCATGAATTTCCGTTTCATGCCGGAACTTGAGTGGAGATGGGGGTATCCCGTGATAATCGCAGTGAGCGTTTTGGTTGCCCTCGGAAGTCTTCTGTTTTTCAAAAAGAAAAAGTGGCTGTAGGGGCTCAAACGAATAATAAAAAAGCAGAATCGAGTACATATATGAACAATTATACAATACGCCCGGTAAAGCCGGAGGATGCCAAACGCCTGGCAGAAATTTATGCATATTACGTGGAGGAGACTGCGGTATCATTTGAGTACCGGGCACCGGACACGGAAGAATTCAAAGAAAGAATAATCAAGATCAGCCGAAAGATGCCCTATCTTGTCTGTGAACAGGATGGCAAAATCTTAGGCTACGTTTACGCCGGGGTCTACAGTCCCAGGGAAGCCTACAACTGGACCGTCACCACCTCCATCTACATTGACAGAGAGTGCCGCAGACAGGGTGTAGGAACCCTTCTTTATGCCGCGCTGGAGCAGGAACTTAAAAGCCGGGGTGTGATCAACCTCTTGGCGGGAGTAGCCTACGCGGAGGCAGAGGACGAGTACCTAACCCACGACAGCGTGAAGTTTCACCTGAAAGAGGGCTACGAGCAGGTGGCTCGCATGAAGGGCGTTGGCAAGAAATTCGACCGGTGGTACGATCTTCTCTGGTTCCAAAAGAAAATCTGAGCCGCGATTTTATTCCTTAAACCGACAGAAAGCCCGTAAATCCAATGCGAATTCCCGACAGCTGCGCCAAGTGCCTCTACGACCGACAACTGAATAAAACCGACAACCCGGAGTACCTTAAGGAGGTCCGGAGAATCCTTGATAACCGTGGGGAGGACGACACCAGCCCCTATATGGTGTTTCTTTTTAACCGCGTCCACGAAAGAATCTTCGGCAGGGGCGCCGATTACAGAGACATAAAGAAACAGTACAACGATCTGGTGCTTAACATGGAGCCCGACCTTCGCCGTGAGATCGGGGCGGCGGAAGACCCCCTGGCCCGCGCCCTTATCATGGCCCGCATCGGTAACTACATCGATTTTGGCGCCATGGACCGGGTGGATCCGCAGGAGTTTCTGAGCCTCTTTAAAGAAACCGAAATGTCCGAGAGAGACCTCGCAACCTATCAATCGTTCCTCGCGGCATGCGAAGGAGCCCGCACTTTTTTGCTGGTGTGCGATAACTGCGGCGAGATCGTGCTGGACCGTCTGATGATTGAACAATTAAAAGCAAGATTTCCCCATTTATCGGTAAAAGCAATGGTACGGGGCGGCGAAGTGCTAAACGACGCCACCGTTGAAGATGCCAAATATGTGGGCCTTGATCATGTAGCAGAGATCGTTTCAAACGGAGAGCCGATCGCGGGCACCGTCTACGAGATGATGCCCCCGGAAGCTCGTGCGTCCCTTGACGAAGCCGACGTGATCCTCGCCAAAGGCCAGGGCAACTACGAATCCATGTCCGGCCGGGGCCGCCATGTGTTCTACGAGTTTCTTTGTAAATGCGATCTGTTCACCACGCGCTTCAATGTCCCCAGACTCACGGGGATGTTCATAGAGGAAGGATGACCATGGAATTTAAGGAAGGCTGCGGCTGGAAAGCCTGCTATGACAGAGAAAGAAACCTTTACACCGCCGAACGCGGCGGCATGGGCGCATATCATCTCTACGAGATCACCAAGGAGATTTTCGACCGGCTGGAAGACGGCGCGGACGACAGCGACGTTTATAAGCTGATCGGCGACGGCCGCCACCTCTACATGGACGTGAACGACCGCTGCGGCCCGCCCTACACGGTGGTCTTCGACCACGATTATGAAAAACTCTGCCCCTGGGCAAATGTGGTCTCAAGCGGCCATGAATGGCCGGACGAACTCACCGACGCCGCCGTGGAGATCTTCGAATCCGAGAAAAACAACCGCGAGCAACGCCGCAAAAAGCGTGAAGAGCGGGAAAAGAAAGACAAATAAGCGTCTCGGCATATCGGGATGCAAAACACGGACGTAGCTCAAGCAGCAGAGCCGTGACAATAATAATAGTCACGAGATGCGGGTGCAAGGCCTGTCGTCCGTTTTTTCACGTGTAATTGCGTATAAAATGGTGTATAATATCAAACAGGTGTTATACACCATTTCTAATGGGTGGGGCTTACATGAATCGATTACCGTACGACGATGAACTCAATATCGGTTATCTCGGCAGGCTCTTTGACAATACGAGCAACTGCTATAAATTCTTTTGGTTTCGCGCTATTCTTGAGAAACTTTCATCCGACAAAACCACTTTCACATACGATGAACTGATAAATGAAATGATTGCGGACGCATGGTATATGGTCAGCGCTTTTCGCTTGCGCCTCGGTCCCAACGGGGTCAAGGACAATCTGGAAGAAGCGGTCAAGCGCCTTGGCGCGATCAGCGGTTTTATCGTATCCGAGAAAAAGAATAACATCATTAAGTTCCTCGAAAATACCAATGACAGGGAACTTATGAAATGTAAATATGAACTCACTTTAAACGTTCCTTATCGTATTCATTCCCCGTTCTTTGATGAAATAAAAGTAGACTGGAACAAATCGCCCAAGGATTTGGCCGAAGAAATAAACAGACAGAAGAGACTATTGTATTACTTCGGTGCTTTCAAACAACTATCCACTTCCATAACCATAAACGACGATTGGGTGGATTATCTACTTAGAAACAAAGAAATACTTACGGGCTGGCTTGAACTTAACCTCATTAATTACCTGCAGCGCAGGAACCCGAGCGTTCCGGGCATAGCGGACAAGATACATGTTCCCGAAAAGCGGGATATCAAGCGTGTAGGAGACTATTGGAAGAAGATTATAACCCTTCGTCCGGATATAACGGATATTTACGGTCATGTTGAACTTGAGAATGAAGCCATATCCATAGACCATTTTGTTCCGTGGCAGTATGTTTCGCACGATGAATTATGGAACCTTCATCCTACCACCAAGTCCATAAACAGCAGCAAGAGTAACGGCCTTCCCAACTGGGATATGTATTTCATTCCTTTCTGCAAACTGGAATATCTTTCTTATTCCTTGGCACAGGAAAAGCCCGCAGTACGGGAGGAGTTTAACAAGGTCGCAAAGTATCACCTCAACAATGAGGAAATCATGCATTCTCTTTACTGTGACGGCCTTTCAGAATCGGAATTCTCCGAACGTCTGAGCAATGTAATCAGACCTGTTTATAATGATGCCAAAAACAACGGCTTCAAAGATTGGAAATACGAGGAAGTCTCATGTCGATAAAAACCTATAACAAACTTGTGCGCGACAAGATACCCGAAATAATAGAGCGGGAAAACAAAACCTGCGAAACAGAAATTCTTGATGACGCGAGATACATGGAAATGCTCGATGCAAAGCTTGACGAAGAACTTTCCGAGTATCACGAAGACAAGAATCTTGAGGAACTGGCGGATCTTTTGGAAGTATTATACGCAGTCACAAAAGCAAGGGGATATTCGCTTGAAGAACTTGAGACCCTTCGGAGTAAGAAAGCCGAAGAACGCGGCGAGTTTGAGAAGAAGATATTGCTGAAAACGGTAGAAGAAAAGTAAGGAATTATACAGATGTTCAAAGTTATAGACGGTGATTTTAAAAACAACATATACAGTAACGAAGAATATCTGGACAATTGGCCCATGCTCTATATCCTTGAGAACGGCACGCAGGCTTACGTTGGCGAGTCGACCCATGCCAAAACAAGAATGACCCAGCATGCTACCAATGAGGAAAAGCGAATCTTCAACAAGGTGCATTTCATTTATTCCAAACTGTTTAACCAGTCAGTAACATATGATTATGAATCAAAATTGATTCAATATATCGTCGCAGATGAACTTTTCCAAGTAACAAACAAGAACGCGGGTATTGCAGACAAGCAGTACTTTAACAAAAAGGAATATGATGAGAAGTTTGAAGAACTCTGGAGAAAACTACAGAGAGAAAAACTTGTAAAACATTCCCTTGAGGAAATAGAGCAATCCGATTTATTCAAGTATTCACCTTATAAAGAGCTGAATGACAGCCAAAGACAAGCTGTTGATGAGATTCTTGCTAAAATCAAGAGTGGCACGGCTAATCGTGTTGTTGTAAACGGCATGCCCGGAAGCGGGAAAACAATAGTAGCCGTGTATCTTATGAAATACCTGGCTGACAGCGAAGAGTTTAGCGATAAACAGATAGGTTTTGTCGTTCCGCAGACATCATTGCGGAAAACCATGAAAAGCATTTTTAAAAGTGTATATGGTCTTACACCAAGTCAGATTCTGTCTCCTTCGGATGTGGTCAAGAAACAGTACGATATCTTGCTCGTAGATGAAGCCCACAGGTTACATCAGTATAAAAACATTTCTTACATGGGTGTGTTTAAACAAAACTGTGAAGCACTGGGGCTGACAACTGAGTCGGATGAGCTTGATTGGATTCTCAAGCAGTCAAAGTGTACGGTCCTTTTCTACGATAGCATGCAGGTAGTCGGACCTTCGGGAATAGACTTTGCGCGCTTTGACAAGAAAATGGAGGATTCTTTATATAAAAAACTTGTAGCTTATTATACGCTTGCTACGCAGATGCGTGTTCAAGGCGGGAACGACTACATTGATTTTGTGAAGAGTATACTTAATGCCAATTGTTCATATAGATATTCTTCCGATAAATACGAGTTTAAACTGTACACTGACTTTGCCGGATTTGAGGCAGAAATGTATGCAAAGGAAAGTCAGAGCGGCCTTAGCAGAATGGTATCCGGGTATGCATGGCCCTGGATAAGCAAAAGCGACAAATCACTCAAAGATATTGAAATACAAGGTGTCAAGCGCATGTGGAATAATTGTACTGAAGGGTGGGTACATACTCCGACTGCAATAGATGAGGTTGGATGTATTCATTCCATCCAAGGATATGATTTGAACTACGCATTTGTTATACTGGGTAATGATATAGGTTATGATAGTGTAAACAACAAGATTATCATCAGACCCGAGAACTATTTTGATCAGAACGGAAAGAGAACGGCGGGATATGATGAACTGCTTGAATATATTAAAAATATTTATTATGTTTTATTGACCCGTGGAATAAAGGGAACATACCTGTATGTATGTGATGATGCACTGCGGGATTATTTAAGTAAATATATCGAAATGGAGTAATCAATGAAGAAAGAAACGATTGAGCGTATCAGGAAATTTACAGAGGACAGAGACTGGGATCAGTTTCACGCACCTGAAAATCTGGCTAAATCCATTGTGATAGAGGCAGCAGAACTACTTGAGTGTTTCCAGTGGAACAACGAGGAATACAACCTCGAACACGTAAAAGAAGAACTGGCGGATGTCTTGGTATATTGCCAGAATCTCTTAGATAAACTTGGTTTAGACGCAGACGAAATAATTAACGCCAAGATGACTCAGAACGAGGCAAAATACCCGGTTGCGAAGGCAAAGGGTAGTGCGGCGAAGTATGATGAATTGTAAATCAGCAGCAGTATTATGAGGGGGATTTTCATATGAAGCGGAGCAAAGATATTATTCTTTTGGTTGCGGTCATTGTCAGCGTTTGCCTGAGTATTTTCACAACGGCATTTAGCTTATCGCTGAACGCAAAACTATCTAAAATTGAGGCGGTTCTGATAGAAGCAACAGGCAAAGGAACTGCACAGAAAACCCCATCCGTCAGCGACAAGGATAAAAAACTGGAATATACAACCGGAATGTTTGGCGATGCAGAGGTTAAGTATCCACAAAGCGGAACAGTAGGTAAAAAGAACGATAAGAACAATCGATATATTGAAATTGAGAGCTTTAACCTTAGAGTTGGTGAGTATGATGTGAGTAACGGGTATTTGCACTTCGATTTTATCGGGACTGACTACTATTCATCATATCCTACTATTACAGCAAAACAATATGATAAAGATGGATTGTGCATTTCTGAAGCGAAGGGGCACATGGAGATAGTTCAGGGCGAAAAATCCAAGGGAATTTGTTCAATAGGAATAGATAGACGGGCATCTTCAATCATTGTTGATATAGAACCATAAATAAGGAACTTGTCGGTATTAACTAATTAGAAAGCAAACAGGTAAAACAATGAAGTATTCAAGAATAGAAAAAATATTTGGTCTACTGCTTATTCTTTTAATTCCGTTGATTTTCTGCGCCTGTGAGTCTGATTACGATAGGGGGTATCAAGAAGGCTACGAAAATGGATATGAAGATGCGAAAAACGATTTTTACGATTCGCAGTATGAAGCCGGTTATTCTGAAGGGTACAGCTCTGGCTACGATGAAGGTTATGGTGATGGTGAGGAAGATGGTTATGACTTCGGATATGATAGTGGTTATGACGATGCATCAAACAAATTCAGTAACCAGAAAAATGCATCATATAAGAACAGCAATGGTAACTCAAATAGCAAATATTATGACACGGGATATGCCGATGGTTATGCATGCATATACCCAATGGCTAGTCGAAAAAAAGAACTTGAAAACTTTATATATAAAAGCGTGTATTCAGACGGATATAAAGAAGGTTATGAAGCCCGCTACAATTCGACTTCGCAGATTTATACTATAGATACATCAGATTATTCAACTGCAATAAATGCGGTAGGATTCGATTATAAGAATAGTATTCTATATGTCCAGTGGCAACAGGGCAGATGGTATGCATATTATGATGTGGATTGGAATACTTTTTTAAATCTTATAACGGCAGATTCACTGGGCAGTTATGCAAATAACTATATAAAAGGTGTATATGATTACGCTGGAGTTGAATGGTAAATAGTAGTCGTAATACGAACATAACCAATGGAAATGTAAAACTCCATTTAAAATTGTTTTAAAGCTTTAGGGGAAAATATGTGGGAGATAAATGAAAAATGAAAACTGCAATAGAAAAGTTGAAATGTATACGGTTACTTGATCTGGTTAGTTTTTTGTTCCTAATAGATTCGCTACTAGCTTTGTGGAACAAAGGAAATACAGAAACTATGATCAAAACGCTGGTAATCTTATCATTTACTTTCATCATAATCTGTTTTTTAATTCCGCTTTATCGCAGCAAAAATCATTGGATTTTTTTCTTAATGAAAGTTGTTTCATTAGCTCCGGTCGGTCTTGCCATATTGATCAATAATAATCTACTTGATACCGCAGGAGAATTGTGGATAATCATTGCCATCATAATAATTGATATATGGATTGTTATAGCATATCCTTTTGTAGTCACTGCAACATTAGATTGTAAGCGATTATCATTTAGAAGATTGTTAATAGTTATGGTCGGAGGTGTTGCATTCTTTTTTGCAGTGGTTGCGATAGCATTTTCTAAAGAATTTATGGATTTAATATGGTATGGCGGACTCGCTTTCTGGACTAAGTCATCGATATACTTTAATATAACCTATTTTACGTGTTATTATTTAGCAAATTATCAAGAAGATATGTAAGTATTCATAATGAAAAAATATAGTCAGAGAAATTGTAAGTTGGATTAATAATAGTGATTACTATATTTTGGGGAGACTATGAACAGGAATGAAATAATTGAAGTAATCAAAGAATATGTACGAGATGAAAAGGCTGTTTATGCAGTGTTAATTAATGGCGGCTGGGGTACTGGAAAGACATATTTATACAAGCATTGTTTGGCACAAACGATAGAGAAAAACAAGAATGGGAAGAAGACAAATATTTATGTTTCTTTGTACGGAGTTTCTTCTATTGAGGCACTATCAAGACAGCTTATAACTGCGTGTATTTTATCATCAAAACCTGACAGCAAAAAGGCAAAAAAAACAGTAGATGGGCTATCTGGCATAATTGGGATAGCGAGTAAAGCGATATCTTTATCATTTGGACCTCTTTCTATCGATTTAGATAAGATTAGAGAGGGTATAGAGAATAAGATATCTTTCAAAAATATGGTAGTATGTTTGGACGACCTAGAGCGGTGTACGATACCGATGAATGATATTTTCGGATTCATTAATAATTTGGTCGAACATTGTAATTGTAAGGTTATTGTTTTAGCGGATGAAACAAATATGGGAAAGGTTTTTGCAAATACTAATCCTGAAAAAAAGTACTTATCAGTATTGTCGGGAAGAAAGGTAATTGAGGAGAGATCTAAGGATAATTCAGGTGCAGAAAAAGATGAGTCAGTAATTACAATTTCTGAGTTAAAAAAGTTGAATGAATTGATATTTTCGGAGAATTATATATACAGAGATATTAAAGAGAAAGTAATAGGAAAAACTCTATTTTACTATCCAAAGTTAAGCGAAATCATTAATGAATTGATAACTGAAATGTACAAGGATGAAACACATAGGTTTAGGTGTTTTGTTGAGTTAAAGGTTGGTAGGATAGCTTCGTGTTTTGAGTCTGCAAATAATCGAAATATCAGAGTGATAGAAGCATGGATTCCTTTATATGAAAAAATATATAATTCGGTAGAAAAGCTTTTTAGAACGTCGAAGTATAAAGATGATATTTTGGACGCATTTCTAGAATACAGTATCTGGATATTATGTGCAGAGAGAAACAATAGAAAAATGTTATCTTGCGGTTATTCAGATCTAGATTACGTCTATTTCGAAGGGAATGAGTACATACAAATTATTAGATATGCATTTATAGATGATTGGGTTATAAAGCATGTGTGGGCAGATGAAAAACTTGTAAAATCAGGAAGACTAATAGAACGGAAGTGCGAAGAAAAGAGATTATTAGATCCTGATAGTAAAAACTCGACGGGAAGAACTTTGCGGGAATTATATGACTGGCGTTTTTTATCAGATTCTGCAGTACATAATAAAGTTGATGTTCTAATTGGTGAGTTGAGTGATGGAGAATACGAGTATAGAGACTTTGCAAACATCATTTCTTTGTTACTTATCTTGGAAGACAGGGGATTATGCAAAGCGGAGATAATAAAGGTTGTTCAGAAAAAAATGCTTTCGTTGATAGATAATTTTTCGGAGAATAAACAAGAAGACGATATTCCAAAATCATTTGATACAGGGAAAATGGTTAAGCGATATAAAGAAGTCTATACGCCCATAAGAAATAAGATGGCTATTAGGAATAAGTATATTACGCAAAAGGATGCCGAAGATAAAAATATATATTCGTCAGGTGAAGCATTTAAGAATTATTGTTCTATGCGAGAGGAATTTTTTGTTAATAATAAATCTTTCTTTGATTGTATCAATCTGGATTTATTATATGAGCTTATCGATAAGAGCGATTTAAAAGGGCTTTATGATATAAATGCTGGACTAAAAAAGGTATATTATATGGGAAATGTTAGAGATTTTTATATGGCTGATATAGATAGATTAATCAGTTTGAAAGAATGGTTGCTTAAGAGATTGAAAACACCAGGAAAGGATATTACGTGGAAAATTGCTATAGAAAATATCAATACATTTGTTATAAGTATTTTACGTCGTCTAGATGTATATGATGAAATTGAAACGTGATGCCTTACAAACCGATTGGATGCAAGCATCATCGTGACTGGTGGGTGGAGGACGCTTAACTGTTGTATTACGTACATGTTTTTGGGGATCACATTGAAGCTAATAGTTCTGGATTGTTGGCATATGTTGATGCTTTGACCAATAAAAAAGACAGAGATAATCCCGGCATTATTCCAGATTTATTAGACTGTTGCGATGATTTGTTTGAAAGTCAGCTAAATACTTATTCTTATCTTTTTTTCAAGCAAGAACTTGAGACGTTAAAAGAAATGAGCGAGGAACTTACAGATTCAATCGGTGGAGTAGACACTGAAGAAGAGTTTAGTGCGTATCATAAATGCGCCGAAGACTTGCTTGAATTATTGCATGACTATATTCCGGGTTTTCTCGAGAACGAGAAGTTTTTCAGTGACGCATTTGATAAGTGGTAAGAACAATGAGAGAATTTCTCGACGAATTTAAACATTTAGAAAAAATCTGCAGCGAGATGTATGGTAAGCAGCATGGCATTACACAGTATATCGATGATATGGAAGAAACATCTTCATATTTGGCGAACTCTATACCCGGATTTTTTGACGACTTGAAGCACTTAAAAAGAGTCAGACACATTAGAAATAATATGGTGCATGAGTCTGGATACGATGAGGATTATACTCAGGACGACATTATTTTCTTGAGGGCCTTTTATAATCGTATAATGAATCGCTTGGATCCGATTGCAGAGAGACAGAAATTACAGGATAAGAAAAAGCCGAAAGAAACAAAGAAGAATCCGCACAGCAGTGATTATATGTCTGATATTGTTTTTGACAATGCACAAAGCCACAGAAGCACGTTTACTTTTGCATTTAAGGTTTTAGTTGGAATTGTTCTTTTGACACTTGCACTTGGAGGAGTTGCGTGCGTGTTGGGAATTCTTTCTTTGTTTTAGAAGAGCATGGAGAATGGTGAGTATATAGAGACCATATCTTATAATGCTAAAAAACAAGGGCAGTCATTACGACTGCCTTTTTGAGTGTGTGAATGACATTATTACTGTAAATTGGAAAACAAAATTGTCAGCAAAATTATTTTGCCTTTTTCGTTTAAATGAGATTCTCAGTTATTTTCTGCCCGTAGTGCCTTCATCTGTCCTTGTTTGTGGATGGGCTATTTAGAATCATTATGTTAGGATTTGTGGAGGGTTATCAGCAATTTCTTCCATGAATTCAATCATGTTTTTTGCGTTTCTGGATTGGGTGGCGTATTCATCAATACATTTGCTGTCCATGAAATCACGTGCCTGCTCAATGAATTTGTCAATATCATTCATGATAAAGTTTTTAAATGAAATATAGTCGTTGTGTTTTGCACAACAAGCTGCGACTTCTGCTATAGTGGGGTAATCCTGATCATAAATCCAAGCGGTAAATTCAGTATTGCAATTGTCCTTGAAGAATAATACAAAAGTAAATACTTTATTTGGAATAGCATAAAAATCGAGAAGTTCTAATCCTTTTTGCTTTCTGGGCCTATGTGCTTTCTTATATACCAAATCATCGATGGTGGTATTGAATAGTTCTGCCATTGCGGCTATGTCCTCGATGGAAGGGGCGTTTTTATTATTTTCCCAGTTTGAGATATTCTGCTTTGTAGAACTATTCAATATATTTGCAAAATCTTGCTGTGAAAGATGTAGCTTTTTTCTATAGTATCGGATATTGTATGCGAGACACTCACGTATGTTGTTTACCATGTGTTTACCTCCTTGTTTAGTTAAACTATATCGAAGTACTTAACAAGAGTAAATCAAAAGTTTCTTTACTTTTGGTGTTTAAGTGAGACAAAAAGTATTTTCGCTGTCTTATGCCTTTTTATGAGATATATAGATTTCTATTCTTTGAATCTAACTAATTGTTTGACAAATAGTAATAATGGTATAATTCTCTTGCTATGAAAATACTGAAATCATTCCGCAAAATCAACAAAAAACTTTTCTTCGCCCTCCTGGTCATGGGGCTGTGCCCGACGCTGTACATGACACTGCGCACCTTCTTTTTGGGGCAGTTGCCGGGTGAATGGTCATATTCCATAGCAGGGCAGCTTTCCTGGGTAAACCTGATATATGAAGTTATCAGCGAGGCCATAATCCTGCCGTTGTACTTCTTTATGGGCAGTGCGATCGCGGACAGGAAAGAATTCGCAAACAGGATCAGGACCGGACTTCTGGTTTCGTTTTGTGTATATGCGGTTTGCTCTTGCTTTGTAATGATATTCATTGACCCGCTCCTTAGGTTCATGGCGGTGTCGCAGGACATCCTTAAAGAGTCGGCGGCGTATATTCGCATTGAGTGCGTGGCCAATGTATTCGGGATTCTCTACAGTTTCCTGCTGGTATCACTGGTGACGATCGGCAAAGAAAGACTTGTGTACCTGATGACGGGTGCGAAACTGGTGCTCAGCGTTCTTTTTGACACATTGCTTGTTTCGGGACTTTCTTTTTCATTTAAACTCGGCGTGAACGGAGTAGGCATTTCCAATCTGCTTTCAAATGTGATTTTGATGGTGATTGCCGCAGGGCTCATTGTTAAGAGCGGGTATCCCATATTGGCGCGGCAGAAGCTTTCCTTTGCGTGGACGAAGGGGTTCTGTAGGATCGGCGGAATATCCGGGCTTGAGTCTTTCGTGAGAAATGTGGCCTATATGCTCATGGTTTCCCGCATGGTGAACATGGTGGGAGAGCAGGGAACCTATTGGGTTGCCAACAATTTTATCTGGGGTTGGCTGCTGCTTCCGGTGAATCAGCTGGCGGAACTGATTAAACAGGAGACGGCGCGTGACAGGGCGGCGGTAAAAGAAAACACGCCGGGGTATTTCTTCATTACTACGGTGACCTGCGTGCTTTGGGTTGTGCTAATCCCGCTGTACAAGCCGTTCATGAGCCGGGTGCTGGGATATTCGGATGTGGATAAGCTGTTTGGGCTGGTGATGGTCCTGCTTGGGTTTTACGTGCTTTATGCTTATCAGAATGTGTTTGACGCCACCTTCTACGGGCGCGGAAAGACGGGATATATGCTGTTTGAGTCGGTGGTGACCAACAGTGTTTATTACGGGGTTTTCTTTGTGCTGTATTTGGCAGGGGCGTGGGTGCCGACGCTTACGGGGATTGCGCTGATGTTTGGAGGCGGCAATGCCTTCGACAGTGTGGTTTCGTTCTTCGCGTACAGGCACTATAGAAAGGCGGAAGCGAGGGATGATTATATAAAAAAGACAGCCTAGGCTGTCTTTTTTCTCAGATGAGCATTTTCTGCACTATTGAACTGCAGAGGCTGTCCGGCTGCATTGTTCCTTCGCCAGGGCTATTTCTTCATCGGTGGCACGTAGAAATCTTCGAAGATCCGCCTCGGTACCGCCGTTAGAGAGCATTTGTGAGAGGTCAGCGATGCGTGTTTCTTCACGGCCTTCTTCGCGGCCTTCGGCACGGAGGGTACGCGCGTGTTTTTCTTCGTTATAATCAAGTACATGCATCTCTATAACACCTGCTTTCTCCTTGATAAGGTAATTCCTCATGATGTCGTCTCTGAAGCAGATGTTGACTGCATCGGTGCTGCTTCTATGACCATGAAAAAGCGTAGCATGGCAAAAAGGGAAAGACAATCGTGATTTTACACAAATCATTTAAACGCTGTGCTTTTTCGGCGTTTTGCTTTATAATAAACGCAAGACCATACATTTGCTTTTTCAAGGGAGTGCATCATGTCAAATACAGGATACATCTACGTTCTCACCAATGAGAGCTTTCACAGGGACAACTGGATCAAGATCGGTTACGCAGACGACGTGGACAGGAGGGTGCGGGAGCTTTCGGGGACTGCGGTTCCCCTTCCTTATGAGGTTTATTGCACCTATGAGATCCCCAGAATTTCCGGGGTGAAGGACCCCGATAAACTGCTTCACGATCTTATTTCGAAGCTGAATCCGAATCTCCGCATTTCGCCCAACCGTGAGTTTTTTGAGATGTTTCCTTGGGATGCGTATGATATGCTTTATGCTATTGCGCAGATGCACGGGCGGACGGAGAAACTGGTGTTGAATAAAGCAAACCAATCTTCTAAGGAGATAAAAGAAGAAGGGGAGTATTCGCTGGAGGCCGTATATCCTGCGGGTTCAAACGTGGCGGCGCTTTATAAGAAGATAATGGGGATTGTTCGGGGGCTTGAGCCGGAGGTTACGGAAGTGCCCTTGAAGCTCTATGTTACCGTCAAGAAGGGCAAGAACAAGGTGGTTGGGCTGTGGCCCCGGTCCGAGTATATCGAGGTGGTGCTGAATGCGAAGCTTGGGCAGATTCGGGACGAGTACGGCCTTGCCTATGATATTTCAAACCGCCAGTGGACGGCGGAGCAGTATGCCTTCAGATTTTACGCCGATACGGATGAGAATGCGGTTAAGAGCCTGATTGGGCAGGTGCTGGAACTGAAGAAGTAAATAATGGATGCGTCGCATCGTGGCATAAACAAAAAGACAGCCGGGTGGCTGTCTTTTGCTTTATATATGGCGATTTTCTAGAGTTGGTTTGAGCCTATTGGACTGCAGATGCGTTTTTACAGAGTTGCGCCTTCGCCAGGGCGATTTCTTCGTCGGTGGCGTTAAAATATTTCCGTAGGTCAGTTTCGGTGCCACCGTTAGTAAGCATTTGCGAAAGCATGGCGATGCGTGTTTCTTCACGGCCTTCGGCAAGTCCTTCTTCACGGCCTTCTGCGCGGAGGGTGCGCGCGTGTTTTTCTTCGTTATAATCAAGTACATGCATCTCTATAACACCTGCTTTCTCCTTGATAAGGTAATTCCTCATGATGTCGTCTCTGATGCAGATGTTGACTGCATCGGTGCTGCTTCTATGACCATGAAAAAGCGTAGCATGGCAAAAACGGAAAGACAATCGTGATTTTGCACAAATCATTTAGATGCTGTGCTTTTTCGCCGTTTTGCTTTATAATAAACGGGAGAATTCTTCGTCTGAAAAATGATTTATGGGAGGCGAGATTTTCGCAGAGATTGAATCCGGCGAAATGCGCATAACCCCGGTGCTTCACAAAACGGCTTAGATAAACCCAAAGCCCCCACCACGTAAAAGTGGTGAGGGCATTTTTTCATTCGCGTCGCGCAACCGCGCCACACTTCTGCGGCGCACTGCACGCCGGGTTTTTATTTCTTAAACAGGGTCTCGAAGTGATAGATGTTTGCGTACTGGTAAAGGTCGTTGCTTACCAGATTGTCTGCGAAGTTGTGAAGCTTCGAGGTTACGAGACAGTAGGTGTTGGCGCCTTCAAGGTAAGCGATGGACCAAAGGTTCTGCTTGTGAAGATCGTAGATCTTAAGGGCGATGGCGTCTCTTGTGGTGCTGTCTGCTGTGTCAATCCACTGTTCGTAATACTCAACCAGTTTGGCCATGTCGCCTGTGGGAGCAACACCCTTTGTATGGTCCGTATAGTAGGTACCGTAGTCGCCGTACCATTCGGCTGCCTGAGCGATGGGCACGAAGGAAGCGGCTCTTTCTTTAACCGACAGACCGCCTACCGACATGTGAGGACACATAACCGCAACCCAGTTGTTATCGTCGATTACCTGGTCATAGGTGGTAACGTCCAAGTTGGTAAGAGTGGTCTTTACGTGAGCTGCGTCGTAGTATCTCTTGACCACGCTGTAGATTCCGTCAGCACTTCCGTCAAAGGAAATGAAATCGAGGGAGAAATCCGAACCGTCCGCAAAATCGTAATATCCGTCGCTTCCGAGCTTAAGTCCGCAGTTTTCAAGGAGCTTCTGAGCGGCTGCCACATCGTAGTCGGTCCATTTCTTTGTCCATTCTTCGTCATATCCGAAGTTACCTGCGGTGGGAGCACACTGGCCGGGACTTAAGAAGCCTTCGGACATCTGAAGGGAAACTTCGTCACGGTCAACGCAGATGGACATTGCCTGACGGAAATCGCTCATGGCAAAGAGATTTGCGTAGTTTGCGTTTGCATTGGTGTAGTTAAAGGTTACCTGGTTGGAACCCCAGTTGGAACCCGCCACCGTCTTTAAGACCGCTGCGTCTCCGAGCTGTGCCATCAAAGATGAAATCTGTTCCATTCCGATATCGATGCGGTCGAGAGTTCCGTTTGCAAGGGCTGCCACCTGATCGGAAATGTTTGCTTTGAGATAAATATTGTCAAAGTAAGGAAGCTGATTACCCTTTGCATCCACTTTCCAGTAATAAGCGTTTCTTTCAAGGATGCAAAGCTCAGCGTCTCTTGAGTTGTGGCCTTCTTCCGTGGAAAGCACGAAGGAGTTCACGGTGGGAAGTCCCGAAATGTTCCAGAAGTAGTAGCATACGTTCTTACCAAGATCCTTGGCGGATTCGTAGTTAAAGCCCTTGGCTGCAGCGTTTTCAAGTACCTGCTCGTCGGTTAAGCCCGTATCCTGCCAGTATTCGTTCTGCACGTAGTAGGAAGAGGGGATTAAGTCCCTCAAAAAGTGGGAAGGCGCCCAGCACCACTTAAAGTCACCGTTTTCGATAAATGCACCGGGATACTTGGGGCTTTCAAAGGTCCAGGTAACGGTGTAATCGTCCACCTTCTTAAGCACGGCATAGTTGCCGGTCTTTCCGTCCTTCAAAGCTTCCCAGCTTGCCTTGGTATCGTAGTTGTTGATGTGAACCATGTAGTACCAGAAGGTGATGTCATCGGCGTTAAAATCGTCGCCGTCGGACCATTTCATGCCTTCGCGAAGATGGAAGGTCCACACGGTGTAATCATTGTTGTATTCGTAGCTCTTGATTACGTTGGAAACGTAGGAGCCGTCACTGTTGTAGCGGATGATACTTTCAAGTACGGGTCTTGCGATTCCCCAGGAACCGCCGCCTCCGCCCATGGAAAAGTTCCCGCCGTATTCACCGATTTCAAGCACGTTGCCCGCAGCATCGGTCTGTGCGACAAACACGTTGTTTTTATCGGGAATTCTGTTTTCAAGGGAAGGAAGAGTACCTGCTTTAACCTTGGCCGCAAGTGTAGGAGCCTCAGAAAAAGTAAGGGTATCAACGTCAACCTTCGCAACGGTCTGTGAAGATGCTCCCGCACCGGTGCTTGATGAAGCAGCCTGTGTCTGAGGGGTTTCCGCAAAGACCTTGGTTCTTTGATTCAGTTTTATATTTCTGTTTCCGCATCCTGCCAACGACACAACCATTACCGCCGCAAGAGACAGAGCCATAAGTTTTTTCTTCATTAGCGCATACCTCCTTATCGATGTCCGACTCTTACAGTTTAAAGCCCTTAAGCTCGGTTGTAAGAGAATCGGCGGCGCTTCTTAAATCCTTAATGACGTCGTTAAGATTCTTGGCCGCATTCTGCGAAGCCTGAGCCGTTTCCTGAACCTCTGCCGAGGATGCTGCGGCTTCTTCGGAAACTGCGGAAATGCCTTCCACTGCCGAAAGGGTGTCTACTTTTGATTTTTCCATCTCGGCAACCTGGAGGCCTATGTCTTTAAGGTGGGTGGCTATGGTCTTAACGTTTTCATTGATAACGTTGAATTCCGTAAGGGTGGTGGCAACGGCTTCTTCCTGCTGTCGTACGATCTCTTCGGCATGCTTTGCTGCGGAAGCGGTCTTTTCGGTCTTGGAGGAAACGGAAGTGATGATGTTGCTGATTTCACCCGCCGAAACGGCACTCTGTTCCGCAAGCTTTCTTATTTCTTCCGCAACGACTGCGAAACCGCGGCCCGCTTCACCTGCTCTTGCAGCCTCGATGGAAGCGTTGAGAGAAAGCAGGTTTGTCTGGCTTGCTATATCATTGATGGTTGCGATGATGTTTCCGATGGAAGAGGTTTCCTCCGCAAGGGCTTCGATATCAACGATAACGCCCTTGGTAACATCGCTTGTTTCGTTTGCTTTAACCTTAAGGTTTTCAACCGCCGTGATACCGCTCTTTACGGAATCGTCTGCGTCGCTTGCCATTTCGTCGATGGCCTGAACGTTTTCACGTACGACTTCAATCTTTTCGGTAAGCTGATCCGCTGCGTTGAGGCAGGATTCCGCATCGTGTGCCTGAGTATCGAGACCCTGTCTGATTTCTTCAACGGAGGTGGTGATGTTTTCGGAAGCCTGAACCATGGATTCCGAAGCTCCGCCGATATCATCCGAGGATTTCTTTAAGGAATCTGCGGTGGAAGATACCTTGAGGAGAAGTCGTTTGGTGTTTTCTATCATCTTGTTGGCTGACTCGGAAAGAATTCCGAATTCGTCTTTACGTTTGGTCTTGATGGTAACGGTAAGGTCGCCCTCGGCTGCCTGCTCGAAACCGCCGGAAATGCTCTTAACCGCACCGCCGATGGAACTTGAAACGACGATACCTATCAGGGAAGAAAGAACGGTTGCAAGGATTACCGCAAGTACCGATGCAAGTCTGATTGTGTTAACGCTTGCACTGATTACGCTTTCGGGAATGCGTCCGCAGATGACTGCGCCCGAATCGGCAATCTTTGCATAAACATAAAGATAAACAAGTCCGTCTTCGGAATCTTTCATCCATTCAAAGCCCGAAGACTGTTTGGATGCATTTAAGTCGTCAAAGAAAGTTGTATAAGCAAAGACTGTTTTGTTAAGCTCGCTCTTTCCGGTCATTATGGTTTCCACACCGTCGGGAGTTACGAATCCGAAGGTGCTTCCCTTGCCGAGATCGATGCTTTTTAAAGCGTCCAAAGAAACGTCAAGCTTAACATCCGTTGAAATGTATCCGAGTTTTTCACCGAGAGAGCTGTAGAAAGGCTTTACATATACCGCACAGTAAGGTGTGCTGCTTAAACCTTTGGATGTTTCGTAGGAATCAATAAAGGTTCTGACACCGACCCAGGCGCCGTCGTTTGAACCAAGAAGAGCGTAATCATCCGTCTTCTCGAATTCGCCCGCTGCAGAGGAGCCGATATAATCAACCATAAGATAGTTGCCGTTTGCAACAGAGAAGGAGGTCTGCTTGAAGGCAAGGACTGAAAGGTCGCCGACGATACGGTCGGATTCCGCTAAGTTCTTGGCGCTCTTCTTGATGTCGGAAAGAGCGTTTCTTGCTTCGTCTGCGCCCGAATAAGCGCCTCCGTAAAGATTCTTAAGTTCCGAAAGCCCTGCAAGCTGGTCTGTCTTGCTTTCGACTATTTCGAAGGTAAGTTCATAGTACTTCGCAACCTGCTCAAGAGCGGTCACGGCGTTACTTTCGTAGGTTTCCTGTGTTCCCTTTGATGCAATGGAATAAGCTGTGTAACCGACAATCATTATAAAAATGACGGGGATGAGGAAGAAAGCGGTCAGTTTGAATCTGAGGCTGTTCAACTTTCTCATAGGGTTTATTTTCTCCTTCCCGGTGCTATGGACACATGTGTCCGCCATTAGTTTGCAAATCTCCTGGTAAGTTATACAAACCCCATTAACCGTCAATTATGCATTATAGCGAAAACCCGTCAACGCCCGATTAACGGGG
>JAEEGL010400003.1_pt1 | contig 19112 bp, 15 predicted proteins | sample 9134231 | NCBI WGS metagenome assembly JAEEGL01 (sample SAMN16246548, study PRJNA631951) | gut metagenome | biome: gut microbiome; feature: rumen; material: fiber-attached | host: Bos | place: Iran: Karaj | collected 2018-10 | reverse complement strand
GGAACAGAAGGCTTAAGGCTTACGGTTATGATTGCAAAAGACATTATTCCGGAGGACGAGATATATTTGCGGGTCAATAAAGATAATATTGCGTCCCAAAATGAAAAGGTTTTTAGAAATGAAAAATGATGCAAATATGCCAAAGAGACTTGCAAGAACCACTATTTATGAAAGCGAACACGTATGTTTATATTCAGATAGAGTGGCTCTTCCCAGCGGACAAATAATAGAAAATTATTATCAGATTCATTATCCGAAGAAAGCTGTTGCAATTGTGATTTTTGATAAGAATGAAAACATTCTTCTGATCCAAAATAGGAGATATACTGTGGGGCGCCTTGAGTGGGAAATACCCGCAGGGAGGATTGAGGAAGGTGAATCAAATGAAGCTGCAGCCAGGAGAGAAGCTATAGAAGAAGCGGGCTGTGAACTAACCGATTTGCGGTATTTGTGCTCATACAATCCTTCAAATGGAATGTCGGACTCTCTGGTTCATTGTTTTGTTGCAAGAGTTTCATCGGAAGGTGAATTCACAGATTTTGATGAGATAAATAATAAAAAATGGTTTTCAAAACAAGAGTGTACTAAACTGCTGGAATCTAATGGTACAATGGATGGCGTTACCATCTTGGCAATTCTATATGCACTTCAGTTTTATAAATGATTATTTGCTGCTCGTACGTTATCTCGCAAGATAATCGTGCTAAAGGTGACGGAGAACCATCTGGCATATATGGAGCCTCTCTGTACTGCACCTGAACATAGGAGAAAAGGGCTATGATACCGGATTCCACAAAGAAGGACGAAGAAATTGAAAGAGCACATATTGCATCCAATTATGCCGTTTTATGACAAAGAATCTAAAATACTTATTCTTGGAAGCTTTCCATCTGTGAAATCGCGCGAGCAGATGTTCTTCTACGGGCATCCTCAGAATCGCTTTTGGAAAGTGATCGCGTCGGTATTTTCTGATAAAGAACCCGGAACTGTTACCGAAAAGAAGGCTTTTTTGAGAGCTCATCACGTTGCTTTGTGGGATGTGATCGGTTCCTGCGATATTGAAGGATCGTCCGATTCAAGCATTGAGAATGTAGTAGTCAATGACATTTCGCAGATTCTGAAAGCAGCCGATATCCGTGGCATTTTTGTTAACGGAAAAACAGCGGAAAAGTATTATAAAAGATATATCGAACAGGAACTTGGATGGAAAGCAGTCTGTCTGCCTTCCACCAGCCCGGCGAATGCTGCATGGAGCCTGGAAACCCTGGTCCTTACCTGGGGCAAAGCCATAGGGGGTATCTTTGGATTAGAAGAACTCATCTCCGAATTGTTTGAGACGAGAGACTTAGGAAGGATTCAATTACCGATCATTCCTGTTTCCGGCGGCTTCATGCACAAAATGTATAAGGTTGAAGCAGATGGAAAAACGTATGCCGTGAAGCATTTAAACCCGGCTATCATGAAACGGTCTGAAGCCCTAAGTAATTTTACAAGGGCAGAAGAACTCGAGCAGATTCTTGAGGATGCAGGTCTTCCGGTAATAACAGCTATGACGATATATGGTTCAAAAATGCAGAAGATTTGCGGGGAGTTTTTTTATATATTTCATTGGCAGGAAGGCAGGATTACTGATTGGAACAGTATTTCCCTTGGTCAGTGTACCATGGCAGGAGAGATTCAGGGCAGGATTCATTCCATAGATCAAAGAAAAACTGCAAACCTGCCTGAATTAAGCATGGTCGACTGGGATGATCACATTACTAAAGCGACAACGGCCGGAAGTGAGATTGCTTCATGCCTCGAGGAAAGCAGGGATCTTCTTTATGAAGTTCAGGAAGAATTAAACAAAGCAAGAAAGAACCTTCCGGATATATCGACCATCATCGATGAAGATATGGATCCTAAGAATGTTATGTGGAATAAAGGAAAACCATTTGTGATCGATCTTGAGTGTCTTGATTATGGGAATCCCATCTCCAGTGCTCTTCAGTTATCACTCCAGTGGGCAGGCATCACGTTGTGTGATATCGATCTTAATAAGGTGAAAGCCTTTTTTAAAGGATATCTCACTGCGTACGATAATGGTTTTAAAGATTATGAAAAGGTCTTTGGATTGGCGTATACATGGATAGAGTGGCTGGAGTATAACATTACACGCGCTCTGGGACAATGCCGGGATGTGGACGATCGTCAGTTAGGTATAGCGGAAGTGAAAAACACGCTTTCCAGGATCAAGTATATACATGATAAGGAAAGCGATATCAGGCGGGCACTTCACATGATTTCTGCAGAACGATATTGATTTTACTGTACTGTTCTCCTTCATCGTCCTCTTTTTATCCGGAATCGTTGCCGGTTTTATCAGAGGGTGGGTAGAACGTAAATTTGAGGATTATGCCAAGATAAACAGCAATGCGGACAGGCTGGTAAGACGATATCCCAGCGAGAAATTTGTGGAGATCGAACAATATGGTCTGAAAATGAAATTGCCCGGCATACCCATTTGGGAGAGGACATCTCCCTCTGACAGGATCACAGTGGAAGATCAGGAGACTAAGTATTATGAATTGCCGGAGGTCATAAAGGAAAACTATGACCGCCTCATGAAGCTGCATCGCGCATCCGATACTTACAATCAGATCAATATCCGTTTGGATGACGCTCAAACGGATGGAGGCGATATCGTCCTGAAGACTTCCCGGACGTATTTTTATTCCTCGCTGCTCACCAACCGCTCCTGCGACGGATCTTTAAAGGACAGGATAAGCATTCGGGATTACTTTGAACCCGGGCCGTATTTCTCCCCTCTTTCCGTTTCGAAACTGTCAAATCACCTGGGGATCAACGGTCTTCTGATGGTGCGGGACAAAAATGGTGAGATCGTCATTCCCTTCGTGAAGCGTTCCAAAAATGTTTCGGTGGGAAAAGGTACCGTAAACTGCAGCATCAGTGCATCTCTGAAAGTGAAGTATGCTGTAAGACCCGACCACCGTAAGGTTGACATGTCCGGGATCACTGCTTCCATTCTCGGCGAGATCCGCGACGAACTGGCTTTTGATATTTCCGGTTTAGTGGATGAAACCACCATCGAACAATCCATTCTATACCTGTATCGAGATGTGTCGGAGTGCGGAAAACCGCAGCTTATTATGATCCTGGATGTCCCGAATGTCACAAAGGAGACGGTCTCAGCCGCATTCTACAGATCATCCCCCGAAGAAATCGAGGATGTTGAAAAAAAGCTGCAGAAAGACGGAAGGGTCCTGGTATGGATCAGCCTTAAGGATCTGATGGATGCCAAACTGGAAATGGGCGGCAGTCCCATGCTGAGGGTGCCCGGGAAGAAATACAGTATCAACATGGCCACATCCATTGCGCTTGCCTTTGAGATAAATTATCTGAGAGAACATGCCGGATCATTCAATAATGAACAGGCGAAGGAAAGAAACTCAAAAATGCATGAGGCGCAGGATAAGCATAAAGAGGGCGCTGATAGGAAACTGCGCCGATGATTCTTAATGGATATTTAAGATATGCCCTGAGTGATATGTGCTATACTTAAATTCGGAGGACATATATATGAGCGAACATGGAAAGAAGATGATCGCGCCCATAGTTGTGACGGCGATCGTTCTGTTATATTACATCTTTTATTTCAGCATCATCGTGTTCTTTATACGGAACATAGTGGTTACGTTATTGTTTGGGATCATCCCGCTTGCATTGGGAGCGGTAATGATAGGAGTATGTATACAAAGGATCAAAGAGATCAAAGGAGGAGAAGAGGATGATCTTAGTAAATACTGATTATATCAGCGGTAAAGAAACGGAAATGCTGGGACTTGTAAAGGGAAGCACCATTCAGTCCAAGAATATCGGAAAGGACATCACTCAGAGTTTCAAGACTCTTGTGGGCGGTGAGTTAAAGGCTTACACCGAGATGATGGACGAGGCAAGAGCTCTTGCGACAAAGCGCATGGTTGCCGAAGCCGAGGCTCTCGGTGCAGACGCTGTCTTAAACGTTCGTTACTCTTCGGCAGCAGTTATGCAGGGCGCTGCAGAGGTAATGGCATACGGTACTGCTGTTAAGTTCCGCAATTAAGCATGAAGATCCGGGTAGAAAGAATAACAGACGGTGAGGAAAGCATAGACATCCGCTATAAGGAACCAAACCCCACGATAGAAAGGGTCCTCGGGATATTAAACAACGAAGGAAACAGGCTGTGGGGACGGGCTGACGAGGAAAGCGTATGCATCGATCTGAGCGATATTCTTTATCTTGAATCCGTGGACGACAAAGTATTTGCATATACAAGAGAGAGGATCCTTCGGATAGAAGGGTCCTTGAACTCTTTTATGACGGAAACCGCGGACGAAACCTTTTTCAGATGCAGCAAGTCCATGGTGATCAACGTAAACCGTGTGATCTCCCTTAAAAGCCTTTCATCGAACCGGATAGATGCGGTGATGGAAGGCGGCGAGCATATAATCATTTCCAGACGTTATGCGTCGGAATTTCGAAAACTGTTAAAGGGGGACAGATAGATGAAGGATAACAACAATAAACTCACTTTCTGGGAACGTTATCTTACAAACGAGATCGGAATAGAATTCAAAGCATGTCTTTACTTTTTTGCCGTGCTGTTCTTTTATTGCGTCTACAGGATGATCGGCGGCGTTTTTGACGCAAGCATCCTGCATATGGCGGAGATGATCTTTACATGCTATTTCATCGGGTACATCCAGCTCCTTGTTTTCGGCAATTTCGATGAAGCGGATAAGCTGGGAGTTTTAGAGTGCGTGGGAATGGCGGTATGTACGCTTGCCTACACGGCGGTCTCCTGGTTCGGAGGCTGGTTTGAAGAAAATATCACCGCGACTCTTCTTTTTGCGGCATATATCGTTCTTGCGTATTTCTGCGTGTTCTTTATCTACAAGTCGAAGCGCAGGATCGATGACAAGAAGTTAAACGAGGAGCTGCGATTATTCCAGACCGAACATAAAAAGTGAATCATAGCGGCAAATAAGTGCACCTTACGGGAACAGATATTGTTCCCGTTTTTTATTTCTGTTATCACTAAGCCATAAGGAGGAATAAAAAATGCCTAATGCGATAGAGATAACTCATCTTACAAAGAACTACGGAAAGAACAGGGGAGTTGAAGATGTGAACCTGATCGTAAAGGAAGGGGACATCTTCGGATTTCTCGGACCAAACGGTGCGGGAAAATCCACCACCATACGTTCAATGCTTGGTTTTTTAAGATTTGAGACAGGAGAAATAAAGATCCTTGGAATGGACAGTGTAAAGGATCATGAGAAGATATTGGAAAATGTTGGATATATGCCTTCGGAAGCATGGTTCTACAGTTCCATGAGAGTGGCAGATGTCATAAAGTATGCCGCAGACGTGCGCGGACTTGATTGCGCCGAGGAAGCGCGCAAGCTCTGCGAACGTCTCAAGGTCGACACTCATAAAAAGATAAAGGAACTTTCCCTTGGAAACAGAAAGAAAGTAAGTATCGTCTGTGCAATGCAGCATAAGCCGAAACTTTTTGTTTTTGACGAGCCCACGGGAGGTCTGGATCCCTTGATGCAGAAGCATTTCTTCGAACTCATAAATGAATATGTGGCACAGGGAGCCACCTGTCTTCTTTCAACCCATGTTCTCTCGGAAGTGAACAAGTATTGCAAAAACGCGGCAATCATGCGTGAAGGAAGGCTTACGATGTTGGAGTCCCCCAGGATCGATGACGAGACCTTTTTAAGCTTTTACGAGGAGGAATAAAAATGAAGAGGATGTTTCTTGAAGAATTAAAGATAAACTTAAAGGCACTTCTTATCTGGTCCATCGCGGTGGGGATCATGGGCTTTTCCTGCATCCTCCTTTTTCAAAGCATGGAGGGTGAAATACAGGGAATGGCGGATGCCTTTTCAAATATGGGGGCCTTTTCCGACGCTTTCGGAATGAGCACCCTGAGCATCGCATCCATTGAGGGCTTTTTCGCAACGGAAGTGGGAACGGTCCACGGTCTCGGCGGAGCGATGTTTGCGGCAATCCTGGCCATAGGCATCATTTCCAAGGAAGAAGAAGGACACACGGGAGAATTTACTTTTTCATTCCCCGTTTCCAGAAAAAAAGTGGTTGCTGCCAAAGGGCTGTGCGTACTTATAATGCTGACGGCCTTCACCGTCATCTGTACATTACTTTACCTTCTCGGATTCAAAATGCTTGGAGAAGAGCCCCCCATGGGTGATTTCATGACCTTCATGTTAAGACAGTACCTTATGAACATCGAGATAGGCGGCATCTGTTTCGGTATTTCCGCTCTTTCCGGAAAGAACAGGACCGGCCTCGGGATCGGCCTCGCAATGGTCTTTTATTTCTACGATGTCATCGGAAGGGTCGTTCCGGACCTTAAGGATTACCTTTTTATCGGACCTTTCTCCTACGCCAATGCCTCTGAGATCTTCTCGGGAAAGGAAGCCCCCGCGGCAGCTTTCATTATGGCAGCAGTGCTTGTTTTTGCAGGGGTCCTGTCAGCTTTTGTATGCATCGATAAAAGAGACCTGGCAAGCTGATATAGAATGATAAACCTGAAGGATTGTTAATAATCTTGTGCCGTTTTTGTGGTAGTATATATATTGACGCTGTCTCCCGCGCAATCGGCGCGGGGGAACGGCAAATCTGTTTAACGGAGAATGGCATGAGGTTAGTATTTTTTATTACCGGTATCATTTCGGTGGTACTGCTCATCATCTTCATAAGAGTCTGCGCAAAGAAGAAGCACGTTTTAAGCGATGCCATTCTTCGCATGTTTGCTGCTGCTTCGGTGGCAGTTCTGGCAAATGTTGTACTGGCCGTTTCCCGAAATGATATGGTCAGCAATCTTGCTTTCAGTTTCTATTTCGGAAGCATAGATTTCATTACATATTATCTTCTGCGCTTCACCCTTCTTTACACAAAAAGAACACGTTTCAGGGATCTTTTTAGGAGGATCTGGCGTCCTGTCATCGTAATAGATACCTTAAGCCTCTTTGTCAGCGTGTGGACGGATCACATGTACAGCATGTATCGAATGACCCTTGGCGACGGTTCCATAGCTTTTCAGACAAGGCCCACACTGTTGTTTAACGTGCATCTTGCGGTATGCTATATCCCGATAGTAACGGCAATGGTGCTTTTGGCGCTTTCCCTTTTCAAAACCCACAATTTTTACCGGTTTAAGTACTTTCCGCTGCTTATTTCGCTGATAGGGATCATTCTTTTGAATATCGTTTATATGCTTTTCAGTCTGCCCTTTGACTGGTCGGTCCTTTTCTATGCGCTGGCGGCATACCTTTTGTTCTTCTTCGCCCTCTATTTCATTCCGCGAAAGCTGATGAACGACACGATGATGCTGGCGGTGGATTCAATGAAAGAAGGCCTTTTGCTGTTTGATGCCGAGCAGAACTGCATCTATATAAACAAAACGGCCCGGGATTACTTTAATATCACTGCGGATTCTATTTCGGTTACAGACTACCCTGTTTCCGAATGGATAAAAGGTACGGATATTTCGGAGATCAGGGATTTTGAGAAGAATTTCCACATGACCGTGGGGGATGAACCCCTTCGATTCAAGGTGGATTTCAGAAACTGTACCGACGGAAAAGGCCATCACATGGGCTCTTTCTTCCTTTGCTCCGATGTTACGAAGGATTATATCCTCATGAAATATCTTGAGGATGCCAGGGCTGATGCCAATCAGGCGAATGTTGCAAAGAGTCTGTTCCTGGCTAACATGTCCCATGAGATAAGAACTCCAATCAACTCGGTTCTGGGAATGAACGAGATGATCCTCAGGGAATCGACGGAAGAACAGATCCTTGAGTATGCGGAGGATATAAAGAAAGCCGGGGATACGCTGCTTTCCCTTGTCAACAATATCCTTGACCTTTCAAAGATCGAATCGGGAAAGATGGATATAAATCCCGCTCCGTACATTCTTCAGGATATGTTACGTGACTGCTATGACATGATAATTCCGAGAGCTTTGCAGAAAGACCTTCCGGTGACTGTGGAGTGCGAGGAGGATATCCCCGGGGAATTATTGGGAGATGCAAGCCGCATAAAGCAGGTCATTATCAATCTGCTTACAAACAGCGTGAAATATACACAGCATGGGCAGGTAAGCATTCGTGTTTCCTGGGAAAAGAAAGAGGAAAAGAAGGGCATACTGACCATTGTTGTTTCTGATACGGGACAGGGAATATCGGAGGAAGATATTTCGAAACTCTTCAGGGTATTCCAGCGTGTTGATGAGAAGAACAACCGCAACGTGGAAGGTTCGGGGCTGGGCCTTGCCATAAGCAGACAGCTTCTTGAACTTATGGACGGTACGATCGAAGTTTCTTCTACCTTTGGGAAGGGTTCCGATTTCACCGTAAGGCTGCCTCAGACAGTGGTGAATGACGATCCCTGCGGACGATTCGAACCGGAAGTGAGGACGGTTCATACAAAGAATGTTTACAAGGAATCTTTCCACGCTCCCGATGCGAGGATCCTTGTTGTTGACGATATAGCAACAAACCTCAAGCTTATTTCGGCCCTGCTCAAAAAGACGGAAGTGAAGGTCTCAATGGCTGACGGCGGTGAAAAAGCGCTGAAGCTTTGCGCGGAAGAAGAATATGATCTGATCCTGATGGACCATATGATGCCTCCTCCCGATGGCTGTGAGACAATGAAAAAGATCCGCGAAGCCGGCGGACACAATGCAACGATACCCATTGTTGTTCTTACGGCAAATGCCATTACGGGTGCGGAGGATGTATATCTGTCCATGGGCTTTGACGACTATCTGTCAAAACCGGTGCAGAGCAAACATCTGGAAGAGATCATGATAAAACTCCTTCCAAAGGAAAAGATTGTTTCTACAGAAATTTGATGCTTCCCCGTAAGGCGACCGAAAACCGCCCTGCGGGGATTTTTGTATTGCAAATCGGTCAAAAAATGATTAGACAGAACAAAAAAATACAAGTACAATGCTAAAGAAAGACAATCGGAAAGGTATCTTATATGACGGAACGCATATGGGGGATACTGGTTGAAGGCTTTGGAAAGATCCTTCTGGCCAGCATCAAGGTAACGATCCCCCTTACCATAATAGGTTTTGCACTGGCCATGGTCATAGCGATCTTCATGGCTTTGGTTCAGTATGCAAAGATACCGGTCCTTAAGGAAATATCAAGGCTCTATATCTGGATCTTCAGGGGCACGCCCCTTCTTGTTCAGCTGTTCCTGGCTTACTACGGACTTCCGAAGCTGGGGATCGTCATGAACGCTTTTCCCTGTGCTGTAATGGTATTTGCATTAAATGAAGGCGCATATTGCGCGGAGACCATGAGATCGGCTCTTGAAGCGGTTCCCGAAGGACAGACTGAAGCGGGCTACTGTGTGGGTATGAACTACCTTCAGATAATGTGGCATGTTGTTATTCCCCAGGCAATGAGGACTGCATTCCCGCCCCTTTCAAACTCGGTCATCAGCATGTTAAAGGACACATCCCTTGCGGCGGAGATCACCGTTGCGGATATGTTCATGTCGGCTCAGAAGATAGTGGGACGTACCTACGAGCCTTTGTGGCTTTACAGTGAGGTCGCCCTCATATACCTTGTTTTTTCAACGATCCTTACACTGATCCAGCGCCGATGGGAGAAGCGCTTAAGCGCCTACAATCTCCGTTCCACCGAGGTGGGAGCGAAAGGAGGTAAGGCTGCATGAGCATGTTGGAACTTAAGGACATAAAAAAATCCTTTGGCAAGGCCGGTGTGCTTAAGGGCATAGATCTCAATGTGGAGAAGGGAGACGTTATCGCCATCCTCGGTCCTTCCGGAAGCGGAAAAACAACACTTCTGCGTTGTATCAACTTTCTTGAGCGGGCGGATTCGGGAACAATGGTATTTGACGGTGTCACCCATGACCTTGGGCATATAAAAAGAAAAGAGATCGCACAGATCCGAAAGAAAACAGCCTTTGTTTTTCAGAATTACAATCTCTTTGCAAACAAGACAGCTCTTGAGAATGTAATGCTTGGCCTTACGGTTGCAAGGAAGGTTGATAAGGAGACCGCCCGTAAGAAAGCGATGCAGATGCTTGAAAAGGTGGGACTTTCTGATTTTGCCGATCACTTCCCGATACAGCTTTCGGGAGGTCAGCAGCAAAGAGTGGCCATTGCAAGGGCACTTGCCACGGATCCGGAGATCATATATTTTGACGAGCCCACTTCGGCTCTTGATCCGGAACTTATCGGAGAGGTGCTGCAGGTAATGAAGCAGCTGGCTTCCGAGGGAATGACGATGCTTGTTGTTACTCATGAAATGAACTTTGCCCAGAACGTATCGAATAAGATACTTTTCATGGACGAAGGTTCCGTGCTTGAATCCGGATCGTCAAAGGAGTTCTTCGCAAATCCGAAGGAAGAAAGGACAAAGGAATTTTTAAAGAATATTCTGTCGCAGCATGATGCGTGACAATATAAGGGGAATAAAAGGAGGAGTATAAAAATGAGAACGAAACGGTGGCTTGCTTTATTACTTGCAGCAGTGATGATGATCACTTCCGTAAATGTAACGGAGCTTAAGTCCTATGCAGAGGAGATATCGGATGTATCCGATGGCTCTGTGAGTGCTGACTATGAGGATTCGGAGGATATTCAGAAGGATGTGACTTCCGGTGAAGAGGAAGGACCTAAACTGGTACTTGATGCCAACGGAGGTTATTTCTACGACGAAGACATTTCCGGCAATACCATGACCGAAAAGTCTTTTACAAAGACCGGAGATCAGGAGATAAACGTAAGATCATACAGGCCCGCTTATGATGACAAGCATTACAAATTCATGGGCTGGTATGATGCCAGGACCGGCGGAAAGCTTATGGAGAAGGAGAATCCTTCGGATCCCTGGATGGATTTTTATGCGGATATTGACGAAGACACCACGTGGTATGCCCACTGGGAGAAGAAATATAAGACACTGACTATGGACTCTGAGGGCGGATTGGTTACATATACGTACCCGGAGACACAGTACAGAGCATCATCGGAGAAGGTTACATTTTCCGTTGATACGGACGGAATAACCATTCTGGGAGAATTTGTCGGTACAGAAGCAAACAGACCCGGCAAGGCTTTTTTAGGATGGTATTTAAATGGACGCGAATTCTGCCTTAATGACTCAAGAATAACTTCAGATACCACCATCGTGGCAAGATACGATAATGAATATACGGTTACTTTGGATTGTGGTGTCGGCTATTATTGTGATTACAGTGTTGCGCCAAGTGTAAAAAGGAATAAACTTGAATGCAAGGTCATGGACGGATTTGCCGTGGATTGGCTGGAAAATCCTAAATGCGACGAGGGTTACAGCTTTGCAGGCTGGTATCTTTCAACGGATACGGAGCATAAGGACATGATCGATCTCAATTCCTTTTTCCCGGATTCCGATGTGACCCTTGTGGCACTGTGGGAAAAGAAATGCAAGGTAACCTTCAATGCCGGAAAAGGTGAATTCCTTGATGGAAAAACTGTGGTCTTTTATGTGGAAAAGGGCAAACCGTTCAGCAGTGATGCGTATATACCATACGTTTCATGTGAAGGAAAAACCTTAGCGGACTGGTATGAAGATGAAGGATTGACCAGGCCCATTAGCGAAGTTGCTATCTCGAATCGCATAATCACCGAAGATGTCACATTCTATGCCGGATTTGACGACACCTGTAAAGTGATCTTTTCACCAAACGGCGGACATCTGGCATCCGAACATGATCTGTCCGCAAACGATATCTCTGCAAATGATCCGAATGAGCCGCCCTATATGGTTGAAGTAGCTAAATCGGCTTTGCTTGCATACATCGTTCCGGTAGCGGACAGTGACAGTGACAGCCTTGTTTTTTCAGGCTGGTATCTGGATAAGGAATGTAGCGGTGAACCTGTAGATGTATATGCTTACTCTGTTGAGAATGACGTTACACTGTACGCAGGCTGGACAGAGTGTTACAAACTGACCTTCCACACCAATTACGAAGGGGCAACCTTTAAGAACGGCAAAGACACATTGGTGGTTAAAGTTCCAAAGGGAAGCGCCTTCAGATATACGGATGAGTTCAACGGATATCGTGAACTTAACTGTACACCAAAGATCACCGATCTCGGAGGAGGACACCTGATTCCCGGATGGTATTCGGACCCTGAATGTGAAGGAGCCAAATACATTTTTAATGCGGGCTCTGAAGCATACATTGTGAATGGTGATGAAAGAAAGCAGATAGGCGGCCTGTATGGTTTTGTTCCCACGGAGGATATGGATTTTTATGCCAATATCACATCCAAAACCGTTAAGATCACCTTTAATGCCAACGGTGCGAAATTCGATGAAGATGAGATCCTTAACTACTATACAGCATTTCCCGGGGAATTGAGCAGTGATAAAAAGAAATGGACCATCACTGTTCCCAAGGGGATCACATATGGAGAAGTTACTCTGCCGTATCAACTTGACTGGGACAGCCTTGACGGAAGAGCATACGAATGGGGCTATTCCGATTCAAAGTGCAAGAAATGGATAGCAAGTGAAACGAAGATCACGAGCAATCTGACTGTGTATCTTAAGTTATTCAGATCGGAGGGAAATTTTGAGGACGAGTTTCTAATTACCCTCAATGCCTGCGAGGGATATTTCCAAAGTACGAATGATGACTATGATGAATGCTGGGTTACGGCTGATCCCCAGGTATGGCATGAAGTCAATATCCCGATCATAGATGATGAGGAAAGGATATTTACCGGATGGTATCTTGACAAAGATCTTAAAAAGCCATATCCGGAAGAATATCAGAAGTTTGAATACGCATACGGAGAATACAGATGTTATATCATCGTTCCGGAAGAGATAAGCGATCTATATGCAAAGTACGATTATGCCGTAACCTTTACCTTCAATGCAAACGGCGGATATTTTGACTACGACAGTTATCGTGCTACGTTCCCTTCAAGGAATCTTTTGGAAAATACTGCTCTCACCGCAAAGACGCGTAAGGGAGAATCCGTGGTCGTCTCAGACTATGTAAAGCGTATCAGAAGAGACGACAACAAGGTATTTGCCGGATGGTATTGGAATCCCGCGTGTACGATACCTGCAGATATTTATGCGGTTGATCAGTATGCTGAACTTTGCAGACCCACCAGCGTCTATGATACGGAATGTAATCTTTATGCAAAATGGGTGGATTATAAGGAACCGGAATTGGGTTGTCCGTACATCCTGAACCCGAATCGCAATTTAAAAGAAACAACCGATGTTAGTTGCACTAATTCAGGGCCTTATACACACTATATTATAGGCAAATATACGGGTGACAGATGTCCCATTGAGCTTGGCAGTTACAGTGGAACCATAATGGCCGTGGCGCCGGGCGAATGTACGATATATGCGGAATGTTGCGGAGTTATTTCAGAATCGGTGACAATAACGGTTCATGAAGCTATTAATTCCTCAGAAAGTATCAAAATAAAGAATGGAAAGAACCATGTTTTCGAAAACAGTACTATTGAAATGCTCATGGACGAGGAACTGATACTTACCGGAACTGTTTTTGATGATACATTCGGGGTCTTTCTGCCGTATATTCAGTGGGAAAGTTCCGATGAGAGCGTTGTAACCATTGCGTCCCTCGGAGGAGGAAAGGTTAAGCTTAAACCTGTATCCGCCGGAGACGCTGAAATAACCGTAACCTTTAATGAAGATACCATAAAGTTTTTCGTATCCGTAGAGGATCCTTTGAGCACTTCCGTTACTTCCCTGACCATGACGGCCGGAAATGGGGCACAAGTAACGTGGAACCTTAAGGTTTTAGACGGAGTGACTTTTGGCTTTTCTCCTGTTTCCATATATACGAATGAGGATTTGACGAATTACTCATTTTACGTGGGTCATTCATTTCAAATTATTCAGGGAACCGATCAACAGAGTGAAATGCACGTTAACGCTGAACCTACCGGTACTGCCGGAGAGTTGACGAAACCTGTGACGGTCTACCTTTGTGTAAAAGGAACCTATGAAGGAAAAGAGTGCAAGAAAGTCTGTGCACTTACCATTAACCCCCTTCCGGATTCAGGAAGTGTGACCGCTTCGATCCCTTCGGGAAGTACGGTGATCGAGGGCACGCAGATTCTTCTTGCGCCCACCATCGAAGGCGCGGATATCTACTATTCCTTTGATGATACAGAGCCCAGGAGGGATTATACAGGAACGGTTAAGTACAACGATGCTATCCTTATAGGCAGCCATAAAAAGATCAATGCCATTGCATATAAGGAAGGCTGTAAAGTGGGAAAGCCCGTAAGCTTTACCTATAAGATCAAAGACAGTGATAACTGGGGTGATGCGGCAGAGTATGGTTCTTTATTTGGTGTGCCTTCTGCCATCCCTTCCGGAATGTGGTATGTGATCGGTGATGACATACGTACTGACAAAGAAGCATTTGATAACTACGTATTTGACGACAGCGATCTTGTTTATACGGGAAGCAAGATCACCTTTGACGATAAGATAAAGGTGTTCTTCGGAAAAACAAGGCTGATCCAGGGAACGGACTATACCTTAAGTTATGCAAATAACACAAACTACTGTGCAGATCCCGACAAATCCGCAACCGTAACCGTTAAGGGCAAAGGCCGGTATTCGGGGAAGGTAACGATAAGATTTAATATAGCCGGTGTTAACATCAATAACGCGGTTTTAACTTCCGCGCCCGATGTATGCGTTACCGCAGGTCCCAAGGTCAAGCTCTCTTCCGTTAAGCCTTCGCTTATGTATAACGGAACGAAGCTTGTGGAGAAAAAGGATTACGATCTCATTTATTACGATACAGATGATAATGTGGTTCCCGATCCACAGAAGGTAATGTTAAAGACCGCCGAGGCACGTTATAAGATCAAAGTTGTCGGCAAGGGAAATTATTTACCTGTTTACTATAAAACGGTCATAAACGTCTTAACCGTCGATAAGAACAATAAAAATATCGTCGATCTGGGCAAAACCACCGTAACGGACAGAGACGAAAAAGCTCTTAAGATTCCTTACGACGGAACGGCAATTACGACTGAAACACTTGACTTACTCTTTGACAACAGAGAAGATAAGGTACCCACTTTTGTTGTTAAATCCGGAAAGACTGAACTTACATATGGTGTGGACTTCAAAGTAGCATTTGCGCAGGCATACGAGGACACGACTTCCATCGGAAAGTATCAGCTTGTTGTTACACCCGCAAATAATGCTCACATAGGAGTTGGGACAGCATATGTCGGCAGTAAAAATGTGACGCTTGAGATCACCGGAAGATCCATATCCGGCTTCAAGGTAGGATATTTTAAGACCAAGGTGGATTACACCGGAAAGAGCATCACTCTTGAAGACCTTTTTGATGCAGGTGAAAAGAAGATATCCGTAACGGGAGCAACCGAGCCTGTTGTTTATTCTTCGAAAAAGAACGGCAAAAAGACGGAGTACACCTTCCTTGAAAAGGGTAAGGATTACAAAGTCAAGTTCATTGATAATTACGGACAGATCGGCAAATTCACGGTTGAGTTCGTGGGAATCAATGAATATACCGGAAAGATCAGTAAAAAGGTAACGGTCAATGCCTTTGACTTTAAGAATGTCGGAAAAGCCGGAGATGTAACGGCAGCATTAAAGAATCCCGGTTCGGTCGTTTACTCAAAGGCAGGGGCAAAGCCCGAAGTAGTTGTAAAGCACGGCGACAGAGTGCTTACGGAAGGCATTGATTACACCGTTTCTTATAAGAACAATACAAAGCTCGCCATCAATTACCTTGACCTTAAGGAATCTGCCCGTCCTACGGTCATCATCAAAGGAAAAGGCAATTATAAGGGAACGAGCAAGACTCTTTATTTCAGCATAAAGAGGGCAAAACTTGCAGATGCGGTGGAACTTGCCGTATCGGACGTTACTTATAAAGCAAATCCCAAATCCGGATACTATCTTGTTAAGCCCAAGTTTACCGACAGCGGCAAGGCAGTTACGGTGGGATGGAACAAGGACATTGACGATATTGATAGCGATGATTACGAATATCGTTATGTTGTGGATACCACACTTGCCAGCGGAGAGAAAAAGTGGGCCGGAGAGATCGTTTCTCCCGATGACAAACTGAAAGAAGGAACGATCATCGAGTTAAGCGTAACGGTTCGCATTATGGAATACGATGATGAATTCAGGACCAAGCAGAGTCCGTATTACGCCACCGGCAAAGGCTATTCTCAGGAATACAAGGCTTACTACAGAGTAACGGGTACTTCGACAAATATCTCTAAGGCAACGGCAAAGATTAAGACGGGAGTCACCTTCTCATACAAGAACGGAGCTCTGAACGTTCCGCTTAAGTCGACGGATATCGAAGTATACTTTACAAAGAATAAAAAGAAGCAGTATCTTACAGAGGATGATTATGAGATAGTGTCCGTAACAAACGGGATCCTGCCCGGAACCGCTACCGTAATCATCAAAGGTAAGAAATTCTATAGCGGAACAAAGAAATTCACGTTTAAGATAGACGGAAAAGATCTTAAATGCGATGACAACGGCAAATAGAACGGAGGAAAAATGAAGAAAAGAATTATCGGAATACTGTTAACAACGGTAATGGCGCTTACAGCCCTTTCCGGATGCTCGGGAAAGAACGCAGCCGACAAGGGAGGAGACGATCTTCTTTCACAGATCAAAGCGAAAGGAACCATTACCATCGCCATGGAAGGAAACTGGGCGCCCTGGACCTATGAAGATGAAGAGGGCAACCTTGTGGGCTTCGAAGTAGAGGTTTCAACTGCAGTTGCCGAGAAGCTGGGAGTTAAGCCCGAGTACGTGACCGGTGAATGGGACGGACTTCTTGCGGGAGTTCAGTCCGGCCGTTATGACCTTATGGCCAACGGCGTAGGCTACACTCAGGAAAGATCCGAGGCATATTACTTCAGCGATTTCTATGCTTTCAACAGGACAGTTCTTGTTGTCAGAGGCGATAACGAGGACATTAAGTCCATGGAAGACCTTGCGGGAAAAACAACCTGCAACTCGGCAAACAGCACATATCAGCTTATAGCCGAAGAGTACGGCGCAACGGTCAAAGATGTTGAATCTCTTGACGGAACAATCGAAGAGCTCCTTTCGGGACGTGTTGACGCAACCCTGAATGCAGAGGTTTCCATCAACGACTATATGAAGGAACAGCCCGATGCGGACATCAAGGTAGTTGCATATGATAAAGATGTTGAAAAGGTCGGAATGATCATGCCTTACGGCGATAATTCCGCTTCTCTGAGAAAGGCCATCGATGAAGCTCTGGCAGATTTAAGAGCTGACGGCACACTTTCAAAGATCTCCATAAAATATTTCGGAATGGACATTACTACCAATAACTGATGAAAAACGCAACAAAGATAACTCTCGAGAAAATATTAACTGAAGAAAAAGGGAGCCGGGCGGATGAGATCCGCCTGGTTCTTTCTTTGAGTCTGCCTGCGATCCTTGCGCAGCTGACCTCCATTGCCATGCAGTACATAGATGCGGGAATGGTGGGAAGTATGGGTGCAGGAGCTACGGCATCCATAGGGCTTATCTCCACCACCACCTGGCTCATCGGCGGAACCTGTATCGGTGTTTCGGCAGGCTTTTACGTACAGGTGGCCCAGCTCATCGGGGCAAGACGGAACAAGGAGGCTGCGGATGTCCTTCGTCAGGGCCTGAAAGCCGCATTGACCGTTGGACTTCTTGTTTCCCTCATCTGTATCCTCATAAGCGGGAAGCTTCCCATATGGCTCGGAGGCAGCGAAGACATAGTAAAGACTTCATCAACATATTTCTTTATATACAGCCTTGCGATACCTTTTTCGCTTATAAGGCAGCTCTCCGGCGGTATGATGCAGAGCACGGGGGATATGAAGACACCAAGCATTCTTTCCGGCTCCATCTGTATACTGAATGTGATATTCAACTTCTTTTTCATTTTCCCCACGAGGACTGTGGAAGTATTCGGTCTTGACGTGAAGGTATTCGGCTTCGGACTCGGAGTAGCAGGGGCGGCCATAGCTACCACGGCTTCAGATGTGATCATTTCTCTCATAATGCTGTTCATGGTCTGCTTTAAGAACAAAAAGATCGCCCTTTGCAACAACAAAGGAAGCTGGAAGTGGCAGGGCAGGACCATAGCGAATGCCGCAAAGATCGCCATCCCGCTTTCGCTGGATCAGTTCTTCATGTGCAGCGCCTATGTGGCCGGAACCGTCATAATAGCGCCGCTTGGAACGGTTTCCGTGGCGGCAAATTCCCTTTCCGTCACTGCGGAAAGCCTTTGCTATATGCCGGGCTACGGTATCGGCTCCGCCGCCACCGCCATAATCGGCCAGACCATAGGCGCCGACAGAAAAGACCTGACCAAAAGCTTTTCCCGGACTGTTGTCTACCTCGGAATGGGCCTTATGGGCCTCACGGCGATATTCATGTACTTCTTTGCCCCCATCGCCTTCTCCTTCCTGACAAGCGATCCGGAAGTAGCGGCTCTGGGAACAAAGGTACTTCGCCTTGAGCTCATCGCCGAGCCATTGTATGGAGCATCCATCTGCTGCGCCGGTATATTCAGGGGCGCCGGGGATACATTAAAGCCAAGCATCCTAAACCTCGTAAGCATGTGGGGTGTCCGCATTCTTCTTGCGGCCCTTCTTGTTCCACACATGGGCCTTATGGGCTACTGGACCGCCATGGCCATCGAACTCTGCTTCAGAGGCATCATCTTCCTCATCCGCCTTTACCGCGGAAAGTGGCTGAAAAAGAGTATGGTTGCCTGAAAATGCTGTTTTTGCGTATTTTTTGATAAAAAAGTATTGACAGCGCACCGGGATTCCATTATATTACGATTTATTAGTGCTTGAACGCATTAATGCTTTTAAGTGCTAAAGTGAATTTCGGAGGAAAAGAAGATTATGAAAAAGAAGATCATGGCTGTTTTACTTGCAACAGTTTTGGTAATGAGCATGCTCGCAGGCTGCGGCAACGGC
>JAEEGL015979003.1_pt1 | contig 19114 bp, 27 predicted proteins | sample 9134231 | NCBI WGS metagenome assembly JAEEGL01 (sample SAMN16246548, study PRJNA631951) | gut metagenome | biome: gut microbiome; feature: rumen; material: fiber-attached | host: Bos | place: Iran: Karaj | collected 2018-10 | reverse complement strand
CCCCTAGAAAAGTGAGGCCTGAATAGTAGTGGTGAGTTCCATTTGAATGCTTCACCACTACAACATGTCCAGTGTCTTTAATATTTTGAAGACATATCTTTTCAGTTTCATCTGAAAAGTTGCCTTTATAAATTGTTCTATAACACTGGTAAAAATTCATTTTTCAGATAACACAATTTTAGAAATCCCCAGCTGCATAAGATTGAGAGTCTTACTGTAAAATTCAGCTTTCTTCTCAGCCTTATACTTATCTGTGAATTGTGTAGCACACTCAGCATCTTTCGTAAATAGACTTACATTTGATAAGTCCATATACTCAAGAGAGCCACCTTTCTTTACTACATTTAAAATGTAAATCATATTTTCGCGAGCCCCAAACTCGTTTTCATATTTTCCTGGTTGATTTCATAGTTTACAATATTTCTCATTGCTTCAAAGTTCTGATTATAAACTTTACTTGAAATCCCAAGATTTTTCAAAATCTCTGGCCTGCTCATTTCATTCTGTCTGTAATTCCATATCTTTTTTTGAACTGCATTAAACTTCTTGTAGGCAGAGTTAATCGCCATATTATAAGATACAGATGTTTGATTACGTTCATAATTTTCCTCGGCTGAGTTTGAAATATCGTGAGGTAAATTCAAATCAAGAGAATTGTATTCTTCGCCATCTGACGAGAACTGATTTATTCTTACAGAATTTTTACAGTCATTCAGATAATGAGAAATTACAACTTCATTCTGCTTTTTGATATAACCCCAAAATGTAATCCAAAACTTCCATTTTGCAGAGTGGTCTTCATAGCCTACAATTTTTCTTCGAGCTCTCCACTGAGTCATTGTCTCACTTGGCTTTTTCTTACAGTCATAGATAGGACAATGGTCAATTTTTGAAAGTTCTGATGTATCAAGTGCTTTCTGATATGGTTCCCAACAGTCATACATAAAAGACTCAGGGGTTCCATACTCAATACCTGTATAGTGGTTATCAATACAAATCTTTTTGAATGTATGATACTGCTTATACATCAAAAGATTATATCTTTCAAAGAGTTCCCATTTTGCTTTTTCATCTCCAGCTTTAATTTTCTTCAAAAGCTGATAATCAGTCTCTTGAGCTGGACCTGTTTTTTTTGTTTTTGCCATATTATTTTTTTCTCCAAATGCCGTTGAACTTTGGGTTTTTTGGCACAACCTTCTGAGCCATTTTTTCAGACTTTTCAGTAGAGCACCAAACCGATTTAAATGTTGCGATTAAAATAATACAAATAATTCCGGCTAGGGTGAGCATACCCCAACCGATAATGGACAAATCCATCTGACCTCCATAGATGCGTAGAAGAGTTAGTTATCTCCACATTTGTGCATATTCTTCAACTTTCATTTGTGCATCTTCTAAAGTTGCTATTTCAAAATCGTCTTGCCAGAGTTCTTCTTCTTGATTAAGAAACCTACCATTACGATTTCCAAATTCAATTTCTTCACGAGTGTTTCCAATGAAACCTTCATCGGAAGTATAATCAACAGAAACCAACCCTAAGGTTGGTGTGTCAAATATGTATACAACTCTTTTATTATTCCAACGGGGCGACTTAAAATAGACCCCTTCTTTTTTCGTTATCTTTTCAGTAATCTGATTAAAAGTCATTTTTCTGCTCCCAACTTCTATACTGACCAGCAAGGTCTCCATCCCACTCTCCACCACAGTGGTTGTAGAGAGCACAATTATTATTACACCAAACATAATATTCAGACTTGAGTCCGCTCTTTATCTGACTAAAAAGATATTCCTTAGCATCTTTAGCAACTTCAAAAAGATGTACATCATTATCTCTATTTATCTGAACTTCTTCTGGTGTCAAATATGCTTCTTTAATTCCATAACGAGGCGAACCAAAATGTTCACCTTCAAAACAACCGAAATAGAAGTACTTCACTTTAGTAGAAGTATCTTCCAGTCGAGCATTTGAAATAACCGAGAAATTAAGGATTTTATTGAAAGAGAGACCATCTTCTTTATAAATGATAGATAAAAAATGGTCATCGAAATCAACGATTTTAGAATTGTGATATACTGTACCACAGTAGCAGCGGATTTCATAAACTTTTCCAATCTCAAAAACAGAACTCTTTTCCATACTAAATTCTCCTTATATCTATTTAATAATAGAACTATGAAGAAAAGTAAAACTTATTTTCTCTCCCACTTAGCGAGAGCACCTGGGTGGTGAGACCATTTATCACAGAAAACACGGAATTCTTTAACTTCGTCACTTGAGAATTCATCAACAACTTTACTTTCCCAAAGTGGAGTTGTTCCATCTTTGTCATAAATTATGTATTGTGTTCTGTCACCATTATGCTCAGCTCTTAATGTATGCATAGAGACTGCTTTAATACCAGCGTAAATAATGTTCATACATTCTGCAGCAGCGAGCCCACAAATCAAAGCTTTTAACAAAATCATTTTTCACCCCAACTACTCTGCCTTCACCTCGATACAAGCTCATCTTAACAATGTCTGTCAACATAATTTTTCGACCAAAGTAAGGACTATCTTCGTCTTCTTCAACAATTTCAATATAATTTTTTGAAAAATCTTTTTTGTCAATATGGAGCATGAAATATCTGTAGCCCTGCATAAATTGCATTTTTCCGTCTTCCATATAGAAGATTTCTCTACATAGAGAAGCCCAAGGGTGATTCCAAAAATCATCCCATCTCATATTTGAGATAAAGAAGTCTACATTATTGTCGTACCATTTCTTAACTGGCGCAAACTTTCTTTCTAAGTATTTTCGGCGGATTAAATAAATAACCTGTTTTGGGAAAGTGGTGAAGTCTTGCTTAAGAGAATATGTGAATCTCCACCATTCTAACTTAAGATTTCTAGGATTAAATCCACCATGCTTTAGAGCACTAAGGTAAAAAAAGAAATACTGTCTTCTACACTTCTTAGCCATTATGCTACTCTCCCATCAAGAATATCGTGAGCCTGAAAGCCTTCATTCTGATAAGCTTTCATCCATACCTGACCTTCATTGAAAACTCCAGCTGGAACAAACCAGTTCTGACCGAAGTCGATGTAAATAGCTGGCTGATTATCATCAAGACCTAAATAATTATTCTTTACTAAGTCGGCCAAGTTCCATCCACCAGACATCTGCCACCAAGGGTCAACCTGTCCTGTTTTTCCGAGAACTTTTGTATGTCGCTGAAGAAACCAAACAGTAGGCTTACAAGGCTTATCTTCCCAATCTGTATTGAAGATAGCGAGAGCCCAGCCATTATTGAGAGCTTTAACTGAAACTGCCTTCTTAATATCCATAATTTAATTCTCCTTATATTTATATAATAATGGGAAAATCAAAATAAGTAAAAAAAAAGACGCGAAAAACGCGTCTTTTTGTGTTCAATGTGTTGTGTAATTATGTTCTATTATCTGTGAGCTCCCATTACGAGGCCACCAATCTGTTGAGCTGGCTGATTTGGAGCTACTTTCAATTGTCTGATAACAAATGCCTGAGCGGAATTAAGAAGTTCTCCAACATGTTTAGCACACCATTGCTTTGCTTGTTCTAATTGTGGGAACTCAACTTTTGGATTTACCAACTGAACTTTCTGTGGGCTCTTATTAAAGTCTGGCCTATTTCCACCGCCAAGGAATGACTTTACTGTTGGAAATAAAGCTTTACAAACTTGGAAAATTCCCGATGTAGAAACTTCATCAAGTCTCTGTTTAATTACAGCTTCTTTAAGAAGGTCTATTTGACTTGCTGTATCAAGTTGTTCGTCCATTTTTGTTTGAATATTAAAAGTCTTATAAAGAGAAGCTACCAATTCTTTTTCTACCAATTTTTCACATTCTTCTACATATTTATCAATAGCTTCAGTAAACTCAGTTTCAACTTGTTCTGTTATCTGAGCTTTCATTCTTTTAAGGACTTCATTAGAAGATTCGTCAAGTTCAAGGAAGTGTTTAATAAAAGACTCATATCCTTTTTTCCAAGCAGCGAAAGTTTTTTCATTTTTTGGACCATTAAAATGTTCCAAGTATGCATAATGCATTTCATCGTCGCCACAGAGAATATCGTCTTCGTCCTGAGTTACCAGTTCTCCATAATCCCAGCCTGCGCTTCTTGCAAGATGGTCTAGGGGACCTGGGCCAACTTCTTTTATTTTGGAATCTGGTAATTCTTTACCTTCTTTTTCCATTTTATCAAGAGCATCGTCATAGTCTTTATCTTTCTGACTATCATAGCCCATATTCTTTTTAGACTCAGCTAAAGTTTTGTCATTATAGATGTCGTCAAATTCATCGTCAAAAGAAAAGTCCTGTACAGCGTCTTCGATAGCTTCCCAGTCTTGGTTATCTTCACTTAAGTCTTCGTCGTCAAACTCGTCGTCAAAAATATCGTCGCCTTCAACAAAGTCTTCATCGTCGGGGTCGAAATCAAAGTCTATTGAAGAATCAGTAGAATAAGCCATTTCAGTATCAAGGTCGTCATATATATTTTCTTTTAATTCTTTCTTATCTTCTTTCTTAGTCTCTGGTGGGTCTTGTGGGTCAACCTCATAGTCCATATATTCGTCAACGCAGAGTGGACCTTCACAGTGGCCGTCTTCACAAACTTTTTCTTTAAGAGGTTCAACATTATCAAGCAAACTTTCCTTCAAAGTTTGATTTATTCTCTGTTCAATATCAATATCTTTAGACTGTTTATATTTTTCAAGAGCAGCTGAAGTTGAGATATTTCCAGCATTAGCATCGTCTGCTACTTTAGAAGCTTTTACTTTAGAAATAAATCCCTGTGAATAAGCACCTTTGTCCATTTTGATACCAGAATGGATAAGTTCGTCTTCTCTTGACTGTCCCAATTTTTCAAGAGCGCCGTCGTCAAGCTTTCCGATTTTATCCATATCACACTTTCCAATATCGTCGTCAATAAGTGACTGAATATCAGTAGCATCAATTTCACTTTCAATAATTTTAATCATTTTGAGCTTATCAATCGGAAGCCACTTTTTATCTTCTCGTAAACAAACTTTTGTTCCGTCTTTTCTTGTATAAACTTTTCCTTCAAATAAGGTATCATTAGCTGTGTAAGCCGAAATATATTGACCGTTCTGAAATTCCATATTCATTTAGTACATTAACTTAAACTTAATCAGCTAACTTAATATGACAAAAGACGAATATGTAAAAAGATACCATAAATTACCACTTATCTTGGAAGACGAAGAAGAAGGCTTAGTTAGGCTTTCAAAAGTTCCACATATTACTCCACTTGACGAAGAAGTTGAAGTTTTGTCTTATGGAAAACTCCCTAAAATAATGGTTCCAAATCCTGTAATTGGTATGAGAGGCCCACAAGGAAAAAGAGGCTATGGTTCTGATGGTACCAAGTTTGACTCTGTTTGGGAATATGCATATTATACTTATAAAAAAGAATTGTGTGGGGAATGGATAGAAAGAAATAGAACAGAAAACCTGAAATACTGGGTTGACGGAAAAGAGCGAGACTTTTATCCCGATTTTAAAACTTTGACTGGATATGTAGAAATAAAAGGAATATGGAGAGAAAAAGACCAGCTTAAAAAAGACCAACACCCCGAAGTTGAGTTTATTGACGGAAGTGGAATGAAACCTATTATAGAAGAGTTAAATAAAAAACTTCCCAACTGGAGAAAAGGATTTACTGAGGCCTGATTGTTAATATATTACTATGGCAAAAGAAAAATCATTTAAGGATGTTTTAGGAAATATAGGTAAACTCGGCGAAGAAGTCTTTTTAATGGGAAGTGGCCAGAATGGAAAACCCGAAAAAAGAATAGTTATCGCTATCACTGAAAAGATGGTTTATATGGTAACGCCTAAAGCATTTGCTTCAAAAAATAGTAAAACCCAGTTTGAGCCAGACGCTTATCTGAATGGCTTTGAAAAAAGATACCATAATAATGTGGTAATCAATGGAAAGATTGGGAAGTTCGGAGTTGGTCGTCACCTTTGGGACGAGGTAAAGTATATCAGAAGAATTCAAGAATTGGAGTCCAAGTAATGCGAGATATATCTTTATTTGAAGAGTTTAGAAAAGCACATATAGATAAATTAAATGAATTAAGAAAAAAGATAGTATGTGCAGGAAGTGAGGTAGAAGTTGACGAAGCTATTTCAGACATTTTTAATTCTGCTATTGATTTTTATTCTAATTTAAGAGGCGACGATGGGAAGTAAAAATTCAGATAAAACAGACACGACAGGTGTAACAGTTACAACATCAAATGGCACTAATACTCCTAATATAATGCCAGATACTGCGGTTAGGTCTTCAGGCTATCTTCAGTTAGATAATAGTAATTGGAACTGGTATGATTCATACCGTCAATATAATCCACCAATTTCAACGAAAACTGTTTCGTCAGAAGAAATTTATGAAATGCAAAAGTCTGTTTTCGACTCAAATATGTCGGATGAAATGAAGATAAAACTTATCTCATACCTTGGAAAAAATTTGTATTAAAGCACTAATTAAATCCTATGAGAAAGATTAAAGAGTTAATTCAAAAGTTTCAGTACTATAATAGTTTTAAGAAAAATAATGAGTATCTCAAATTCAAAGCGGAATATTTCAAAATAGCTATTCTTACATTCCCAGTTATTTTTTGTTTAGTTTCGCTTGGCTGGTTATTTAAGGATTTATTTGTAATTTCAAGTGATTGGCAAACTGTGTTAATTATGGGACTTCTTCGAGGTGTTCCTGTAATTCTTCTCCCAATAGCTTTTGCATTTTCAAAAAAGAAAATTGAGCAACTTTGGAGCTTTTCTTTAATGATGGTTTGGATAGCTATTATTGGAGTATTATATGCTCGGTATGCTATTCCAACTGTAAATGGACATACTGGAGACGGTTGGATAGCTTATTATTTTGCCATATACATTATATCATTATTTGCTACATCACAGCTTCCGATTTATTTATCTTATATTACATTTACTCTTTTATTGATATTTACAAACGCTGCCACTTGGCAATATGGATTTATTCAATATATGGTTCCATTGAGCCGTCCATTATCTTCTGCTCTTATGATAGTGGCTTGTTTCCTTCTAACTTCTCCAGCAATTAGAGTTATGTTTATTCTTTTCTTTAATGCTCAGAAAACTTTAAAGAATACATCAAAAAGAGACTTCTTATGTAATTGCTGGAATAGACAGTATGCAGAAGAGTTTTTCCAAGATGGAAGGTTCACATTTGATACCACAATTCTTTTAATAGAAATAGACGGGCTTAGAAAAATAAATGAAACTAAAGGAAACTTTGAAGGGGACGAAGCATTAAGAAAGTCTGTAGTTTTATTTAAGTCAATTTTAAGAGAAGATGACTTAGTTATTAGGTATGCTGGAAATAAGTTTATCTTAGCATTTAGAGGCCATATAGACGAATTGACTGCTTATCAGAGAATACTTGAAAATAAAGTTAAATACCAAATAGATGTAAATTATTCAGTTTCAGCTGGAAAAGCAAAAAACGGTGAAGAGTTTTTACCATTTAGAAATAAACTTTTTGGTCTTCTTCTTAAAGCACGAGAAAATGGTGGAAACCAGATTTTAGTTGCAAAATAATTCTACTTTCTTAATCATATTTATTATTATATAAATATGACGAAAGAAGAAAAGCGAGACCTTATTGTCTCTATTACAACAAATCTTTATTACGCTTACTACCTCCATAAGCCTCCATATCAGAATGGAGAAGGTGGGGAATTCTATCTTTCAGAAATTGAGAAAACAGACAAGTGGCTTTATGAAGATTGGAAGTTTTCAGAAATGCCAGACTATAGAGTAAGGTATGAAGTTGAAGACTCAGGTTGGAGCTTTCTTATTGAAGTTGAACATAACGGAGTATGGAAAATAATTTATGACCATACAAATAAAATTGAGGCACCAAATTGGTTAGATTAGATAATAAAACATTTATAACATCAGACTTACATTTCTTCCATGTGAATATTGCGAAGTATTGTAATCGTCCATATAATGTAGAAGAACTCAGAAATAGAGACTTTACAAATTCTGAAATACTTAGAATGAATGAAGATATTTTGAAAGAGTTTGATAAGTTGCCAGCAAAGTGTGACATTTACAATAATGGAGACTTATTCTTTGTTGGTGAAGAAAATAAGAAAACTTTTTTTCTTGAACATCAAGAAGATATGAAGAATATTGTAAAAAGAATGAAAGGGCCAACTGACCAGAGAAGACTTTTTCTGATACTTGGAAATCACGACAATCTTCATAATAAAAATGAATCAAGAATTAAGTTTTACTATGATTTAGGCTTTGATAAAGTTTATGATACTCCAATCATTGTTGAGAATAAATTTATATTGAGCCACGAGCCAGTATATATTTCTCCAGCAAATAACTTTATCAATTTCTACGGCCATACACACGATATTGATATTCCAATGGACTATCACTGCTATGACTATACAAACTTTGCTGAACAAAAAAGGATAAACCCCGACTATGTTCCACCAAAGTCTTGGCCAGATAGAATTGTCGACTTAGATAAATACTTCAATCTTTGTTGGGATAAACACCATAAACTTCTTGATATGAATGAGTTGATTAAGAAGTACTAAGCCTCTATGAAGAAGCTTTAATTAAAATCCGTATTTTTGTTTTAAAGCTTCGTCACTAGAAGGCTTTATCTTTTTAGCCTTCTTAGTCTCAATTTCTTTAAATTTATCTCTAACCATTTGTTCTGCTTGGTATAATACTGCGTTAGCATACGCTTTTTCTGATAAAACTGCCTTTGTATCTTTTCTAAATGCTTTATCAATGACTTTAAGGTATTTAACAAGGTTATAATCGGGACTACGAATCCAAGTATAAAGTGGAATTAAATCACCATTTGCGTTAGAATAGCAAATATCTCCGTCTTTTGCTCTTACTAGATAAGGCCAGCTAAAATTATAAATAATATTAAAAATAGTTTTTGCAGCGCCGTCAATACCAAAAGAAAATAGGCCTTCTTGAAATTTAGAAGTTGACGCTAAATATATCTTTTTAAAGTCCATCCCTAACCTCAATTATTTAGTTATTATGGCATAAATACTATTATAAAAAACTAACTTCTTTATGAAGAAATCAATTTTAATATTATTCCTTCTTATGGTGGGAGGAATACTTTTTCCAACTGAGTATGTTCACCATTGCTATTCTGTAAAATGTGCTAAGTGTGTTGAGCAGGCTAAAGAGTGGCCTGGGCATCATGTATGCGTAGCATTCAGAACTACAGAGCCTTATCAGAAAAAAGACGGAAAAGTCTATGCTCAATACCACTGTATGGGCGGCCACTATTATTGGGCGGAATTAAGATAGTTTTTACTAACTTATAAATGGACAGTAAAGACTTTGAAGATATTTACTATAAATGTCAAAAAAACCCCAATTTACCAGATGTTAAACTCGGAAAATTTTCTGCAAAAAATTACAGAAGTTTTGGGGTGAAAGATACTGCTCATTCAGTAAAATCAGATAATCCCGATATTCTTAAAAAATGGATTGCTATCAAAAGAATTGCTGACCATATTATAAATCAAAATGTTCTTACTCCAAAAGACACTATCATTCCAGCTCCTCAACATACAGGAAGAGCAGAATATACTCTTGAAATCGCAAAAATAATTTCTGAAAAAACTGGCTGTAAAATTGCTGATGTTCTTGGATGCGTTCCTAGAGACACTCTTTATAATCTTAAAAAGAAAAATGGAAGTGGCAGCATTACAGATTCAGGTATCTATTTACTAAATAATAAATTTCCAAAATATAATGTTTGGTTTTTGGATAATGTAATCGCAACAGGAACAACTTTTAATGATGTAAGAAAACTTATCCCACATATAAAGCCACTAATATATTCAATTTCACCGAGGTTAAAAGTAAAGATGAAAAATAGAAAGCCATATTTCATAAGAGAAGGAATTTCAAAAAAGAGATTAACTTTGAAAGAAGGTTTGTTCGGTACAAGTCACCCTACTCTTAAAGAATTCTTCAACATAGAAAACTTCCATTGTTCTTCTGAAATTAAGTTTTGTATATTTGATGGGGATAAAAGAAATCCTGATGCTACTTTAGTAGTTTATGGATATGAAATTATTGAAGGGGAAGAAGAAGTTCAGCCTTATCTAAATCAAGTAATAGATTATATCAGTTTCGACCCTTTCAATAGAAGAGTAGATATTTGTCTTATGACGCAAATAAAGGAGTCAAAAATGAGAGTAAGTGAGGGGTTGTTCAATCCAAAGCCTTCTTTTGGTTTAGTAAATGAAATCGCAAAAGAAATTGAAAAAAGAGGCTATGATGCTGATGTTTTCAAAAAGGGCATATATGACTCAATAAAGGAAAGTAAAGATATGAAAGATAAAATTAAAGCACTCGTTTCAAAAATAGAAGAATAGAGAACTATGTGGTAATATGTGGATTCCTCAACCTTGGAAGGTTGCATACTCAAAAGTACCAGAAGGTTTAAAGCTAACAATTGACACTGATGAGTGGTTTGATAAAGAAAATCCACTTGGACGTTTTATTGATTTTATTTTAGATATATATAACTCAGACTATGACTCTTCTGTTAGAGAGCTTACTGGAATAGACATATATTCTGACGTAGAATTTTTAAGTGGAGAAAAGTCTGGCTATGCTACTTATTTAATTAAGAATAACACATCAAATAATTTAAAAGAAAGCAGAACTTATTTTGGAGATGAAATAAAAGAAGTAGTTGACTGGCTTATTGAAAGCCCTTATAATAATTGGCAAGAAAAAGATAGAAAATATCTTATGAGCTGCGACAATGAAAAACTATTTAAATATGAAAGTGATACATTTGATTTAGAATGTGCAGAAAGAAGCCTATATGAATCAAATAATTATGGAGATAAAAATATGAAGTTTAAAGAAGGCCCTTCTCCAAAATGGAAACAGAAGATATTAGACGACATCAATGAAATACTTGATATTGTTTATTCTGTTATAAATGATGAAAATGGAGAATGGAAAGAGCCAGAAAAATATTTAAGTTTTAGTGTAAATAAATTTATAGAACTTATAAAAACACTTATTGATGCTGAAAAATATAGTGAAAACTTATTAAAGTATGTTGCGATAGATTTATGGATTGACTTACATTGTGACGATTCTGTAGGCGACTTTAATGATGGCCCAGAACCTAAACTCAAATACGCAAAATATCTTAACTTGAGAAAAGAGTTATGGAATCTCCTTTGTGATGAGTATCAAACAAAATATGGAAGAAAAAGAAACCCACAGCCATATATTAAAAACCCAATGGATGCTTCTGAAATATTTGATAAATTTCACCAATTACGATATGAAAGTAATGAGTTAACAAAAGACTTTAAAAAAATATATAATGAAAATAAAGAGGTAAAATATATGGATTTTAAGAAGATATATGAAATGGCAAGAACCGTAAAAAATGGAACAATCATAGACCATAAAAACTGGATAGACGATTGGGGTAAAGAATATGCTAAAAATAGTCTTATTCGTGTTTTAAAATCTAAAGGAGTTGATAATATTGAAGTTGCTTCTTCTGATTCTCACAGACCTTGTGCTGTTTCAGCTTTTTTGGGAAAGTTTACTTTTGTTTACTTATATTTATTAGACGATAAATATGTTCTTCAAGTTAAAGATACTCAAAAAGTTGTTGAAGAATGGAAGGGTAGCTCTTTCGACCAACTTAAACGAGATATTTTTGAATTTGAAGCAGACTTTGAAGACTTCGCTCCAACTTTAAATTAAAAACTTGTTTCGGAAACTTTATAGCATAAACTAATTAAATAATGGGAAAGGGCCGGCAGACTTCCAATGACCTAACTTTAATGGGAGTGGTAATTCTTAAAAAGAGAGTTCGCTCCGATGGCCATACAATATATCTTTGTAAGTTTCCACATAATGAATATATGTGGTGTGTAGTTGATGTCGATGAAAATGGACATATTTCAGGCGCCCAATGTTTCTTTTGGAGCTATAATACTAATCTAAAAAAGAAAGTACAGCTTTACGCAAATAGAGTTTTTAAAGAATGGAAAAATAATTATGGGTGACTGTCCTTTTTATAAAGATATTTTTATTACAGTTGATGTTTTTAATCAAAAAGTTTTATTAAGAAGATGCTGTTTTACGGGTGAAAATATCTTTGAAATTTCTATTGAAGAGTTTAATAAAATTCATAATATAGTAGACTTTTTAAACTCATTTGTAGATAAGTGGACCCCGACACGCTCAATAACTGATATTTGTAATAGAGTTTCTGATACTAAAGAATGCTGGACACCAACCCCACCAAAAAAGTTTGAAATTTTTGAAATTGCACTGGACTATACGTGTAATGCAAACTGTACATTTTGCTGTCAAAAAGATAGAATTCAGTTTGTAAAACAAAATAAATTAAATTTAAAACTTCGAAATTTATATTATTCACTTTTAAATAAAATTATTGACCAAATAGACTATCCGATTATAATTCGTTTGACAGATAGGGGAGAGCCTCTTTTTTGGAAAACAGATTTTATTTCATTTTTTGAAAAAGCACAAAAGTCTACTTTTATTAAGGAAATAAGAATAACGACAAATGGACTTAATTTTCTAAATAATGAAATACTTTCTCTACTAAAAAAATATTCTAGTAAGACTTTAATTTGTTGTTCAATCAATGCTTTAACTGCAGAAACTCACAAAACAAAAATGAATATAGGCCACTTTTGGGAAATTATAAATGCATGCAATATATTAAATATATTTGAATATGAGTATGTGGTAATTGGGCCAGAAGACTTAGCAGAGTTTGAAAATAATATTGAAACTTTTAGAAAAGCTACTTTATTTCCTATAAACTTAACTTATGATAATGTTTCTTCTAATAAAAAAGTAAATATCCAAGTCTGTCAAGAAATTAAAAATAAATTTTTAAAGTATCTATAAAACAAAAAGGCCAGCTAGATGCTGGCCTTTCTTTAAAAATAACTATTTCTAGTCATTATTGTCGTCTTGAAATACGAAATCACTTGGTGTAATATTCATATCGTCGTCAGCAATTATAAATTCGTCAGGATTTATAATTGGTCTGTCATCAATAATTTTTACAGTTATCTTTTTCATAACTGTATAGCCATCTGCAGCTGAAATGATGTATTCACCATTTTCACCAAGAGTAACTCTTGGATTAGACTCAGGGCTTGTTAAACTAATTTCAACTATGTCGTTCTCTTTAACTTCTTCTTGATGTGGAATATTTATAAGTGAAATATAGCCTTGTGTACCTTCAATAGAAATTGGTGAATTATATTCAGAAACGTCAATCTCTTTAGTAATATCAGGCTGAACACTTACATTTACTGTAAAGTCATTAAGACCATCATAGTCTTCACCTTTGGTAAAAGTTTTTGAACCATTTTCAGTAATGCTTAGTTCATTTGGGCTTGGAGTGTCAAGTCTTGCTGCTGGAACATTTACAGTTACCTTTTTCATAGCAACATTTGAGTCACTTGGAGTAACTTCAAGTGTTTGTCCAAGTGTTGCAGGAACTGTCTTATTTTCTTCGAGTGGGACAGCAACATTTATAGCAACTGATTGGTAGCCGTCAAGACTATCGTCTGACGCATTGTATATATGAGAATATACAGCATCTGTAACATCTATAGTTTTTGAGCCAAGATTTGGGTCCTGTACAAAGTTTCCTTCGTCAACGTCTATATTGATTTCAGAAAATCCATCAAACCCTTCTGCTGGAAGAACTGGAGAACTTGTATCTGTAGTATTTTTATCAACGATAACTGTGTAAGGCTGAAGTTTTGGTTCAAATTCAATGTTTACTTTTTCCATAGCAGTAAAGCCTACAGATGGAGTAATAACCTTAGAGCCAGCCCCTACGATAAGAGGTTCATTATGTTCTTCTTCAAGTGGAACAGCTACTTCAACTTCCAAATTGCCAAGGCCGTCTTTTCCTTCTGGTACATCAAAATTGTAAGTTTTATTTTCTGTAAGAACCTGCTTTTCAAGAGTTTGGATAGCTGGCTCAGGAACATTAACATTTACAGTTACTGAAGAAAGACCATCATACCCATTATCTGCAACTACTTCCTGCTCACCTCTTGAAGAATAAGAAACTTCTTTTGCCTGAAGATTTGGCTGAACATTTACATCAGCAATGATTTTATTCCAGCCTTCTTCGCCTTCTTCTGGTAAGAACTCTATTGCATTTCCATTGCTTGTAATATTAAGTGTTTTTGTAGAAAGGTCTTCTGTTCTTGAAAACTTTGCTGCATTATATAATACATCAAGACTGTTGAATACAGTAGAGTTTGCCTTTACTCTAATAGTAGAAAGGTCTGTGCCTTCGGGAATATGAATTCCGTTAGCATAGTCTGCTGGCTCAATTGTCTCAAAACCATTTCCGAAGTCAACTTGGACTTGACCTGTAATAAATTCAGAATTTATAACTATACGCATAATATAATTAGAGGCTTTTTTAAAAATAGATTGGGCATAAAAAATGGGGCTAAAAAGCCCCATTTTTAATAAATTAAACTTTTATTAGTTTCCAACTACGAAGTCGTTATCATTTATTTCAGTATTTTCATCTTCTTCTTCAGGCTCAATATAAATTGGGTCTGTAAGGCTTGTTGTAAGAACAATCTTAACTTTTTTAAGTCCAGCTTTGCCTTCCTGTGGAAGAATTGTAATAACTCCATTTTCAACTGAAACTCTATCATTTGATGTTGGATTAGTTGGGTCGATAAAAATAACATCGTCGCCTTCATCCATTGGAACAGCAATGTGAACTGTAGCTTTTGATATTCCTTCAAGTCCTTCAGAAGGTTCAAGAACAACATCTATATCATTCTCAGTAGCTGTAACTTCTTTTTCTTCAACTTCATGTGGGTTTGGAACATTTACGTTGATTTTTACTGAAGCAATCCCGTTGGCTTCTCCTTGTGGAGTTAAAATTATTGGGTCATTTGGGTCTGTATTAGCATCAATAGTGATTTCTTCTTCTGAAAGAATCATTTCTGGTGCAGGAACTGAAACATTTACTGTAACTTTTCCAACTGGAGCAGCTTCTTCACCATCTTCTTTTTCTCTTAATTTTGTTTCAGGTATTTCAATAGTAGTTGTACCATTATTTGTAATATTTTGAGTAATATTTACAGTTGGGTATACCTGAACATCAATATTTGCTTCTCCAATACCTTCAAAGTTTTCATTTGGTCTTAAAGTTTGAGGTCCGTTCTGAGTAACTACAAGATTTTGAGTTTCAACTACTGGAGCTGGGTTTGGAACAGCAACATGAACTCTGATATTTCCCAAACCATCCCAAGGCTGTCCATCTTCGTCAACACCTTCAGGTACTTTAATATCATAGTCTCCATTATCTGTATATGTTATATCTTCAACTTCGGCAATTTTCGGCTCAACTGCAATTAAAGCAGAAACACTTTGGAAGCCATTGTAAGGAGTCTGGCCTTCTTCTACTGGAGAGTTTTCAAATGTATGGAGCCCATTTTTTGTAATTGTTTCAAATTTTTCTTCAAGATTATGGGCTTCTGTATCAACATTTACATCAACCTTTACTTTGCTAATGCCATCAAATGTATCATCAGACTTTTCAATGTACCAAGTACCATTTCCATTAAATTCAACTTCTTTTTCTTCAAGATTAAGTTCTCTATCTGGCACGTTTACATTTACATTTACCTGATTGATTCCGTCAAATCCTTCACTTGGAGTTATTGTATAAGAATCATTTGTAGTAAACTCCACATCTTTTGTTTCCAAATTTGGTGGAAGTACCTGTGGAACCTCAACATGAGCTGTTACTTTTCTAAGTACATCACTTCCTTCGTCAGGCTCAATAACAAAAGTCTGGTTTTCAGTTAAAGTAACTTCTTTATTATCTTGTGCTCTATTCCAGTCAGCAAAAGTCTGAGCATTATAAAGAACATCAATATTGTTAATTATTTCTGACCCAGTCTTAATTTTAATAACTGATAAGTCTGTAACATAAGATGGGATAGTAATTCCACTTGTGCGAACATCAGCTAAATTAAACTTCTGAAATCCATTTCCAAAATCAACAAAGATTTGACCATCGGTAGCAACCTTATAAGGATTATTTAAAATTATACGCATAATATAATTAGAGGCTATTTTAGAAATAGATTAGGCATTAAAATTAGCCATTTGGATTATTTTGAGAAACTATAAAGTCTTCATCTGTTACAGAAGGCTCTTCATCTGTTTCTTGAACTTGAGTTTCAGCATCAAGAGTTCCTTGAGTTCTATATACTACATTGTCTGGTAAATAGTCGTCTGAACATTCGCCTTCTTCACATTCAAACTTAATAGTGCCGTCTGGTAATGTAGTCCACTCCCCACAGTCTATTGTTGTATTTGTATTGAGCAAATATCCCGATTTTTTAGGTAACATCTGAATGGTAGACGAATTACCTTCTTTGTCTGTTCTTATCTCTGTAGTTTTATTATATTTTGAAGATTTAATGTTTAATTGGGCATTATCTTCATCAATAATGGCTCTTTCTCCATTATCCATAAAACCAGAAGGCTCTAATACTTTCTGGCCAGTCTTTTCTCTATAAACAACCCCAACTGGAGCGGTGTCATCATTAGCAATAAGAGCAGCATTTGGTGAAGAAATCTGAACGCCATTCTCTTTAATAGAAACTTCAATTTCCATTAAATTATCGTCTCTTTCAGAGTCGAAAATGACAAAAATGCCATTTAATGTTTCACTCTCACCGTTTATAATAGAGTTTACTTTAATTCCAATAAAAGCATCAGTATTATCAACAATACCCCAAGTTCCGTCTCCATTATAAACAATCCAGTCGCCAGATGTTACATAATATTTTCCGTCACTTTCTTTTTCGCCTTTTTGGATAATAGACTCAATATCTGTAATGTCCCACTTTTCACCAGCATATATCCAATAATCTCCTTTCTCTAAGTCTTTATGAGTTTCAAGACTTGGGTCAAAAGCGGTATCATTATCTCTACCAGCATTTAATGTTGGAAGTTCTTGTCTGTCCCAAGTTGATTGGAAATCAAGGCCTCCAACTACAGAAGAAGGCATTTGAGATAATAAAACTTTTCCAGTAGCTGGGTCTAGGTCTGCTTTTGTATCAAGAACAATTTTTAAAGACTTTTCAGATAAAATTCTAACCCATTGATAATCTTCTTGGTCTCCAAGAACTCCTGTTTTTACATAGGCAAGAATATCGCCATCATATAGTTTATCTGTGAGTGAGTATCCGCTAAATAATGTTATTTGAGTATCAGGCTCAGCAAAGTTTTCAAGAGACTCAATATCTAAGTCTCCGCCTTTAAGAACATAAACTCCATTTTTAGAAGGACTAATCTGTCCAGTAAGAAGTTCACTTAATACATCTGGTAAAACTATTCCAGCAAAAGTAATACCGCCAACTCCACCAATCTTTTCGTATTTACCATTTCCAAGTCCAACAAGAAGTTCGGGATATGAGTTTACCTTATCAAGAAAAAGTTCGCCTCTTTGAATTTTAATTTTTGAGGCATTTCTGGCTAATATATTACCGCGCTGTATTTGAACTATCTGCATTATTCTTCCTCTAAGTCTTTACTTGTTTTTCCAATATTTTCTGTTCGAAGTTTAACTATATCATTTTCAAATTCAACTTCTCCACAGTCTATAACTGAAGCACTATTTAATAAATATCCATTACCTGAAGGCACAATTTGCTGAGTTGAGCCTCTTTCTGAAACTTTTATAGTTACATCTGCTCCGTCTGAATGAACTTTAAGAGCCTGAGCTGAGCCAATACTTCCGTCTCCATCTCTAATAATTTCTATTGGGCCTCTTACAATTCTCTTGTTTCCGTCAGCGCAGTCCCTATATACAGGAATAGCATCATTTTTATAGTCATAGGTAATAACATCGTCTTGTATTACCATTGTGCCGTCTCTATTTGGGGTTTTTATAAAGATTTCTTCTTTTTGTTGTTCTTCGTTTATAATAAACGTACTTTTCATAGATATTTAGTACTTACTAATTTAATATGAATATTCCAATTTCGTCACTTGAGGATTTCAAATATAATATAGAACGATACATATATGACCTTGAACCAGAACAGGATAATCTGTTCATTGTCACTATGTTTTCAGACCCAAAAGGCGGCGATGGACAATTTGATAATGAGAATTGGATTCAATATCAGATAAAAGGCGTATCTTTTGAAGGCGACAATTTATCATTTGACGAAAATTATACAACGAACTTTTTCAGAACTTCTCTTGTAGAGAATCTAAATTTTACTAAGTCTGTTACAATTGACTGGGTTGAAGATGTAAATCGTAGAGTATACGAATATCATAGAGGTTGGCTAAATTGTTGGTATTCAAGAGACTCGGACTTTATCCCAACTGGAGTTATTGGGAAGTTTAGAAATATGAGAGTAGACGTTTTTCATTATGTAAACATAAACACAGAGTCATTTTCTCCAGTTTTGACTCCAGTTAAAATTGGTGAAATAGTAATAAATGGACTTATACCAGAGAAAGTTCCACAAATGAAAATGTCTTTTGATACTCCAAATAATGAAGGTAATTGTTCAATAACTTATAGATGTTCACAAGCACATTTCACTCCATATAATATAAATGGAGAAGGAGTTGGCGACTAATGGTAAACTCAGTAATTCTTGAAAATATAGAGTCTCTTAAAAAGGCGGTAAAAGGAAAAGTCTACTATAGAGACCTCAACTATTCGGGACTTAAAAACGGTTCAATCACTGTTCTAAACCAAGACGTAACAATCCAAGAAGTCAAAATCTGGTTACAATCCGGTAGATTTGACTTTCACAGAAGACCCGACCACGGGGGATTTTTTGAAAGAGAAGTTATTAAACAACCATTTAAACAAAGTTCGTGTGACGGAATAAAGGCGAAATTGATATTAGAATTGAATGATAAATTCCCATACATTTCAGTCGATGACTGTGAAGTTTCCTGTAATTTTAATGAACAT
>JAEEGL015727460.1_pt1 | contig 19114 bp, 12 predicted proteins | sample 9134231 | NCBI WGS metagenome assembly JAEEGL01 (sample SAMN16246548, study PRJNA631951) | gut metagenome | biome: gut microbiome; feature: rumen; material: fiber-attached | host: Bos | place: Iran: Karaj | collected 2018-10 | reverse complement strand
ATTCCGGATCGGCGGCGAATAGCGGGGACTTCCATTTTACAGACGGAGCCAGTACCACTACGGAATATAGCTATGATTCGAATGGGAACCTTGTCTCCGATGCCAACAAAGGGATCTCCTCCATCACCTGGAACGTGATCGGCCTCCCGCAGACAGAACAAGTATTCCCCCATTCTCTTATCCGGCTGGAATCGAGAGCACAAGAAAATTCTCTATCTTTGCGCCTATGAAAAAGGTATATATCGAGACATACGGCTGCCAGATGAACGTCGCGGACACCGAGGTCGTCTTCGCCCTGCTCGGCCGGGAAGGGTTCGTCCGGACGGAGGACATCGCACAGGCTGACGTGATCATGGCCAACACCTGTTCCGTCCGGGACAACGCCGAGCAGCGCATCTGGGGCCGGATCGAGCAGTTCAACTTCCACCGCAAGTCCCGTCCCGGGGTCGTGGTCGGCATCCTGGGCTGCATGGCCGAGCGCCTCAAGGACCAGCTCCTGGAGTCCGGCAAGGTGGACATCGTGGCCGGGCCGGACGCCTACCGCAGCCTGCCCCGCCTGATCGTCGCGGCCTCGCAGGGACACCCGCAGATCGACGTGCTGCTCTCCCGGGAGGAGACCTACGGGGACATCTCCCCGGTGCGCCTGGACAAGAACGGCGTGTCGGCCTTCATCTCCATCATGCGCGGCTGCAACAACGTATGCTCCTATTGCGTCGTCCCCTACACCCGCGGCGCCGAGCGCAGCCGGGACTGGAAGACCGTCGTGCGCGAGGCCTGCGACTGCGCCGCGCAGGGCTATAAGGAAGTCACCCTGCTGGGGCAGAACGTGGACTCCTACCGCAACGGCGAGGTGGACTTCGCACGGCTGCTCGCGCTTGTGGCCGAGGCCGTGCCCGGCCTGCGCATCCGCTTCTCCACCTCCAACCCGCAGGACATCTCCGACGCCGTGCTGGAGACGATGGCCTCCCACGCCAACATCTGCCGGCACATCCACCTGCCGGTCCAGTCCGGCTCCGACCGCATCCTGGAGAAGATGCGCCGCCGCTACACGCGGGCGGGCTACCTGGAGCGCGTGGCCCGGATCCGCAGCCTGATGCCGGACTGCGCCATCACCACCGACGTGATCGCCGGCTTCTGCTCCGAGACAGAGCAGGACCACCGCGACACCCTGAGCCTCTTCGAGGAGGTGGGCTTCGACGCGGCCTTCATGTTCTACTATTCCGAGCGGCCCGGCACGCTGGCCGCCCGCAAGTATCCCGACGACGTGGACCTGCCCACCAAGACCCGCCGCCTGGAGGAGATCATCGCCCTGCAGAACCGCCTCTCGCTGGAGAGCAACCGGCGCGACCTCGGCAAGACCTTCCGCGTGCTGGTCGAGGGGCCGTCGAAGCGCAACCCCGCCGAACTGTGCGGGCGTACCAGCCAGAACAAGATGTGCGTCTGGCCCGACACGCTCCACAAGGCCGGGGATTTCGTGGACGTGGTCGCACGAGACTGCTCCCAGGCGACGCTGCTCTGCAGCCTCGCCGAGTCCGAATAAAAGCCGGAAAAATACGTTTCCACGACGTCAGGGACGAATCTTTTCGTTTTTGACGTTTTTTTTGGCTAAGCTTGCGCCGCTATGAAAATCAAGGACCTAAGCGCGGCGGAGCGCCCGCGCGAAAAGATGCTCTCGCGCGGCGCGGGCAGCCTCAGCGACGGCGAGCTGCTGGCCGTGCTGATCGGCAGCGGCACCCGCAGCGAGAGCGCGCTCGACCTGGCCCGCCGCCTGCTCGGCGTGGCGGACGGCCAGCTGGGCACGCTCTTCAACCTCTCCCCCGACAAACTGCTCTCCCAGCCCGGCATCGGCCCCGGCAAGGCCGCCTGCATCATCGCGGCCTTCGAGCTCGGGCGCCGCTTCCTGCAGGAAGAGGCCTCCCTGGTGCGCAAGCCGCTGCTGACGGCCCGCCAGGTCTACGACCTGCTCATCCCACGGCTCAAAGGCCTCTCGTACGAGGAGTGCTGGATCCTGCTGCTCAACGGCCGCAACTACCTGGCAGGCAAGCTCCTGGTCAGCCGCGGCGGGCCGGACTCGACCGTCATCGACACCCGCCGGATCGTCCGGCACGCCCTGGACAAGGGCGCCTCCTCCCTCGTGCTGGTCCACAACCACCCCAGCGGCAACCCGCGGCCCGGTCCGACCGACATCCGGCAGACCGAGGCCCTGCGCAAGGGCGTCGGCGCACTCGGGCTGACGCTGCTGGACCACGTGGTGGTCGCGGACGACGCCTTCTTCTCCTTCGCCGACGACAGGATGTACCTGGCCACAGGCGGGACGGTGGAATAATCCCGGCCGAAAATGATTATATTTGCAGTATGGCTCCACACCCCGAAGAAGACCCCGTGGCCCTGATGCAGGCCCACGGCATCAAGCCCACCGCCAACCGCATCCTGATCCTCCGCGCCCTGCTGGAGGAGCACCGCCCGCTGTCCATGATCGAGATCGAGACCCTGCTGGAGTCCGTCGACAAGTCCATCATCTCCAGGACCTTGTCCGCCTTCCGGGAGCACCGCCTGCTGCATGCGCTGGAGGATGGCGGCGGGAGCCTGCGCTACGAAGTCTGCCACTGCGCCGAGGAAGAGGCCGACACCGACCGGCACGTCCACTTCCACTGCGAGGTGTGCGGCAAGACTTTCTGTCTGGAGCAGATCCCCGTCCCGGCGGTGGATTTCCCGGCCGGGTTCGAGGTCCGCAATGCGAACTATATGGCGCAGGGGGTCTGTCCGGACTGCCGTTCCCGGCGCTAGTCCTCCGCCTTCATCGATTCGATGATCGCCTTGGCGCGGCGGATGCGCGTGCGCACCGTGTTGAGCTCCATCCCGAGCTCTTCGGCGATCTCCTTGTACTGCAGGCCGTCCAGCAGCCGCATCCGGGCCACGGTCCGGTAGAGGTCCGGCAGGCCGGCGATGTAGCCCTCGAGTTTCTCGGCATCTTCCTCTTCGACAATCTGCTCGAGCGGGGTCGCCGACTCGTCTCCGATCGTCTCGAGGATCGGGCCGCTCCCGACGCTCTCCTTGTCCAGGGAGACCAGCCGGCTCTGGGCGCGGGTCTCGGCGTCGATGGTGTCCAGGGCCGTATTGTGAGCAATCGTGCGGAGCCAGGTGGAGAACTGGCTCCGCGACGGATCGAAACTGCGGATCTGCCGGAACGCCTTCTCGAAGCTCCGCGAGCAGATGTCGTCGATGTAGAAGTCGTCCAGGTACTTCATCGCCCCGCGCAGGTAGGTGCGCAGCGCAGCGATGTGCGTGTCCCAGAGCTCGGTGAACGCCGTGCCGTCGCCGATGATCGCGCGGCGCACCAGTTCGTCAATGTGCTTCAAGCCAGGTTCTTCCTTCATTGCATTCTACGGTCAGGGGGACAGACAATTCGATGACGCCTTCCATCTGGCGGACCAGCAGGTCGCGCACGGGCGCGATCTCTTCCTGCGGGACTTCGAGCAGCAGTTCGTCGTGGATCTGGAGGACCATCCGGGAGCGGTAGCCACCTTCGCGCAACTGCCGGTCCACGGCGTTCATCGCCAGCTTGATGATGTCGGCCGCCGTGCCCTGGATGGGCGCGTTGACGGCGTTGCGTTCGGCCAGGGCGCGCACCGCGGCGTTGCCGGCGGCGATGTCGGCAATGTAGCGGCGCCGGCCGAAAAGGGTCTCCACGTAGCCGCGCTCACGCGCCTGGGCGATGGTGGCGTCGATGAAACTGCGGATGGCGGGGAAGGAGGCGAAGTAGTCGTCGATGATCTGCTTGGCCTCGGTCCGCGGGCAGCGCAGGCGCTCCGCCAGGCCGAAGGTGGAGATGCCGTACATGATGCCGAAGTTGGCCGTCTTGGCGATGCGGCGCTGGTCGGCGGTCACCGCGGAGAGGTCTTCGCGGAAGATCTTGGCCGCCGTGGCGGCGTGCACGTCCAGCCCCCGGCGGAAGGCGTCCAGCAGGTGCTCGTCGCCGCTAAGGTGGGCCATCAGGCGCAACTCGATCTGGGAGTAGTCGGCGGACATCATCACCCAGCCCGGTTCGCCGGCCACGAAGGCCTTGCGGATCTCGCGGCCCTCCTCGGTGCGGATGGGGATGTTCTGGAGGTTGGGGTTGGACGAGGACAGGCGGCCGGTGGCGGTCAGGGCCTGGTTGAAGGTCGTGTGCACGCGCCCGTCCACCGGGGAGATGTAGCCGGCGAAAGGCTCGATGTAGGTGGACAGCAGCTTGCGCAGGCCCCGGTAGTCCAGGATGGCGTCGATGATGGGGCTGCGGTCAGCGAGGTGCTGCAGGGTCTGCTCGTCGGTAGGCCAGGAGCCGGACTTGGGCTTGCGGGCCTTGGGGTCGAGCTTGAGTTTCTCGAAGAGGATGGTGCCTACCTGCTTGGGAGACAGGATGTTGAGGGTCGGTTCGTCCGCCAGGCGGCGCACTTCCGCCTCGCGTTCGAGCATCTTCTTGCGGAGCCCGTCGGCAAATTCGCGCAGCGACCCCAGGTCCACCTTGACGCCGGTCCGCTCCATCCGCGCGAGGACGTGGATCAGCGGCTCTTCGATCTCGTCATAGAGGCGCTGCATCCCTTCGGTCGCGGCCATTTCCTCGCGGAGCCGGTCTGCCAGGGGCAGCAGGACCGCCGTCTCCAGCCGGCGGTCGGGGCCGCCGGTCTCGGGGACTTCGTCGAACAGGGAGCCTTCCGCCTCCGGGGCGGCAGCCTCCAGGTCCACACCGAGGTAGCTGCGGGAGAGGATGTCCAGTTTGTGGCTGCGCTCGGGGTTCAGCAGGTAGTGCATCAGTTCGATGTCCTCGAGCCGGCCTTCGACGGCGATGCCGCGCTCCGCGAGCCGGCGCATCTGGGCCTTGAGGTCCACGCCCACCTTGGCGACGGCCGGGTCGGAGAGCAGTGAAACGAATGCCTCCGGCGCCCCCTCAGCCACACCTTCGCCCGTCCCGACATACATCGTCTCACCCTGCAGGTTGACTGCGATCCTGCCTCCCCGCACCTTGGCAGCACTGATCTCCGTCGCTCGCGGTGGCAGCGGGCAACTGCCTCCCGAAACGTCCGGCTTCGCCGGACCCCACCGCTGCGCTTCGCTTGCGGTCCCCCCTCTTACGATGCCGAGGGTGGCACGGTTTCCGGAGGCAGTTCCCGCTGCCAATCCCGCGGCGCCGGAGGGGATAGAGACCTTTTTGATCAGGCGCTTGAGGGAAGGCATCTCGTAGCGATCCATCAGCGCCTCGAGTTCCGGCGTGAAGACGGTGTCGAAGACGAGGTCCTGTGCCGTGACGTCCAGCGGGATGTCCGTCTTGATGGTCACCAGCTGCTTGGACAGGGCGATGTGGCCCTCCGCCGCACGGAACTGCTCCTGCTGGCGCGCCGTCAGTGCGTCCAGGTGCGCATAGATCCCCTCCACGGAGCCGAACTTGCCCAGCAGCTTGGCCGCACCGACCGGGCCGACCCCCTGCACCCCGGGCACATTGTCCGAGGCGTCGCCACAGATGGCCAGGATGTCGACCACCTGCGCAGGCGAAGCGATCTTCCACTTGTCGCACACCTCCGGGACACCGAGGATCTCGCTCTCTCCCCCGCCCTTGCCAGGCTTCACCTGATAGATCCCGGGGGCGACGAGTTGCCCGTAGTCCTTGTCGGGCGTGACCATATAGACCTCGAAACCCTCGCGGACGAAACGTGCGGCAGCCGAGCCGATCACGTCGTCCGCCTCGAAGCCGGGGATCATCAGCACCGGGATGTCCAGCGCCAGGACGATCTGCGTCAGGGGCTCCAGCGCCTCGATCACCAGCGGGGGCGTCTCCCCGCGGTTGGCCTTGTAGGCCGGATACAGCTCGTTGCGGAAGGTCCCGCCCGGCGGGTCGAAACTCACCGCGATGTGCGTGGGATGCTCCCGATCGACCAGCTCGAGCAGGTATTTGGTGAATCCGAACAGGATGGAGGTATCGACCCCTTGGGAATTGACCATCGGCCGCCCCAGGAAGGCGTAGTACATCTTGAAGATGAGCGCGTGGCCGTCAATCAGAAAAAGTTTCATACGGCAAAGTTGAAACTTTTTTGCGAAAGTTTCAACCCCCGCGCACGAGAATTATGCGAGCGCCTTGCGGACCGCCGCGGCCCAGGCCGCCTTGGCCTCGTTCATCCGGCGCTCGGACGCCCGCCGGGAGAAGCGCCGCTCGGCCTTCCACAGGTCGCGCAGGTCCTCCACGGACAGCCAGACCCCGACGCCCAGGCCCGCCATATAGGCGGCGCCCAGCGCGGTCAGCTCCGTGACCCGCGGGCGGATGACCTCCGTGCCCAGCACGTCGGCCTGGAACTGCATCAGGAGGTTGTTGCGGGCCGCCCCGCCGTCCACCTTGAGCTCGGACAGCAGGATGCCGGCATCCTGCTCCATCGCCGTGACGATGTCCATCGTCTGGAAGGCGATGCCCTCCAGGGCGGCCCGGGCCAGGTGGCCGGCCGTCACGCCGCGCGTGATGCCGACGATGGTGCCGCGCACGTCCTGGTTCCAGTACGGCGCGCCCATCCCGGTCAGCGCCGGGACGAAATACACGCCGCCGTTGTCCGGCACGCTGGCGGCCAGGGCCTCGATGTCGTGGGATTTCTCAATCAGCCCGAGCCCGTCCCGCAGCCACTGCACGACGGCGCCCGCCACGAAGATGCTCCCCTCCAGGGCATAGTCCACCCGGTCGCCGATCTTCCAGGCGACCGTGGTGATGAGCCGGTTCTCGGAGAAGATGGGTTTGTGGCCGCAGTTCATCAGCAGGAAGCAGCCGGTGCCGTAGGTATTCTTGACAGCCCCCTCCTCCACGCACATCTGGCCGAACAGGGCGGCCTGCTGGTCGCCGATCACCCCGCAGATGGGGATGCGGTGCCCTTGGACGACCGCCACGCCGTACTCCTCGCTACAGCTGCGGATCTCGGGCAGCATCGAGGCCGGGATGTCGAAGAGCTCCAGCAACTCCGGGTCCCAGTAGAGTGTGTTGATGTTGAAGAGCATCGTCCGGGAGGCGTTGGTGACGTCCGTGGCGTGGACCTTGCCCCCGGTCAGGTTCCAGATCAGCCAGGAGTCCACGGTCCCGAAGCGGAGCCGGCCCGCCTGCGCCTTGCGCCGCGCCCCGGGGACGTTCTCGAGGATCCAGTGGATCTTGGTCGCGCTGAAATACGCGTCGATGATCAGGCCGGTCTTGTCCCGGATCATCTCCTCCAGGCCCTTGGCCTTGAGGCTGTTGCAGTACTCGGCCGTACGGCGGTCCTGCCACACGATTGCGTTGCAGATGGGGCGGCCGCTGTCGGCGTCCCATACGACCGTAGTCTCCCGCTGGTTGGCGATGCCCAGCGCCACGACGGGACCGTCCTTCACGTCCGCGACGGCGCGGTGCATCACGCTGCGCATCGAAGACCAGATCTCCATCGGATTCTGCTCCACCCACCCCTGCCGGGGGAAGAGCTGGGTGAACTCCTGCTGGTGCAGGGCGACCTGCCGGCCGTCCTGGTCGAAGATGATTGCTTTGGAACTGCTTGTACCCTGGTCCAGGGAGAGGATATAACGATTCATATCATACAAAGATACGCATATTTTGTTATATTTGTCCGTATGTTACGAACCTTTACCCTTCCGGCTTCCGCCGATAACCTGAACCTTTCCGTACTCATTTCCACGCCGGAAAGTACGCCCCGCGGGGTCTTCCAGATCGTGCACGGGATGTGCGAACACAAGGAGCGCTACATCCCCTTCATCAAATTCCTCAACGCGCAGGGCTACGTCTGCGTCATCCACGACCAGCGCGGCCACGGCGCCTCCGTCAAGTCCGACAGCGACCTGGGATACCTTTACGACGGCGGCTGGCGGGCGATGGTCGAAGACGTGCGCGTGGTGTGCGACTGGGCACAGCGGCAGTATCCCGGCCTGGACTACACGCTTTTCGGGCACAGCATGGGCTCGATGGCCGTCCGCTCCTTCGCCAAGCGCTATGACAGCCGCCTGGACCGGCTGATCGTCTGCGGCAGCCCCGCCGACAGTCCTGCCAAGGGCCTCGGCATAGCGCTGGCACGCTTCTTCGGCGCTGTCCGGGGCTGGAAGTTCCGGCCCAAGGTCCTGCAGTGGATGTGCTTCGGCAGTTTCAACAAAGGCTTCGAACAGGAGAATTGTCCTATCTCCTGGATCTGCTCCGACCCGGAAGTCCTCGCCGAATACCTCCAGGACCCGCTCTGCACGTACCGCTTCACGGCCAACGGCTTCTACGGCCTGCTGGGCCTGATGCAGGACTGCTACTCCCCGGAAGGCTGGCGGATGGACCGCCCGCAGATGCCCGTGCACTTCTTCTCGGGCGCCGAGGACCCCTGCCGCGGCTCCGACGAGGCGCTGCAGCAGGCGGCGGAGCTGATGCGCCGCGTCGGCTATGAGCGCGTCGACGTCAAGCTCTACCCCGGCATGCGCCACGAGATCCTCAACGAGAAGGACCGGCAGACGGTCTGGGACGATATCCTCAAACTGTTGTAAACCGGATGGACGCGGACGAGAGATTCCTTCGCGAGGCGCTGCGGGAGGCCCGCGCGGCCGGCGAGTCCGACGAGGTGCCGATCGGTGCCGTGGTCGTGTGCCGCGGACGGGTGATCGCCCGCGGGCACAACATGACCGAGCGCCTGCACGACCCCACGGCCCACGCCGAGATGATCGCGCTGACGGCCGCCACGGAGGCCCTGGGCGGAAAGTACCTGGACGACTGTACGCTCTACGTGACGGTGGAGCCCTGCCCGATGTGCGCCGCGGCGCTCTGCTGGGCCCAGCTCGGCCGGCTCGTCTACGGCGCACCCGACCCACGCCGCGGCTACTCCCTCTTCTCCCCCTCCCTGCTCCATCCCCGCACCGAGGTCAGCGCCGGCCTGCTCGCCGACGAATGCGGCACTCTGGTCAAAGATTATTTCAAAAGCAAACGATAAATTACTATCTTTGCACCCGGAATTGAGAGTTGGTGTAATGGTAGCACTCAAGTTTTTGGCACTTGCAGTAGAAGTTCGAATCTTCTACTCTCAACGGAGAAAACCGGTCGCTTGACCGGTTTTTTCATTGAAGTACTACCGCTTTCGATTTGAATAATTCTCTGTCTGAGAATGACAATTTGGACAAAGAAGTTGCAGATTCCCAAGAGAATGGTTTTTATGATTCCCATCCAAGTGGTGTATCTGAAACATCAGCGCCTTTCCATTCCACTCACGGATCCCACATATTTCACATTGTGCCTCTCCTTTCAAAATACGATTGATATATTCACGTTTAAGATTCGCCGTTTTGATTTGCGCATCAGACTTGAAAATCTCATCATTGGTTCTGTTGGAAAGACGACGCTTATAGTGCTTCCCGTTTCTTGTTTTTGCTAAGCGATAATCAAAGTGCGACGTATCCAATTGATATTCAGTTATCTTTCCTTTTAGAGTCTTATTATTTCCACCCACTTTTGAGACTTGTAGTTTATCCAGGCAATCAAACAAACAATTCGCCTCAGCAACTGCACTCGCTACTCTATCTCTGCTCCAATCGTACTTTTTCATCTTCACTTTTTTTTCAAATATACAAAAGAGCGCCTTATTCAAAACAAAGAATAGATATAAAGTACATTCCGTCCTCAAAACTCAATTGTTTTGAGGACGGAACAATCTTATTCGACTAATAAACCTCTATGGTTTATCTGCGGGTGGCGGGTTTCTCGGCGAAGGGGATCTCGAAGCTTTCCGTGAATTCACCTTATTTTATATGTAAAAATCTCACTATTCTGCCAAAAAATGTATAATATAGACCACTAATTAACAATAATTTAACAAAGAGAACAACCCGCAAGGCAACCGGATGCAACGAATAATACCGCACCTATTTATTTGGTGCACACCAACAAAAACAAATAGCCATCTCCCCGTATATGACAGGAAGATGGCTGTCAGTCAGCAGTCAGGGACTGCCGGAAAGGGTTACTTCACCGGCGTGAACTCCACGGAAGCTCCCTTGAGCAGCGGCGAGGAGAACGACACCTTGACGGTGCCGGGCTCTCCGGTGGTCTGGACATAGGCCATCAGGTGGCCGTTGTAGACCCGCTCGCGGGCGTCGTAGTGGGCGGTCATGTCCGTATTGTTACCGGACTCCATCCCGAGCAGGCGGGCGTTGCCCTCGACCATGCAGAGGATCTCGTTGTCAGCCTGCTTGACGGGGATGCCGTTGCCGTCGACGATCTCCACGAGCACCAGGGCGGTGCCGCGGTCGAGCGCGACCTCCGGATACACCAGGGTGGCCTTGATGGCGGCCGGCAGGCCGTTGGTCTGGATCGTGTAGGAGGAGACGACGTTGCCGTTCATGTCGCAGCCTTCCGCGACCAGGGTACCCGGCGCATAAGGGATCACCCAGTTGACCGCCTGCTGGCGCTCGTCCGGCTTGGTGAGTTCACCCACGACGGTTCCGTTGAGGCGGAGCCGCGCCTGCGGGGCATTGGTGTAGCAGGTCACGCGGGCCTGCTGGCCCGGCTCCATGCACCACGTGGCGGCGGGGGCCACGAAGTTGAACCCGCCGCGGCCCTGCTGGCCACGGCCGCGCGGCTGCGCACCCGGCTGGGGAGCCACATACACGCTCGTGACCATATAGGTGAACGGCTTCTCGGACCAGAAGGCCGCGCGGTTCATCGCGCTCGTCTTCGGGAAGGAGCCGAGGTCGAACAAGCCCGTGCCCATACCGCGGGAAGGGAACCTGCCGGACTCGCCGAGATAGTCGGTACCCGTCCAGAGGAAGTGGCCGAAGATGTGCTCGTGGTCGCGCACGGCGAACCAGCTGTTGATGCCGCCGGAAGTCTCGGAGCCGTAGATGATGCGGTTCGGGTAGGCCTCGTGGTCGGTGTCGTAGCGGTCCTCGGTGTAGTTGTAGCCCACCACGTCGATGACATCGGGATACTCCGTCTGGTTGGACATCAGCACGCCCGCCAGGGCGCCGGTGACCGGACGGGAGGTATCCACGGCCCGGACGGCGGCCGCCAGGCGCTTGGCGATCATGCCGATGCGCTCTGCCGGCGGGGCGTCCGGCTTGTAGCCGCCGGACATAGGCTGGTTGATCGTCGTCCCATTGAGGATGGGATGGGAGTAAGGATCGTTGGGGTAGTCCACCTCGTTGCCGATGCTCCAGAGGAAGATGCTGGCGTGGTTGCGGTCGCGGCGGACCATGTCCGTCACGTCACGCTCGCCCCACTCGTTGAAGAAGTCGTCGGTACCGAAGAAGACAGGCGTGCCCTGGTTCCAGCCGGTGACCCATTTCTTCTTGGGGAACTCCCACTCGTCGAAGGCCTCGTCCATCACCAGCAGGCCGAGCTCGTCGCAGATGTCGTAGAGCATCGGCGTGTGGGGATTGTGGCTGCCGCGGATGCCGTTGACACCGATCTCCTTGAGCGCGGCCAGGCGGTAGTACCAGACCTCGTAAGGCACGGCGGCGCCGAGCACGCCGGCATCGTGGTGCAGGCAGACGCCCTTGACCTTGGTGTTCTTGCCGTTGAGCGCGAATCCGTGGTCGGCGCTGAACTCGAGGGTGCGCAGACCGGCGCGGACCGTGTTGCCGTCAATCTTCGCGCCGCCCATCAGCAGGTCGGTGCGCAGCTCGTAAAGATACGGGTCGTCAAGGTTCCAGGGGTGCGGGTTGGGGACATTGAGGGTGACGGTCATCTTGGCCGAGCCCTTGGAGAGGTCCTTGAACTGCGCCTTGCGGGTGGCCACGGTCTTGCCGGCCTTGTCCACCAGGGACACGACGGCCTCCAGTTTGCCCCGCGCTGGGACATTCTTCTCCACCTCCACGTCCACGTCGACGGTAGCCGCCTTCGCAGTCATCGAAGTCAGGCGGTAGGCCGTGCCCCACATCGCCAGATGGACATCCGGTGCGGACACGATCCACACGTCCCGGTAGATGCCGGATCCCGTGTACCAGCGGCAGTCGGCATAGCGGCTGTGGTCCGCCTTGACGGCGATCACGTTGTCGCCCTCCTTCAGATACGGCGTCATGTCGTACATGAAGGAGGCGAATCCGCTCGGTCGGGAGCCCAGATACTGCCCGTTCAGATACACCTCGCTGCGGTTGTACACGCCTTCGAAATAGATGTAGTGGCGTGCGGCACCGTCAGTCACGGTGAAGTGCTTGCGATACCAGCCGATGCCACCCGGGAGGTAACCGGTGCAGCTGGCCAGGTCGGGAGAGGCGATGGCCTCCACGGACCAGTCGTGAGGCAGGGTGACGTTGCGCCACGCGGCGTCGTCGAAATTGGGAAGGGCGGCGGAAGCATTGTCGGTCAGCATGAACTTCCAGCCGTCGTCGAACTTCTGCGCGTCACCGAAAGAAACTTGTGCGTTGGCGGCGAATCCAGCCGCCAACGCACAAAACATGAGGGTTATTAATTTTTTCTTCATCATAAAGACAAATATACGAAAAAACTAATTCCAACCCGGATTCTGCTCGATCGTTCCGTTGGACATCGTGATTTCGTGGAGCGGGATCGGGAAGAGCAGGTCGCGGTTCTCCTGGAAGGTCTCACCCTTGTTGCTGAGCTCCTTCTGGTTCTCCCACTCGTAAGGATCGGCGGTGTCCTTGTTGGTGTTGCGCTTGACAAAGGTACCGTTCGGCCCCATGATGTTGCACATCATCTTCTTGCCGTTGTCGTCCGTCCAGCGGCGGATGTCCCACAGGCGGTTGTTCTCGAAGGCAAGCTCGAGACGGCGCTCCAAGCGGATCGTCTTCTGCAGGTCCTTGCCGGTCTGGCTGACCTCAGGCATCTTGGCCCGGACGCGGACCTTGTTGAGGTAGATGCAGGCCTCGGCATCATCGTGCAGCTCGTTGCAGGCCTCGGCGTAAAGCAGATACACGTCGGCCAGGCGGAGGATACGCTGATTCAGAGGAATCTTGTCCTGAGTCCAGCGGGCGGGACGCTTCTTGTACGGGATGTAGATCTTGCGGCAGACGCGGGCCGGCTTGTGCATGGAAGGGTCGATGAAGTACTTCGTCTTGTCCGTAGCATAGCGGTTCGCGTCCATCAGCGCCTCGAAATCAGGCTCACCGGCGATCTCGGTATCACCGTTCTTGATGATGGTCCAGCGCAGACGCTCATAGTCGCCCGCATCGAGGAAGGCCTTCTCCAGGTCGCTGGAAGGCAGGCCCCAGGCCCAGCCGTCGTTCGCCTCGGAACGGTTGCCGGCCACGACCGGGATGGCGTTGCCCAGGTTGTAGGAAGTCTCGAAACGGGTCTGGAGCTCGAAGATGGACTCCTTGTTGTTGTTGGTGGACACATCCCAGACATCGCCGAAGTTCTCCATCAGGTCGTACTGGCCGGAGTCGATCACCTGCTTGAGCACGGCCTTGGCCTCGGACCACCTCTCCTGGTAGACATAGGCCTTGCCGAGCATGCCGAGGGCCGCGTACTTCGTGGCACGGCCGACGTCGGCGGCGCCATAGCGGGCAGGGAGCACCTCCGCCGCCTCCTTGAAGTCCTGCTCGACCTGGGCCCACACTTCCTCCGCCGTGTTGCGGGTCACGCCGATGATCTCGTCCGGCATCTTGAAGGAATTGGTGATGGGCACGCCGCCGAAGGCACGCACGAGCTCGAGATAGAAGAAGCCGCGCAGGAACTTGGCCTCGGCCACGAGCCGTGCCTTCATCGCCTCGTTGTTGTATGCGGATTCAGGGATGCGCGCGATGGCCACGTTGCACCGCAGGATACCCCGGTAGCGTTGCTGGTAGAAGTTGTTGCACGCCGGGTTGGTCTGGCCGATACCCTGGAAGTGCGCGATGGAAATGTAGTCGGTCTGGGCCTGCGTGGTGTTGCCCATCCAGGCGTCGTCGGTGCACATCTCGGAGAGCAGCCAGAAGTTGTAGACCTGCCACCATCCGTAGAACGTGATTGCATTGTAGCAGCCCGTGAGGTAGGCTACCGATTCTTCCTCCGTCACGAAGTAGGAATCCAGGTTCTGGGTGCCGCGTACCGGCTCGTTCAGGAAGTCCGAGCAGGAGGAACCCAACATCGCTGCGATTGCGAGAACAATAAATATCCTTGTTTTCATGGTGATTCCGGATTTAGAAAGAAAGATTGATACCAAACATGAAGGTACGCGGAGAAGGATAGGCCACGTTGTCGATACCGGTGGCCAGGGCGCTGCCGTCATACTGCGGGCGCTCCGGGTCCATACCGGAGTACTTCGTGAGCGTGAAGGGGTTCTGGGCCCTCAGGGAGAGGCGCAGGCGCACGTCCTTCATCAGGCTGCGCGGGAAGGTGTAGCCCAACTGGAGCTGCTTGCAGCGGAAGTAGGTGCCATCCTCCATGAAGAAGGTGGACAGGCGGCTGTAGTTCTGGTTCTTGTCGTTGTAGGACAGGCGCGGGAGACCGGCGCCGGTGCCCTGGCCGTGCCAGGCCTTCTCGAGCGTGCCGGCGAAGACGTTGGAACCGTTGATGCCGGAATACCAGTTCTTGGTCATGTTGAGGACGTCGTTGCCGAACGTGCCGTAGAAGTTGCCGGACAGATCCCAGTTCTTGTAGCTGACCGAGAAGTTCAGACCGACCATCAGGTCGGGATACGGGTCGCCTACATAGGACTTGTCCTCCTCGTTGATCACGCCGTCACCGTTGAGGTCCTTGATCCGCAGGTCGCCCGGCTGGGCGTTCGGCTGGATGAGCTTGCCGTCCTTGGAGTGGGCGTCGACCTCGGCCTGGTTCTGGAAGATGCCGTCGCAGGTGAGCAGGTAGAAGCGGCTGATCGGCATCCCGTCCTCGTTGCGGATGGAATTCTCGCCGTAGATGGCGCCGCTCTCGATGCGGCCGGAGTAGACGTAGCCCTGGCCGGAGAACTTGATGGCGCGGTTGCGGACACCGGAGAGGTTCAGGCCCACGGTGTAGGTCCAGTCACCCTTGGCGTCCTTGTAGTCCACGGAGAACTCCCAACCCTTGGCCTCCATGCTGCCGACGTTCTCCCAGAGGTTGTTGGGATAGCCGAGCACCCAGACATTGTCCTTCTGGTAGAGCATGCCGTGGGAGGTCTTCTTGTAGATGTCAGCCGTGACGTTCAGCTTGTTGCGGAAGAATCCGAGGTCGAGACCGAGGTTGTAGTCCTCGACGGTCTCCCACCGCAGGTTCGTGTTGCCGACGGTGCTCAGCTGGGAGCCCACCAGGAAGCCGTCGCCGAAGGCATAACGGGCATTGGTGCGCAGGAGCGTAAGCGGCGCGTTGGAAGGGATGCTCTGGTTGCCCACCTGACCCCAGCCGAGACGCAGCTTGCCCTGGCTCAGCCAGTCGATGTTGTCCTTGACGAAGGCCTCTTCGGAGAAGCGCCAGGCCACGGAGACGGAGGGGAAGAAAGCATACTTGTTGCCCGCAGGGAACCGGGAGGATCCATCGACACGGCCCGTGGCGGTGAGGTAGTAGCGGTTGTCGTAGTTGTACATCACACGGGCCAGCCAGGACACGAGGGTGTTGAAGCTGGAGGAACCGCCGCCGTGTTCCGTCTGGGTACCGGCACCGACCTCGCGGAGGGGATCGGAGTCGTTCGGCGTGGCCTCGCGGGAAGCGCTGTTGTCATAGCTGGCGAAGCGCTCGGCGGTGAAACCGAGCATCCCGGTGAGGTTGTGCTTGGCGAAGGAGCCGATATAGGTGAGCGTGTTGGTCGTGCTCCAGTTGAAGGACTCGCTGTAGTTACGGGAGACCGTACTGACCGTCGCATACTCGTGGGCCGAATCGATGTCGAATTTCGGGGAGAAGCTGTCGGAACGGGAGACGCCGGCGTTGACGTTGAACTGGGACAGGAAGGTCAGGCCCTTGACCGGGGTGATGGTGATGGACGGGCTGACCATGATGCCGTAGTTGCGGCCCTTGCCGTCCGAGCGGAACTGCTGGCCGACCGGGTTGTAGCTCTGGTTGTTGTGGGAACGGGCGAAGTTGCTGTACTCATTGTCCGTCCACTCCTCCTGCGGCCGGTAGATCGGCGTGGAGGGGTCCATGCTCATCGAGCCGGTGAACAGCGTGGCGTAGCTCTGGGAAGAGGTCAGGCGCGGAGCCAGGTTGAAGCCGAGCTTGATCCACTTGGCCAGGTTGTACTCGGTGTTAAGACGGATGTTGAACTTGTCGGAGAAACCCTTCTCGAACTGGGAGTGCTGCTTGGTGTAACCGAGACTGAGGTTATAGATGAAACGGTCGGAGCCGCCCCGTACGGAGAACTGGTAGTTCTGGGTCAGCGCGACGGGCTTGACCACTTCCTTCCACCAATTGGTGTTGGTGGCGTTCTTGCCGTTCCAGTTGTCCACGGCGCCGTCGTTGGAGTAGCGGGTCTTGTAGACCTGCTCATACTCCTTGGCGTCGGCCATATGCGGATCGGGGATGTGCTGGAGACCGAAATTCGTGGAGAAATCGATCCTGGGCTTGCCGGCGACACCCTTCTTCGTGGTCACGAGGATGACACCGTTGGAACCGCGGGTACCGTAGATGGCGGCGGCGGAAGCGTCCTTGAGGACCTCGATGGACTCGATATCGTTGTCATTGAGGGAGCCGATACCACCGGAGAGGGGCGCACCGTCCACCACATAGAGCGGGCTGGTGCCGTTCGTGGTGGTGATACCGCGGATGATGACCTTCGGGGATGCTCCCGGCGAGCCGGCCGTCGAAATCTGGACGCCGTTGACCTTGCCCTGCAGGGAGTTCATCGCGTTCATCGAGGGCATGTCCACGATGTCCTCGCCGCGGATGGTGGAGATCGAGCTGGTCAGGTCGCTTTTCTTGACCACACCGTAACCCACCACGACGATTTCATCCAGGAAACTGGTGTCCTCTCCGAGGACGATCTGGTAGTTGGTCCTTGCTCCGTTGACCGTGATCTCCTGGGAGTCAAAGCCGATGCAGGACACTGTCAGGGTGGCGCCGTTCGGGACGGTAAGCATCCACCTGCCGTCGGTGCCGGTCATCGTCCCGTTCATCGTCCCTTTCTCGATGACGTTGGCGCCGACCACCGGTGTACCGTCTGCTTCGGAGACGACACCGCCGACCTGCACTCGAGTCTGAGCGAACAAGGATTGGGAACAGATCAGGCATAAAGCGACGAGCGCCGCCTCTGCCATTTTCGGAATAATCCTACTCATACGTTAAAGTGTTAATGGATAATGATTTGGTTAGCAAAAACTGGCATAGTAAGTGCCAGGTATAAAAGTACGGACTATTGCACGAAACACCCTTTGGTATTTCGTGCAAAAACCAAGGGGATTTCGGTCATTACCCGATTTACCCCTGACAATCAGATGGATATCCGGATGGGAGCGGGACTCAGGAACGGTCCTTCCGGTACTCGGACGGAGCCACGCCGAACTCGTCCCGGAAGCTCTGGCGGAAGTAGATGATGTCGTTGATGCCGACGTTCCAGGCCGCTTCGGAGACATTGTAGCCGCCGGAGGAAAGCAGCTCGGCGGCCTTGTGGAGGCGGATCTTGCGGATATACTTGTTGGCGGAGATCCCCACCAGGCCCTTGAGCTTGCGGTACAGCGTCGAGACGCTCATGTTCATATTCTCCGCAAGGAACGACACGTCCAGCTTGTCCGAGGAGAGGTTCTCCTCAATCAGCGCAGTCAGGTGATGCAGGAACTCGCTGTCCAGACGGCTCAGGTTCGCCTGCGCCACGTCGAACTCCTTCTTCTCGCCAACGGTGTCGGAGAGCTGGGCCGTGAGTTTCTCCCGTGCGGTGATGAGGTTCCGGACCCGGGTCAGGAGCAGTCCGGAAGTGAACGGTTTGGTCAGGTAGGAGTCTGCGCCGGCCTGGTAGCCCTTGCTGCGGTCCTCCATCGAATCCCGCGCCGTCAGGAGGATGACCGGGATGTGGCTGGTACGCACGTCGTTCTTGACCAGGGTGCAGAGCGTATAGCCGTCCATCTCGGGCATCATCACGTCGCTGATGACCAGGTCCGGGATATGCTTGACAATCAGTTTGTAGCCTTCCGCGCCGTTCTTGGCGGTATATACCTGGTAGGACTCCTCCAGCGACTCCCGGACATAATGGCGGATGTCGCGGTCGTCCTCCAGTACCACCACGATGGGCCGGTCCGGCTGCGGAGCCTCCTGCTGCCCGTCGGCCGCCTCTTCCGCTTCGGCGGCGCCGTGCACCGGCAGGTACACGCGGAAGCAGCTCCCCCGCCCCACCTCGCTGTCCAGCTCGATCCGCCCGTGATGCAGGCTGACCAGGCTCCGGACCAGGGACAGGCCGATCCCGGTCCCCTGGGCCTGATGGCTTCCCCGGACCTGGTAATACCGGTCGAATATCTTGTCCTGCTGGTCCTTCGGGATGCCGCAGCCGGTATCCTCCACGCTGATGACGGCTTCCTCCCGGCCCGCCGCGTCGCTCTTGTACAGACGCAGCGTGACACTCCCTTTGGGCGTGTATTTCAACGCATTGGACAGCAGGTTGTTGAGGATGACCGTGACGACGTACCGGTCAAATTCGGTCATGATGCCGGGCTCCACTGCGATCTGCAGGGTGGTGTCCTTGTTCGTATTGGACTCGTCGAAGACGACGCCGATCTCCCGGACGGTGTCGCTCAGGTCGCCGTAGGTGGCGTTCAGCGTCAGGTTGTGGGTCTCGGTCTTGCGGAACGTCAGCAGGCGGTTGGTCAGGTCCAGCAGGCGGTGGACGTTCTTGACCAGCACGGAGGTCTTGTTCCGGGCGGTCTCGGGCAGCTGCGGATCGCGGCTCAGGTCGTCGGCCGTCCCTAGGATCAGGGTGAGCGGCGTCTTCAGCTCGTGCGTGATGTTGGTATAGAAACGGAGCCGCTCCTCGTTGACCTCCCGGATGCGGGCGATGGTCTCCTGCTCCATCTTCCGCTGGTTCTTCTCGTTGGCCTTGGAGAGCAGCCAGGTGATGAGCTGGTACAGCAGGTACAGGATGACGAGCAGGTACAGCAGTTTCGCCACCAGGGACCGCCACCACGGCGGCCTCACGCGGACGGACACGGAGGCCGGCCACCCCCAGACCCCGTTCTGCAGCCGCGCCCGGATGGAAACCGTATACTTCCCGGGCCGGAGCCTGTTGAAGTTCAGGACGTTATCCTCCACCGGCAGCCACTCCTTGCCGTT
>JAEEGL015295553.1_pt1 | contig 19115 bp, 7 predicted proteins | sample 9134231 | NCBI WGS metagenome assembly JAEEGL01 (sample SAMN16246548, study PRJNA631951) | gut metagenome | biome: gut microbiome; feature: rumen; material: fiber-attached | host: Bos | place: Iran: Karaj | collected 2018-10 | reverse complement strand
TCGTAATAGTCAGAACTATTACCATGCTTCACATTATAGCGATAGCGGTATACCAATCCTTGTTCAGTTGTCTTGTTATAGAAAGCGGCATGGGCATCGTCAAACATATTGATGACAGCAGAGCCATCCTTAGCTTTTAGAAGCGTGCTTTCATCTTTGATGAAATAACGTGCAACATTATTCGCCCTGCGGAAATTACTTCCGCCTTCACATTCTACCTTTTCCACCTGATCATAGTCGATACCTGCCAGACGTAGAGCTGCAGCTATCTGAGCCTGTGTTCCAACAGCCTGTAAGGCGACCGTTATGCGCAGTTGACGACTACTGATAAGCTCCTTGGATATACGTAATACGCAATCATTAAATCCCCATTTTTCACTTGGTTCTGGATATGACGAACAATAGCAATAGAACATTTCCTGCTGGCCCACACTTTTCAGAACACCGCTATTAACCGTGTTAAGATGTGAGAAATCGACACGAGACTGTTGCTGAGAGACTGCCACGACATAGTAGTGCCCTGTACTATCAACGGCAGCAACATACAGAGAGTCGGCAACAGAAGGCAGCGAGCATCTCAGTTCCAACACATCACCCATAGAGGCAGTACTATTACTCACCACTTCTGCTTTTTCGTCGATATAAGGATTCCCGCTCAGCAGTTCTATACGGCGCACACCTTTCACATTGGCAGTAACCAACACACTCCAATCTTCTATCAAGGTCCAGGTATGACGTCTGTCTACCGTATCGTTATGAAACGTTAGTTCCATCATCTTCTTGGCAGTATCAGGATCGAACATATCCTTCTTACACGCGCCCAGCATCGCGGTCAGCACCATCATGCTTACGAGTAATCTCAGTGTTTGCCTCATCTCTTATCTCTTTATTTAATGCAATATCTTTTTTCTTGAAAATGGAGGGGGCTGCCACATCCCATGGTCGCCCCCTCACTATCATAGATAAATGTATTTGATTTCGTCAAATTATTCAAAATCCACAATCATTGTATTGCTTGTGGGATACTTATACCACAGCTCTGCATGACCTGCATTCGACATGAAGTTCGAGAAGCTCTGGTCAGCCTCCGTCTCTGGAGCATCCTTCTTGTTGTAAGCTCTAGTGATGCGGACGCGCTCCTTCGGCCATCTCCAGTCCATAGGAATCATGACACCATAAGGAGCCTCGCCAGAGCGGGCTAGTTTCACCTCCCATGCAGCAGAGACGATTGAGAAACGCAGCTTGTCGGGTTCATAGCTTGACTTGGGTAGCTGTGCAATACGGATAGGAGTGGCATTGGCACCGGCAGCAGTATTCACCATCGTGCCTGCGTCAACATTCCACATCTTGTGAATCTCTGTTTGACCGTTATATTCAAGTGTCTTTACGAACTGACCATAGAAATTGTTTGCCTCGTTGCTGGCATCATACTGATACAGTTTGATGGTGAGGTCGAGCGTAGCACCAGCGGCTACGAGCCATACGTCAATGTTGTCGCCGTTCTCCTGAACTTTCAGCACCACATCATTCATGTCATAGTCACCATTTTCGGTATCCTCGAAAGCATAGCTCCAAATGTTGTTGGGCTCTTCTACCACAGGAGGAACGCCATTGTAACCAGGTGTACAGCCTGCACCACCCTTTACAAAGCCATTGTCAGCAGGAATGATTTCCGTTGAACCAGCTATTACCTCCGTCACGTGGCCATTGCCCTTGAGTGTCGTGGCTCCACCATTAAAAGCGTTAGCAACAATGTTGAAGAACTTGTAGTGGGCTGTCCAGGTTGACCAGCCGTTACCCGTAGGATAATTGGTACCATCCGTAAGTTCAACATTGATATTGTTGGCGAAATAGCCACCTGCGGCAGGATTATCCTGCTCCCAGTTCAAATAAGTAATCTGACCAATCTTCACCACAGCATAGCCGCCACTGGTCGGACCGCTCCAAGAAGTGCCGTTGTTGTAAAGCGTACCGCACTGTACGTATGCACCTGCCTGCAAACCTACATAAGTGGGATCATTAGAACCATCGTTTCCACAATTGCAACGAAGTTCACCGTCTACAATAAACGAAGCGCCTTGAACTTCTTCTATAATATAGACCTGCATATCGCCTTTTACATACCACTGACAAGCGTTGTAAACGCGTGCATTACGGCAAATCACATCGTTGGCATTATTGATAACAACAAGACCATGATTGAAGAAGCCGTTGGTCATCACGCCCTCACCAGAACCACCGCTGGCATAGTTGGCCACCTTAACCGTACCGTAATTATAGAACTTTCCGAAATTATTATTGAATGTACCTGAGCCAGTTAACTCAATGGTACCGCCATTATAGTTTTCAAAGCCAGTATCATTACCATTGGTTACGGCAATATTACCAGTACCAGTAATACGGCCACCAGGAAGAACGACGAGACGAGACTGATTAACCATTGACAAGGTCACGCCCGCACTAATGTTGATAGTACCGCCACTAGCTACAACAACTTTACCAAGGCTGCCGATACGCTGATCTTCGGTAAGATTCCAAGTACCCTTTACGACGACGGTGCGCTCACAACCAGGAGTCTGAGAACCTTCAGAGGCGGCAACGCTGATGCCACCATTCCAAGTTCCCATAATCTTGAAGTTTGTCACCCAGTCGGTGTCTTCAACATACTGTCCCGTTGAACCTGGGTTACCATTAATGAGGTCACTAAATGTGTATCCTGCTTTTGCAATCTCTGCAACTACAATCTTTGCAGCTGAAGTCTGATCTGTAGCACCTTCCACATCAGACCATGAACCTCCCCACCATAATGCGGTAAAGAAAGGCTTAATCCATTTCAATACGAATGCTTCAAGCGTTTTGTCATTGATAGTACCACCATAACAAACAGTGCCTGCATCACCATTTGGATTATAAAATACAGGGTCAGACCCTGACTGGTAATAGCCGTTGTTATAATTGTGCGATACATTAGTATTATTCGGTTCCTTAGCTGATGCGCAATAGTTACTCACCCATGCTTCATCGTAGGGCTGGGTGATGTCTGGGCAGGCAGGGGCAGCCATACTTCTGCGGGAAGCAGCAGCATCTACTACCTCTCCGAAGGTGATGTTAAGTACACCATTTTCAACTTTTCCAAACCTGTAGAAGGTGTAGCCCTTGGAATCGGTGATACCTACAGCTACCGATTTTACACCTGAAGGATAGGTAAAGTCAGTCGTAAAGGTCTCACCGTTTTTGATCTCTCCCTGTTTCAGAACGTAACCAACTTCCTCTGCCAACGGATTGTTAGCATAAATCTTTACAATGTACGTCTCACCAAAGGTCTCGTTTACTGTAATGTTTGCAGTGGCATCGGCAGTCATTTTCCAATCTTGATTGGGGTCAATTGTAGCACCCAACTGCAATTCTGCATTAGCCAAAGCCTCCTCTTTGGAAATCTGAGCCTGGCCAGAAAATTCCGTCTTGTTACAACTAGCAACAACAAGACCCACAGCCAATAAAACCATGCTTTTCATCAAATACATTTTCTTCATTTCGTCTAATGATTTTAGTTAACTATTGTTTAATATTCGAATATTTGAGTGCAAAGGTACGAAAAAATAATGGATTCATCTAAATATATTCGCCTTTTTTATACTTTTTTATAAAAAGTGTTCCTGCACTTGTCGCTACAAGCCAGGAACACGAAACCATACAGTCTACAAATGTATAGGATTATTCTGTTGCCACATTGTGATTGACGCTAACGTCAGGTGTAAGGCTTAACGGGTCAAAATGTCCCATGCCACCAAAGGTACTGTTCCACCCAATAGTCTGTGCCACATTGGGGTTATTCTCCTCATCGCTCGAAGCCAAGCCCATTAGATAGCACTTCTTATCCCATTTGGGCAAAGCAGCCTCTGTCACGTTGTCGATGGTAACCCGTTGCGTAACGATATCCTTACGCAGTAGGTTATTGAGATAGAATTTAGCCAGAGCCTCCACGTCGGCATTAGCATATACAAGTACCGTGTCGTTTTCGACATGAGTGGTAAAGTCCTCGTTCAGCGTCAAAGCCTTGGGCTTAGTCAGCACGCCCTTGGAGAAAGGATCGGAATCAAGTTCCTTGCTACCCATATAAACAGCGGGATCAATATACATCTCTATACGATGGATGGCAATATTGTTAAGTGGAGTAACGCCTAGATAAGAGCACGTATTACCACCCCAGCCAGTGGGTTCCCATGAAGCAGGAGCTCCGTCGATTTCGCTTTGTCCTACACCACCATCCCATAGCATCCAGCGGTGACAGTCATCGAAACGTTTACCCTCATAAGCCAATTCTATGCGACGCTCATAAAGGACTGCCTCGAACATTTTGGCACGATTCCCCTTAATGGCAGGATCGAGGCCACAATCACCAGTATAGCCTACGCGCTGACGAATCTTAATCAACGCATCCCATGCCTCATTAAGGTGATTGGCACCACATGCTGCTTCGGCAAAGTTCAGAAGTACTTCAGAATAGCGTATACCCATCATAGGCTGACCATTACGACTAAAGCCCGACTCAGAGTCAAAGACGTACAAAGGTGACATGCCCAATGCATAATCCTGCGACTTCTTGCGGACATAAAGGCTCTTACCACTTCCCGCCAAGAGATCGGTAAAGTAGCCCCCACGTGTCTGGTCTAGGGCTTCTTCTGCTGTCGGATACCAAGCATAGTTCTGCAACTGATACTCTACGCCACTGCCATAGGGACACTTCTCCACCAAATCGCCCGTGATGCTACCCAAGAAACGCCACTCGGTGCCTGGGAAAGCAAAGGTGCGATAGAAACGAGGGTCACGGTTCAGGAAGAACAACTTCTTGTCGTAAGCATACTGTCCAGCCTCCTCAGGGCGCTTACCGTCAGCCATAGGGAATGCATCCACCAATTCTGCTGAAGGCGTAATACCACCAGCGCCACCACAGTTCGAGGGACGCAACTTCTGCTCAGTACAATTGTAGAGCTGGTCGCTGGCATCACCACCAGCATTATTACAGATGGCAATATAGACCGCCTCAGAATTAAGGTTCTCACCACCATAGATGTTGCCCCAGATATTCGCCCAATTCGAAGCATTCGTTCCTGGAGCATCGGCATAGCTCAGTCCGAAGTGTCCTTCTTCCAACTTCGCCAAGGCACGCTTATTGATGGCGTATGCCGTATCCCAACGTTCCTGTTCGTCTGCACGGTTAAAGACAGGCGATGCATAGTAGTTGGCAACATAACCTGCCAAAGCCAATGCTGCGCCAGACGTAATGCGTCCCCAGTCGTTGGCTTCTTCTTCCCATCGGGCAGGCAGGATTGAAGCAGCTCGTTCCAAGTCATTGATAATGAAATCATAGGTCTCTTTTGTAGAGTGACGCGGCACACGCAGGTCTGTGGTATCACTGAGCATTGTCGACTGCAAGTCAGGAATAATTGGCGTACCTCCAAAGCGCTTAAACATACGGAAGTAGCGGGTGGCACGCAGGAAGCGAGCCTGTCCTTCTGCCCAGTCCTTTTGAAGGGCGGTCAATCCGTCATGTTGACGTACTTTGATAATGACATCAGTACATTCGCGCATCTTCTTCCAAGGACTTTCGTTGACACCCGTCCAAAAGAACTTATGGATAGTCGTATTGAGCCATTTGTCTTCAATAGGCTCCGTATAGTAACCATAGCCGTTACTGCCATAACCCGCAAACTCATCGGCATTGGTCGACAGGAAATCCGGCAAGCCCACTGGCCACTGGTCGCTGGGGCCATTGGTTGCGGTAGAGTTTCCACCCATATTGCCACCATTGCTGTTATAGTCGCGGAAGTATGGCAGTGACCCCTGATAAAGATAGTTCAAACGCAGTTTTACTGATGACCAGTCGTTGTAGACGTCATTCTCGCCAAACGATCCATAGGGTCGCTTATCTGCCAGGAAATCGTCACTGCAGGCAGTTGCCAAAAGTAAAAAGGTAAAAAGGTAAAAGGGTAAAAAAGCCTTTGCCTTTCCCATTACTTTGATATTCTTATACTGTTTCATAGTTTTTTACTTTTTTAATTTTTTACTTTTTTACCTTTAGAACGTCACGTTCAAACCAAAGGTAATCTTGCGGGTTACAGGATAAGATCCATAGCTACCGGCAAAATTGTTCCAATAGCCTTCTGGGCAAGCATTATAGAGACTCAATGCATTCTGAATGGTCAAGTTGAATCGGACGGCATTCAGACCGACACTCTTGACGATGTTCTTTGGCACTGTATAAGCCACCGTGATATTACGCAACAGGATCTCTGCTGCCGACATCTTCCAGAAGGTAGAAGTCTTCGAGTTTACGCCACCCTTGGTAAAACCAAAGTTAGGCCAGCGACCATTGGGATTGGCATGAGCAATCACGTTGCCTTCAGCATCAAGCACATCTTCGTAGATGAACATATCGTTCCACATTTCAGAGACATTGGTAGTCTCCATCGAACTGAACGACTCACGATACATGGCAGGCATCATGCAATAGGCACCCCACTCTGCCTGGAACGTTGCGTTCAGCGAGAACGACTTCCATACAAAGTTCAAATTCAGGTTCGAACGATACGGATTGCTCTGACGCTTTGAGATCTGAACGATGTCGTCGCTCTCACTGATAATACCGTCTGGCCCTGTCCAGTTACCATCGTCGTCCTTTGGTCCACGCACGTCCTCGTAAATCAGCATACCTGGGTGTACTTGACTTTGCGACAGACCAAGATAGCTGGTAATCTTATACTTCTGGAAATATTCCTCAATTTCCTGATAAGTGCGGAACATACCCATGCACGAGAGTCCCCACAATCCGCGATCTGAGCGTTCGCCATAGACAATGCTGTTCAGTTTCGGATCGGTATCCCAGTAGTACTTCTTCACCTTGTTGTCATCATAACTGAATCCGAAGCGTGCTGACAGATAAGTGTCCTTATTGAAACGCTGGCGCCAGCCTACGATGGCCTCAACGCCCCACAAATCCATCTCCGAATAGTTTTCAGGAGCCGGGTAGGTTCCTGCCGTACCTGGCATATAGTTGGCATTGGGCAGGGCAAACATCTCGCGATTACGGTCGTAATAAGCATCGAGCGACACACTGAGGCGACTGTCCAGTGCACGAACGTCGAGACCGATATTGGTTTTGATATTCTTATCCCAGTGCAGGTCGCGATTGGTACCACTCTTCTCCGGCAACTGGAAGGCACGCGCCGACTCCTGAGTGATATCGGTACCGAAGATGCTACCACGGTTCGAGTTGTAGGCATAGAGCTGCAACCAACGCCAAGCCTCCACGTTGTCACGACCCATGATACCAAACGAGGCACGCAACTTCAGGAAGTCAATCTTCCACTTCTCCTTCGGGAACCACGGTTCCTCACTAATTACCCATCCTGCCGAGAACGACGGGAAAGCACCCCAATAGTTCTCTGGGGCAAACTTGGCTGCCGAAGCCTGCGAACGAATCAGAAACTCAAACAGGTAGCGGTCGTCGTAAGCATAGTTCAGACGTCCGATATAAGCCAGATTACCACCATCGCTTCTTCCCCACGTTGCCGTTACCTGTGAGTCGTCAGCCATAGAGTTTGACGTACCGTCGGTAAAAGGCAGCGGGTGTGTAGCCTCTGTATTCATCCAGTTGCCGTCGTTCTCACCACGCTCTATAGAGAACGTTCCGCTGACATCGTGCTTGCCGAACTTACGGCCGTACATCAGCATGAAGTTCAGCTGATAGCTACTGTTACGACTCATATTCTCGACGATTCTCGACGACTGGCCGCTATTCAGGATGCGTGCTTCCAGATTGTCGAACGACGTATAGCGGAACCCCTCAAGCGTGGTCTCGTCATAGTCTACTAACGGGTCGTTGTCAATGATGGCATTAGGATCAGTCACGTAGATATGACGACCTGAGCCACCACGGTTCTTCACACGATAGACGATGTTCTCCATACGAATCTGGTTATCGTGCCCGTTGCTCACGTTTCTCGAATAAGTCAGACGGGCCCGCAGACCCTTCAAAGGCTTAATGAAGCTGAAGTCGGCTTCCAGCGATCCCTGTATCGACATTGAGTTCGACTTCTGCAGGCGATTATTCTGTGAATCCAACAGCGACTTATAGTTATAATAGTTACTGAACGACGGGTCGTTGGCCATACCCGAATGATAGATGGGATAACCGCTGATTTCGTCTGGTACGAACGACGGATTCTTCATCATGTAGAGGTAGTCCTCCTGATTGGCACCACCGCTCGACGTCTGGTGCATGTTCTTCTTCGAGTCGTCACCGCTCACGCTCAGCGTTGCCTTCACGTACTTATTGATATTAGCCGTAATACCGGCACGATAGTTCCATCGGGTATAGTCCAACTTACCGATGTTACCATCCTGCGTCTGGTAGGTCACTCCGGCAAAGTAGGTAGCCCCCTCATTACCACCGTTCACGTTGATGGAGTGACGCTGCGACAGACTACTGGTCCAATACTTGTCCAGCAGGTCGTAGTTTGTATTCTTCATCATCTCCAACTCATCAGCCTGGAAGAAATCCCTTAGCCTGTCAGGCGTTTTGTTCTCTTGCAGGGCATTGGCAGCCTTGGCCGCATTGTAGATGCGCCCGTAGTTGTAGCCGTCCAACATGTCGGCATGCATAATGGCGTCCACCCAGCCCAGCTGAGTCTGATACGAGATGCGGGGCTTACCAGCCTGACCGCGCTTGGTCTTGACCAGAATAACACCGTATGCACCGTATGCACCGTAGATAGCTGCGGCAGCATCCTTCAGAATGGTGATCGACTCCACCTCGTCAACGTCCAGGTTGTTGAATTCCTCCTCACCCTTGCTACCGTCCTGATACACAAAGTCATCGATCACGTACAAGGGACGTGGATCTATATTGGCACCGGCAGCAGCACCATTCATATCTGTCTTAGGCAACAGGGCCACAGCATCGCTGGCAGCACGAATGGTAATGGTAGCATTCTCGCCAGGGCGACCCGTCGACGGCATCGTCACGTGCAACGAAGGTGATAAACCTATTAGGGCCTCAGAGAGCGAGCTTACCGACAGGTCTTTCAGTTCTTCCGGGTTAATGACCTCCACAGCACCCGTCACGTTCTTCTGCTTCAGGGCGCCATAGCCTACTACTACCACCTCGTCCAGTGCAGCCTCATCTTCTTCCAACACAATGCGAGGATTGTCGAGTTTGCCCACCACCTGAGCCTGATAGCCTATATAGCTCACCTTAATCTTCTTGCCTTCTGGCACCTGCAGTGTAAACTTACCGTCAAGGTCGGTCACCGTACCCTGCTTGGCATTACCGTTCACCGTCACCGTAGCACCGATGATAGGCTCATTGTTCTTGTCGACAACTGTACCCTTCACCGTCTTTGTCTGCGCTACGCAAAATGATAAATGACAAATGATAAATAACAAACTTATCAGCCATCTTTTGTTTATCTTGGTAATCATAACTCTCAATTTTCAATTCTCAATTTTCAATTCTCAATTCTGTTCCGGCAGCCAACGTGGGTCACCACCACGATTGACAACAATTTCGTATTCACCAGGTGTGAAGTTCACACCGCCATTAGGTTGTGAGAAGTCCAGCTCCTGCGTGACGTCGCCTTTGAACTGCGGGTCATAAACAGAAGCAAACGGTGCGCCACCCGAGTCCTTCATCGACGTATTGCGGTCAAGGTCATCTTGGCGCGGACTCCAAAGGAAGTTAAAACGGTAAGTACGCGAACCATAGTTCATACGATATAGCTGAGCAACGTCGCTCCAGATGCAGTGATCAACGTTCAACGTCAGATAGCTGTTTTCCACACAGTTGTTCACGAAACGCCAACCTGTATAGGTCTTGCTGAACGTCATGTTGCGGAATATCCAGCTGACGTTGCAGTACTCTGCAGTCAGGTTACCCCAGACCTTCTCGGGGTTCGAGTTCGAAGCCGATACGCTGTTACGCATAAAGCAAGCTGACCCGTTGTCTACAATGTTATAGATGGTACTGTTCTCCAGAGTCAGGTTCTTCACGCCACGGCCAGCCTTGTAGAGGTTGATAAAACCGATATTGGAATTGGTGGTATTGTTCATCTGAACGATACAGTCGCTGACCGTAAAATACCAGAAAGCACACGACATCTGGTTGTCGTAAAGAATAGCGTGCGGCAGGTTCTTAAACCAGCAGTGGCCGATGTAGATGGGCTGTTCTACCATGTAGACGCCATTGATAGCCGACTTGTTACGCAAATAGTGTCCCAGGTTTTGAGTCAAAATACTGTCGGGCGCCTGCTTCGACATGGCAATAAAGCCGTCAGCCGTCGACTCCGTCATATCAAAGTTGATGTACTTGATCTTCAGTCCGCTGTAGGTCTCGAAGTGTCCGCTGTTTCTGATGCTCACTGTGGGACGGTGTATCTTGTCACCACGGAACGTCATGTTCAGATAGGCAAAGTCCACCAGCGAGTCCAGCGTATAGACACCGTTAGGCTCCAGGTCGATGGCAATCTCAGCACCTGTCGAGTCGATGGGGTTCTCAGCGATATACTTGCTGATGTCTTCTCCACTGGGAATGGTTATCACCGATTTCACCAGCGTGGTGAAAGTGTACTCCTTAGCCTCGTCGGCATCCTCATTGCCGTAGTCCTTGTTGCCCAGCGTCTTCATGATCATCTTGTACTTCGAGTCCTCGGTGACGTTGATGGTAAACTTCGAACCGTCGACCACCTTCTTGTCATAGCCATCGATAACAACGGGGTTCTCAGGGTCATCAACGTTCTGGAACGTCACCTCGTGACCGTCGGCACCGGCAACGGTGGGCCAGCTAACAGTAGCTGTCTTGCCGTCAGCACTTACCACAAACTTCATGCTGTCCTGAGGAAGCATCTCCATCTTGGTGTTTCTCACACCCAGATCGAATTCTGTTGGCGATTCATAGCCCTCAGCGCAACCAGCCAATAGCCAACAGCCTGCAGCTAAAAGCCATAAAGCATTAGTTAGTTTCTTCATTTTTTTGATTCGTTTTATGTTAACAATTACATCTTGTCTGCAAAGATAGTGCAAAATTCTTTAATTTTATACGATTTGGGGTGGAAAATTATTCCAAAAGGGTGGATTTTTGTGTCAACGTATCATAATTGTTCCCTAAATCCCGCCAATCGGTCCTGCTACGGGGGTCTATTCCATTGATATACTTCTCAATATTCGTATACCCGTCACCGTTCAGGTCACCGTTAGCATCGGTCGGATCGTTGGGGTTCAGCCCGTAAGCTTTCTCCCATGCATCCGGCATGCCGTCCATATCCGTATCCTTATAGGGTTCCCAATTCTTGTACGTCGGATAGCCGCCCATCTGTCTCGGGTCGGTAATGATGCCCTGCTTATACGAGTCGTTGGGTAAATGGCGATACTTAAACAGCCCTTCACTGTTCTGCGAGTCGGGATGCAGTCCCCACGTGTCGCCGTACAGTGTCAGGTGTTGGGTGATGGGTGATGGGTATTGGGTGATGGTCGATGGGTGGTGGGTGAAGGTGGTCACATCCACATAATAGGGAACGCCCGTGCGCACTTCTTCTATAATACGTTGATCCACCACGTCGCGACAGGGCAGCGTAGCACCGACATTATCCAGCACCCACAGATAAGCCTGTCCTGCCGACACGATGCTGACAGGTGCCATTTCAAACGGTTCGTCAGCACGCATCATCACCATATCCTCCTCATTGCCCCGATAGCCGTCTTTGTCTGTCAGCTGAATACCGCCAGCCCAGTTGTCGCACGTCACCGTCTCGTTACCCTCAATGATATTGCCTTGGGCATACACGCGTCCGAACTGTCGCCAGGGCAGCATCTTCCCGCTGCGTCCTTCGGGGTTCACGATACGATAGCTGATAGGCTTGTCCTTCGGTGTCACAGGTCCCGGTTTATAGTAGTTGTTGATGAAGTTACACATCATCGTAAAGTCGCCACCGTCAGCCGTACGGTGCTGCCAGTTGAACACCACATTATTAATAAAGTTAAACACGCCACCCCAGCCTATCGATGGGTTGCGCCCCGTATTCGAAGCCCATAGGTTTCGCATAAAAGTGGTATTCTCGCCTCCGATGGTCGAGCCGAACGAGTGGTTCCAGTTGTCCAGCGCCTTAGCCGATATCGTGTTTTGGATGGTCACATTCACCGTAGGCACCTTCTGCCGTTCCTTACCGTCCTTCATATCCAGCATGTGTCGGTAGAAGGATATGTTCTCGTCCAATCCCCACTCACACGAGCAATGGTCTATCATGATGTTGCCTACGGGATTGCCGCCAAACGAGTCGTCGCGGCTCCATACCGATGTCTTTCCACGGCGGAAACGCATGTGTCGCACAATGACATCGTGCGTATCTATATTAAACGTCTCGCCGGCAATGCATACGCCCTCACCCGGTGCCGTTTGTCCGGCAATCGTAATATAGGGAGCTTTCACATTAATGGACGATTTCAGCCAGATAATACCACTGACGTTGAACACCACAATACGGGCACCACCCTGCTCACACGCCCAGCGGAACGAGCCAGGACCCGCGTCGTTCAGGTTAGTCACCGTCAGCACCTTGCCGCCACGTCCGCCAAAAGTGTACATGCCGCCACCCTCAGCACCAGGGAAAGCAGGAATCTTGGCCTGCCGCAGGTCGTAGGGGCGCGATGCCCAGGGCACGTAGGGCCGTCCCTCCTTGGCTTCCTTCACTACGATGGGGAAAGCCACTGCCCAAGCCGAGTCGCGATGGGCCTTGGCTATCCTCCCTAAGGAGTCGGCATACTGCTGTGCCTCTTTCGTCACTTGCGGATACTGTGCGTGTGCTGCCGTCACGCCTGACAGCAGCACCACCACAGCAAAGTTAAACATGTGGCCTTTTACTTTCAACATAATTCTTAATTACTTAATTCAATAATTATTTAATTAACTAACATCCGTGTTTCACAACAGGGGGAATCAAACGTATAGTATCTACTTATTACTTCATGATGACCGAGAAGCTGCGGCTACGACCTTCCGTATCCTTGACCTTCAGGATGTAGAGACCGTTCTTCTCACCCTTCAGCGGCAGACGGTCAACGGCAGCACCGTTACCATTGCCCTGACCAACCAGCATTCCTGAGGCATTGTAGAGTTCATAGCTTTCTACCTTGGCCTTAGCGGTAGACAGGTTGTTGATGCCAGAAGCACTACCACCGCTGACGCAGATGTGGAACTCACGTGTTACGGCAACGTCACCGCTCTGAGCCTTGACCTTCACGACAGTCAGGATGGCATCGCTGGCTGTCACGGGAACCTTCAACGTTGTGCTCTCTACAATACCCTTGTCGGTGGTATATGTTGCATTGCTGATGCCTGCGAAGTAGTCTGCCAAGTTGAACTCAGCCGTCTCGCCAGCATTCTTATTGACATAAGGAGCAGCAATGAAGTTCAGGTATTTCTCCAAGTTGGTGTAACCGTCACCAGCATCAGCCTTAGCATCGGTAATTCCCATAGCAGTAGCAAACCAGTCTGCAATACCATCCTGGTTGGCATCCCATTCAGCATCACGTGTGACGTTCTCATAGACATCGTACCAAGTGTCATCGACATTAGCAACCATACCATCCTCGCTGAGTGAAACAGTACCTGCGACAACTTCGCTGACAAGGCGCTTGTCGTGAGAGTCGCGGGTGATGCTGGCACCAGCCTGGCACAGTACGTTAGCGTAAGCAGCCTTGGCATCCTCGTAGACGGCACCGGTCTCAACAACCTTCGTATCGCTCTGTACGTTAGGCATATAGGCATCTTCAGCAACTTCACCAGTCTCCTCATCCTTTAACTGGTTGATCTGGAATGCGCCGTCGCTTGTGGCACCACCCTTCTCCAGCAGGTTACCGCTGACATATCCGTCGATGGTACCCTTACCGCTCTTAGGAACGTCAACACCCAGAACATAAGCAGGATCACCCGAGGCAGGACCTGCCTTGTAGTAGTTGTTGGCAAAATTGAACTTCATGGACGAACCACGTGCGGGCTGTGACTTCCAGTTGTATACGACGTTGTTGAAGTACTCGTTCTCGCCAACCCAATTCACTCCTCCGGCATCTGTGCCGCCAGCAATACTGGGGTTAGCACGGTCGTTATTGGCCATCAGGTTATGATGGAACGACCCACTCTCACCACCAGCACTAAAACCAAAACCTCCCTTTGCGAATTCGCTGTCGTCCATAATAGCTTCTGCCACAATACAATTCTGTACTGTCAGATTACTTGTGTTGTGACCAGAGACTTTCAGCATTTCACCTGTAGCCCATGAGATTGTGGAATGGTCAAGGATGCTGTTATTCTTACCCTGCAAAGCAATACCGTCGTAGCCTTCACCTTTTTCTTCGTTAAAAACCTTACCCATGCGATGGCGAATATAACGGGTGACACCTTCTGTGGTCAGGCCAAGGTGACGACCACGGATTACGATACCGTTGCCTGGAGCCGTCTGGCCGGCAATGGTCACATAAGGCTCGTTGATGACAAGATTGCTTGTCAGGTTGATGACACCACTGACGTCAAACACAACGGTGCGTGGACCGGTTATAGTAGCCAGCGCATAGCGCAGAGTACCCTCCGTGCCGTCATCCTCCAACGAAGTGACGTGAACCACCTGTCCGTCACGACCACCGATAGCATAGCGGCCAAAGCCCTCAGCACCTGGGAAAGCCAGACGGTTGATGCGGAACGAGCACACCTCACCAACAACAGGTTCACCAGCAGCAGGCACCTCGTCCACGCGCCAGTAATAGGTATTCAGGCACGACAGACCAGTAGCCGTGTACGTCTCGGCTGTTGTATTCTGCACCTCCTGCAAATTGTCCTCGCTCGTACCGAACATGACGCGATGAGACGCAGCAGAGGCCGAACCTGTCCACGACAGAATGGCTGTGCCATCGATAGCATCAACGTGCAGATTGCCGTTAACAGGACGCATAGCCGTCACCTTCATGTTAGGATCAACAGCATCGAACACTATACCATTCAAGTATGCCATATGATGATTTGTTTCCATACCGTCAGCAGCAAAAGGTACATAGTCAATCACAACGTCTTGACCGTCTACAGCTGTAAAACTAATGAAAGTAGATGCTATATCATCTATTGACTGATAATTGGCTGTATTGTCATAATTTGTCTGTACAACAGATACGCCTGTCTCTGCACCGTTCAACAATACCTTAACAGCAGGAGCAGGGCCATAGTTCTTCACATTACCATAGTCTGAACAGTTATGATATGCCATCAGAGTGTGCGAACCAGCCTTCATGCCTTTGATGACAAGACGCAGTGGACTCCAATCAGCAGGATTATAACGGTTATGCTCGTCGTCATACACTACAGAACTTACAGCATCGCCAGGAACCTTCGATAATTTATTGCTTTGCACGTTATTTTTTGCCCATACGCTCACGACTCCTTGATAACCTGTAATCTCAATGGTCTCAGTGACGGCCCCTGGATTTATCACTGTCATTGTTTCTCCACCATCCTTATAGTTGGCATTCGTGCAGATAATTTGCATACCTTCAGGCAAAGCTCCCAAAGCAGGGGAAGGATAATCCACCGTCGTTCCGTCTGCTTTGAAATGAGGAATTGTGTCACTGGCCACACCCTTACTTCCAATAGGCCAGTTCAGAAAGCCCAATTCTGTAAAGTTTTCGCTACCGCTCTTACCTTGGTAGTCAAAGTCAATCTTCTGTGCCTGCATAGTCCATGCAGCCATCAGACATAATGTCATTAGTAAAATTCGTTTCATAATCACTTCTTTTTAGTTAATAATAAAGATTTCTGGGTGCAAAATTACAAGAAATCCACCCTTCTGAGGTAGAAAATACTCTCAAAAGGGTGGAAAATTGTGCCAACCAGTAGAATTTATCTATCTGTCACTTATTTCATCTTTCATTTTTCATAGAACATAGGTACATATGGTTGTCCGCTCTCTGTCGGTGACGTGCTGGCATCATAGTTTCTCCAGTTGCTAACAGTAAAGATGCGGTGCAGTTTGTCGCAGTAGTACGACAAGCTCACCATCACATTCGCATCGTTGCTGGCTATCGTCAGCGGAAACACCCAGTTGTCGTCTATCTGTTCTGGAGTGGCCACACCGCGCACCTCATTGTTAATCGTTGCACAGAGCAGATCTTGTGCCGAGGCATACTTGACCAGCGCGTCCTGCAATTGCAGCTCTACATTCATGGTCTGCTCGTAGAGGTCGTAGTTAGGTCCCTGCCATGAAGGGCGCGTATCCGTACCCGCCGGAATCTCCGTCGGCGTCGGGGTTGGCGGTGTCGGCGTCGTTGAATCGTCACCATCCGAGGAGCAGCCCCACGCCAGTAGGGCGAGGGCTGCCAATGCTAATATACTCTTTTTCATATTCATCACTTTTCACTATTCATTTTTCACTATTCACTAGCGTAGCGCTTCACTTAACCACCACGGCCTTGCCGTTGTAGATATAGACACCGCTCTGCGTTGGCTTCTTGCCAATCAGTCTACCGGCCACATTGTACCACTTGCCGTCATGTGGCATCTGGTCAAGCGACGTAAAGCTGATGGCCGTAGGCTGTTCAGGAGAACCAAGCACCTGGTTAGGCGCATAGCTGATACGGCTGTCCGTCATAGCGATGGTCTCACCGTCACGTTCAATCACGAAGGTCAACGAGCCGTTGCTGCTGTCATCGCTGCCAATGTTCAGGTAGAACAAACGCTGAGGCTCATTATCCATTGTCAATTGTCCATTATCCATTGTCAATTCGGCTTCGGCCATGCGGTCACCATCTCTGTACACTACCAACTTGTCGCCAGCCTCGGTCTCTACACCCTCTACCGTGGCCACGATGTTCATCGTCGTTGCCGTGTTCACAGCGGCGCGCTGCGGTGCATTACTTTCACGGGTGCTGCTGTAGCGCGAGTCATTGAAGTAGAGCGGATACAGGAATTCCACCTCGGTGTCGCCCAGTCGCTTAATCATGTAGCCCTTACCGGCTTCCATATACTGCAACGAGCCCTTCCATACCAATCCCGTGGCCGACTGGCTGACAATGGCGAATCCGTCTTGCGACTTCACCACATCGCCTACCTGGGCTTTTTCAAGATAGTCTGCTAAGGCCTGACTAATAGGCAGGTTGATCGTCGAGATGTATCCGACGCGGTTCCAGTCCTTATGTACGGTGATATAGCGGCGCGAGAACTCACCTTCCAGATAGACGGTCTTGTCGCTCATCGAGTAGATGCTGTACATCTTTGCGGGATCAACAGAGAACGGCTCATCCTCCTTGTCCCACTTCATGCCGCTGGCCGTATTCTTGGTCTCTCGGCAGGTGTACTTCTTAGCCTCAGTACCGTTGACGGTCATTATCATGTCGCCAATCTCCCACGTCGACATACTGTTCATGAACTGACCCAGCGTCGTGCCTTCCTTTGGAATCACGTTGAAGCTCACCCAGTTCCAACCCTTCTTCAGCTTCATGGTCTGTACGTCATCGTAGCTGTTTTGCAGGGCAACGGGGTTTACATCCGTACCGACGATGGCATCCTTCTGGAAGGTATAGACCTTGCCATCGGCAGGCTTCACACTATAGACGTTGCCTGCTGAGGCATCGAAGAAGCGGAAGCTCAGCTGAGGCATTGAGCCATCAGGATTCATGTAGCCATAGATGGTCAGGTAGGCCAGTGCCTCATTGGCGTTGGCATTGTCGTTCACCTCGATATGAGCCACGCCCAGTGTCTGTTGGTTATAGTCGAACACTGCCAGAACGTCCTCTTTCGAGCTGGCTACGATGCCGTCAACTTTTACGCGCGCAACCATCATCATGGTCTGGTTCGCCTGTTTCAGACGGTCGTTGACTGTCCATTCCGGTTCGTCGCCACGTACACGCAGTGTGATAGGCAGCGGTTCCGACACGGTGTTGTCGCCCACCAGAGCTATCTGTTCGTTATACGTACCTATATTGATATAGTTGCTGACGGTGAACGTAATCTTCTGCTCATCCAGTGCGTCGAGCATGCCCTGCGTCTGCGAAGCGGTAATCCATATCGGCAGGTCTGTCAACTTGAAGTTCTGCTTCACGCCGCTCAGGTTCCTGACGGTAGCCTCGAAGGTTGCGCCGTTGCCGTAGTTCACATCCTTCTCAATACGTTTCACATCCCAGCGCAGTGGGTTGCGATAGACGTAGAGGTTCAGCGTGATGGGCGATGCCATCGTGTTGCCCTGCAGGTCGGGCACCTCCTTCACGGTGACGTAGATATTGGTCTTCTCCACCATGTAGTCAGGTTCCTTGATGTTCATATACAACTCGTTGCCGTTGGCCACGAAGCTGTAGTTCAGGTTATCCAACTGTGCGTTGCTTACCATAGGTGCATAGAAGTCGCGTGCTGCCAGGGCATCAACCTCTTCGTCAGCCACCAGCGTATCGCGTCGTGCCACAATCTTGCCTTGTGAGTCCAGATAGCGCTTCAGGCTGATACCTGTAGGCTCCAGGTGCTGCTGGTTGTCGTCCTGCTTCTCCGAGCGTCCGAAGTCCAGATAAGCCATCATGGCACTCATCGTACCAAGCGGTGTATGGTTCGAATATTCCTTGATGAGGTTCAGCGGCAGTACGCTCTCAAAGATACCCACCTCGTCGATGTGGCCCTTCATCACATGGGTCTGATGGCCTCTGTCCACAAAGGTAGCACCCAGCGTGATGTCGTTGCCCAAGATACCGCCTACGCTGTCAGCAGGGAATGACTCGACAAGCTTTTTGTCCACATAGACGTTGCTGACGTTCTGAGAGCGCGAAACGGTCATGGCGAAGTGGTGCCAGCTGCCTTCTGATACAAAGGACGATATTTTCCTCTCGAAGCCCTGCGAACGCACATAGAGTATACTGTCTTTTATACCGATATTGAGCTGGTCGTCCTGACCGTATTTGGCCTCACCGTTAGAGAACAGCGTAGCATTCTCATCGTTGGTGCGGAACCAGAAGGTCAGCGTGTAGTCGTGGTTCTTGCCACGTGCAAACTTGTCAGGTTTCAGGCGCAGACCCTTGTCGCCCTTGATTTCCATTGCAAT